>Ga0206968_10225_pt1 | contig 15053 bp, 14 predicted proteins | sample Alteio_BWOrgHeat_22_FD_153254 | JGI IMG/M metagenome (GOLD analysis project Ga0206968, IMG submission 153254) | Enriched cells from forest soil in Barre Woods Harvard Forest LTER site, Petersham, Massachusetts, United States -... | ecosystem: Environmental > Terrestrial > Soil > Temperate forest >... | reverse complement strand
TCATCTTCAACTAATAAAATTTGCGATGCATCAGAGATACTTGTTTGAGAAGAAGTAACAATTATATTCTGTTTATCATCTTTTGTTTTAAGGGTTAAATTAATTGTAAAGACAGAGCCTTTTCCCAATTCACTTTTGAGTTTGATATCACCTCTGTGTAGTTCAATAAGATCTTTTACAAGAGATAAACCAATGCCGACGCCTTTGGTTGTATTGGCAGTTTCGCTACTTCTATAAAAACGACTAAATATTTTTTCCTGTTCTTTTTCTGAAATACCAACACCGGTGTCCCAAACAGTTATAATTAAATTCAATCCGGCTTCTGTTTCTTCCGTATAAACATCTATTCCAATTTGTTGATTTGCCGGTGTGTATTTAATAGCATTACTTAATAAGTTGCCCGTGATTTTTTCCAAAGCATCTTTGTCAAAAAAAGTTATTTTGTTTTGTAAATGAAATTGATGAATAATATTGATACTTTTTTCAGCTGCGATTTTTGTATAAGTTTTTAAAAGCTGATTGAAGAATATTTCCAAGTCCCCAAAACTTTCTGATAAAGTATAAGTAGTAGATTCAATTTTAGAAATATCCAACATTTGATTGATTAACTCATTCAAACGATCAATATTGCGTTCAGCCAATTCAATATTATAGATATCGTCATCCGAATTTAATTTTGGTTTTAGCATCTTCAAAGGCCCACTGATCATGGATAGTGGCGTTCTTATTTCATGAACTACATTTGAAAAGAATTTTTTCTTGGCCGTTTCTATTTGACCTTGAATGCGTTTTTTGAAATTAAAATAAATAACGATCAGTAAAAGAATACCGAATACTAATACGGTGACAAATAATAGAAAATACATTTTTTTGCCTTGTTCATTTAATTTCAGTTTTTGATCTTGAATAATTTCTTTACTTTTTTCGGCTTGATATTGCTTATCCAACTTAATGGCATAATCCATTATTTCTTTTTGTGTACTAAATTGTTTGTCAAGTTTAACTGCATAATCCTTTATTTCGTTTTGCTGAATTTTTTGTTTTAGTTCAATATACATTCTAAAATAATCTGATGTTTTTTTAGTCACCCAAATCGTAATAAAGTTCAGCCAAATTACCGTAAACAGTAATTTTTTCACGATCCAAATTCAGCGCTTCAACAATATCTTTAGCTTGCAAATAATTACCAAGCGCTTTTTTGTAATCTTTTTTTAATTGATAAATATAACCCATGTTAAATAATGGACGCAGGGCTTCTTCCCGATCGTTTAACTTTAACCAAATGTTTAATGATCTTTCGTAATTATTATTTGCCGAATCTAAATAACCCGGTTTTTTTAATAATGTGTCCATTTTATTCAGTGAAGAATAGTGAGCACCCAAAGCATTATAATAATAACCATATAGCTTTTTATCTTTAATTTTGTTTAAAATAATTTTAGCCTCTTCTAATACCATCCAGGAACTGTCGTATTCTTTTAAACGACGATGCAATGCAGAGAGATTTATTAAGTTACTTGCGAGTTTATTCAGATCACCTAATGATCTTCTTATTTGTATTTCAGAATTATAATTGTTTTTTGCAGTTGCGTAATTTCCTTGAGTAAAATTAATATTTCCCAAATCACTATAAATATGGGCTTTGTCTTTTAAACTCGATGTGTCAACACACAATTTAAGAGCCCTGTAATATAAATCATAAGCTTCTTTTGGTTTATTTAATTCAGAAAACGATTTCGCTTTGTTACATAAGGCTTTTATGACGTAACGATTGGAGTTATTTTTTTCAGCTAAATTAATAAGATCATCCGAATAAATAATTACCGAATCATAATTGCCCACTTCCATCAGTGAATAAGATCTATTCAATAATATTTTTAAATTTTCTTCCTGACTATTGCCTGTGAAGTATAACAAAAACAATAGAGTGAAAATAAATAATTTTATATGCGAATAAATTTTAGACAATGTTTAGTTTAATAAAAGTAGAATTTTCTTCAGCCATTCTTTATCAGTTTCATCAAAGCTTTTATAATTTTCACTGTCTACATCCAACACACCAATAATCTCGTTTTTTGAATTATAAAAGGGTAAAACAATTTCTGATTTTGAAAGTGAGCTGCAAGATATATGTCCTGGAAATTGATCTACATCATCTACAATAATCACATCATTCTTTTTCCAGGCAGTTCCACAAACACCTTTCCCTTTGGAAATTCGAGTACATGCAATTGGTCCTTGAAACGGACCCAAAACTAATTCATTATTTTTAATAAGATAAAATCCTACCCAAAAAAAAGTCATCCCAAATTTTAAAGCTGCACAAACATTTGCCATATTGGCTATGGAATCTGTTTCTCCTTCTAATAAAGATTTAATTTGTGGATAAAGTTGCTGATATTTTTCAGCTTTGGAAGAAGCAGTTATGTGAAGATCTTCGGCCATGATTAGTTTTTTACAGCAAAATTTTTATTTGGAAATATCATCATGGTATTTTATGTGACACTAGTTGTGTAATTTGGCTTCGCGTACTTTGCGCCTTCCTTTGCGTCTTTGCGGTTACTAAACACAGAAATTCATCTTACAATGTCTCCCTTCGACTCCGCTCAGGATGACAGAGAAAAGCATCATTCATTAATCCAACCAACAAGTGTCAATACCTCTTCAGCATCTACTTTTTCGAATTTCATTTGATCAAAATTCCATACGGCCATACCCTGTTGGTAGCTTTCCGGACCAACAATTAATTCTTTTACAACTGCAATTGTTTTGTCGTTGGTTTTAAAATTTTTTAATTGAAAATGAAATTTCCCTAATTCTTTATTATTATTCATTTGTAATATTCTTCTTCCAGGATTACTTTCTATCACTTCAGCCGCAAAACCATTTACAGGATAAGTAAAACTAAGGTCTTCTACTTTATCGTTTTTTATATTCACCGAAATTAATTTATCACCGTAATTAAGCGTTGTCACATTTTTATCTTCTCTGGTTACAATTGGTGCTTTTGCTCCCGGTTTAAAAGGAAGTTTACCCATTAGTGTATTGCTTTTTGAATCTACATTAACTTTGTAAAAACTAACCTCGGTATTTTCTTTATTATAATAAGTATAAATAAAAGTCGTATTATCTATCCACCACATTGGAGGATCAGGTTTACCTTCAGTTACTGTTTGCCCGTAACCGGCATCTTTAACCAATTCTACTTTTGGTTTATTTTGTGGATATAAATTCAATTTAAAAGGGTAAGCTGTTTTGTCATATTCAACTTCTTGTCCAAGTTTTGCTTTAAAGGTTAAGTTTTTCACTTCACCATATGTATTCGTTTTGAAATTATAAACTGAATAAAATTTTCCTTTTTGATAATCATTCGTAAAAAAAATGGCGCTATCATTACTGCATCTTATCAATTGTGCTCTACCATCAAATAATATTTTTTTATCTTGCAGATCAATAATATTACCAATGCCGGTGATCATGTAACGATCTTTATACAAAATGCATGTGCCAATATCTGTACGGATATAATCTTTACCGGCTTGTTTCCCATTCACCGTTATAAGTTCGGTACGGCCGGTAAAGTGTCCATTCAAAAAATGGTAGGAGTAAATTTTTTGTTTGAATTCAGATTTAATTGGTGTCTCAACATGTACTACAATTAGTGCGTGTTTAATACCATCCTGACCAAACGAACCAAGTGTAAGGAAAAACAAAAAATAAATTATCACAAATTGTTTACGCATATTGTTTTTTAAGAAAGAGAATTAAAAAAATCAAAGAATAATCTCACACCGGTTCCTGTTCCACCTTTTGCGCGGTAACTATCTTTTGCAGTTATAAAAGCCGGACCAGCAATATCTAAATGGTAATAAGGATAATCAGTAAATTTTTCTAGAAATTTTCCGGCAGTAATAGATCCGGCATAAGGACCACCAATATTTTTTTGATCGGCAATATCGCTTTTCATCAATTCACTGTAATCATCCCAAAAAGGAAATTCAGCTAAACGTTCAAAAACATTATTGCCACTTGCTTTTAATTTATCAGAATATTTTTTAGAAATATTACCCATACTTACAATTCCACTTGTGCCAATCGCCGCAACCGCAGCGCCGGTTAAGGTTGCAATATCAATTGCGAATTCCGGCTTATAACGTTTAGCAAAATGCAAAGCATCTGCCAATATCATTCTTCCTTCGGCATCAGAGTTCAGCATTTCAACAGTACTTCCATCCATCATTGTAATAATATCTCCCGGTGCAAAGGCATTAAATCCTGGTCTATTATCGGTTGCAGGCACTAAACCAATTACGTGCACATTTAGTTTTGCTTTTGCAATAGCATACATTGCAGCTCCAACTGCGGCTCCACCGGCCATATCACACTTCATCATGTCCATGCTATTTGCGGTTGGTTTCAAACTTAATCCACCTGTATCATAAGTCACGCCTTTTCCAATTAACACAAATGGTTTTTTATTTTTAGCTTTTTTTGGTTTGTATTCCATTATTGTAAACGTTGGTTCATCAACGCTACCGGCATTTACAGAGAGTAAACCACCCATCTTCAATTCAACAATTTTTTTCTTATTGTAAATCTCTACTTTAAATCCCGCTTCCTTACCCATTTTGTGAAAAGCATCAGCAAGATCAGTTGCATTTAAAATATTTACCGGCTCGTTTACTAAATCACGGGCTTTACAAGTTGCTTCAGTAGTTATGTTTAGGTGAGAAATAGTCTTTGGATTATAGTTACCACCAATAATGGTAATGGTCTTTAAACTGTTTTGTGTTTTTTTAGCACTTGGTTTATGATGGAGAAATTGATAGTTCGCCAAGGCAGCTCCTTCTGAAACAGCATAGGATAAACTTGCTTTTTTGGTGGAATTAAAAACCGCAATATCTGTACCTTTTATAGCGTTTACAGCATCTGCCGTGGCACAACCATGTTTACGACAAGCTTCATCCAATAAATGAATTTCCTTTTTAAGATCAACCATCATAACCGAAATTACGCGTCCACACGAGTTAAATACGATCGATTTTTTATCAGAATCCTTAAAATAAGCGTCCAAGTAACCAACCTCTTCCTTAGTCAGTGCGTAATCTATATGGGTTTTCCATTTATCGGTTATAATAATTAAGTGCGATTTGGACTTAGAATTTTTCTGTAACTGAATGGTAGCCATAATATAGGTTAAAATTGAATTTTACGAATTTACGAAATACATTAAAAATTCCTAATTTTTTGTCCCTATTAAAGAAGCAAAGAATTTGGTAAATTTGCAGGATATTTGAAAACAAAAGGCATGACCGTTGATTCCCTTTTAAAACGCGCAATAAATCTCGATTTTTTAACAATTGAGGAGGGCGTTTTTTTATATGAAAATGCTGCAACTGCCGACTTGGTTTTTGTTGGGAATGAGTTGCGTAATATTCACAAAAAAGGTTCTAAAAAAGTTACCTGGCAAATTGACCGCAATGCCAATACTACCAATGTTTGCATAGCCAATTGTAAGTTCTGTAATTTTTATCGTATTCCGGGTCATGCAGAGAGTTATATCACAAGTATTGAAACGTATAAAAAGAAAATTGATGAAACTTTTAAATGGGGTGGAGAGCAGTTATTATTGCAAGGCGGCCACCATCCTGAGCTTGGCTTGAGTTTTTATGTAAATTTATTTAAAGAATTAAAGTCACTTTATCCAAAGTTAAAATTGCATGCACTTGGTCCGCCTGAAATAGCTCATATTTCAAAGCTTGATAAATTAACGCATACTCAAGTATTAACTGCATTAAAGGAAGCGGGCATGGATAGCTTGCCTGGCGCGGGAGCTGAGATATTGAATGATCGCGTTCGGAGATTAATTAGTAAAGGTAAATGTACCGGTCGCGAATGGTTGGAAGTGATGAAAGCTGCGCACCAATTGAATATTACGACTAGTGCTACGATGATGTTTGGTCATATTGAAACCGTTTATGAACGCTTTGAGCACCTGGTGTGGTTGAGAGAGGTTCAGGAACAAAAGCCTGCTGCATCAAAAGGGTTCTTAGCCTTTATTCCATGGCCTTTTATGGATGATGGTACTTTGTTAAATCGCGTGAAAGGCGTTAAAAATAGTGTAACCGCCGATGAATATATTCGTATGATAGCCTTATCTCGCATGATGCTACCAAATATTGAAAACATACAAGCAAGTTGGTTAACCGTTGGAAAAGAAACCGCGAAGGTTTGTCTACACGCCGGTGCTAACGATTTTGGCAGTATTATGCTTGAAGAAAATGTGGTGAGTGCAGCCGGTGCGCCTCATCGTTTTACATATAAACAAATTCAGGAATCTATTAAAGACGCCGGATTTGAGCCTCAGTTAAGGAACCAACAATATGAGGAAAGAGTTTTACCGGAAAATATTGAAGAACAAGTAATAAATTATTAAGATGGCAAAAGAAACTACAATACGTTGTTCACTTTGTAACAGAGACAAAAAAGACGTAAAAATATTAATTGCAGGTGTTAATGGTCACATTTGTGATAATTGTGTTACACAAGCTTTTCATTTAATTGCGGATGAAAATTTAACCGATAATTCAACCAAACAACAAATTCAAAATTCACTGAATTTATTGAAACCTGTTGCCATTAAAGAAAAATTGGATGAATATGTAATCGGACAAGATGATGCAAAAAAAGTTTTGGCAGTAGCTGTTTACAATCATTTCAAACGAATTTCTCATGCTTTAAAAAATAAAGAAGAAATTGAAATTGATAAATCGAATTTAATTTTAGTTGGAGAAACAGGAACAGGAAAAACATTATTAGCGCGCACTATTGCAAAAATGTTGAATGTCCCTTTTTGTATTGCAGATGCAACTGTTCTTACAGAAGCCGGTTATGTTGGTGAAGACGTAGAAAGTATTTTAACCCGGTTATTACAAGCTGCAGATTATAATGTGGAAACAGCAGAAAAAGGAATTGTATTTATTGATGAGTTAGATAAAATTGCACGTAAGAGCGATAACCCAAGCATTACTCGTGATGTGAGTGGTGAAGGTGTGCAACAAGCCATGTTGAAATTATTGGAAGGGACAATTGTTAATGTTCCGCCACAAGGTGGAAGAAAACATCCCGATGCAAAAATGATTGCGGTGAACACAAAAAATATTTTATTTATTTGTGGTGGTGCATTTGATGGTATCGAGAAAAAAATTGCGCAACGTTTAAATGCACAATCAGTTGGTTATTCAGCTTCCGTTACAAAAGAAGAAATTGATAAATTTAATTTATTGCAATATGTTTCCCCGCAAGATTTAAAAGCGTTTGGATTAATTCCTGAATTAATTGGACGTTTACCTGTGATCACTTATTTAAAACCGTTAGATAGAAGTGCATTGCGTCAGATTTTAACCGAACCTAAAAATGCGTTGATAAAACAATACAAACAATTATTTAAAATGGAGGGCGTGAAGTTGGAATTTGAAGAAGTTGTTTTAGAGTTGATCGTTGACAAAGCGCTCGAATTTAAATTAGGTGCACGTGGTTTGCGGGGTATTTGCGAAGCAATTATGACCGACGTGATGTATGAATTACCTAGCGAAGAAAAAGCCCCAAAAACATTTACCATCACATATGAATATGCTTTAGAGAAATTGAAGACTGCGAAGATGAGTCAGTTAAAGGTGGCTTAAAGATTTAAATTTTAAGTTAGCTGTAATCCAACAGGTATGAAAAAACACTACCTTCTATCATTATTTCTAATATCTTATATTTTCTGTTTCGGGCAGGCTCCAAAAGAAGTAGTAATTGTCAACAAGAATTGTCCGTCGTTGAATACTAGCTCATTTATGACTGATGAACTGACAATTAGTGATAAGGAAATCACGGAGTATTTAAGAACGAAATGTCCTAAATATGTTATTAAAACTGCTGTAGAATTTGACTTGATTTTTCTCTCAAACACTCAGCTTTGTTGCCGAAGAACTGCTATTGTTGATCCGACTCAAATAAGCAAAGCTCAAAAGGACACACTACTTAAGTATATTCTCAATTTCCCAAACTTCAATAAAATAAAAATCGATAAACCAAAGCAACTAAGTCTTTTAGTAGTATTTGACGAAACACACCTACTAAATTGTTTTTTTGTAAATACTAAGGGAACTAAATAGCTGTAAAGACATCCGCAGCAAACTAAACACAATACAATAAAAAACGATAGCCAATTTTAATTTCATACTAGTTAAACAGACATGATTTTTTTCGTATATTTTAAAAATAATAGTGTTTTTAATAAAGGAATCTTAAATTTATAGTTCAATAATTTCACAATGGATTTTTCAAAATACAATTTCACAGTTACTGATCGTTTTGTGCGTTATGCAAAAATAGATACTCAAAGCGATCCAACATCTTCCAAATGTCCAAGTACCGAAAAACAAAAAAACTTAGCAAAAGTTTTGGTTGAGGAATTAAAAGCAATCGGAATTAAAGATGCGGAAATGGATCAGCATGGATACATTTATGCAACTTTGCCGGGCAACACAACAAAAAAAGTACCGACCATTTGTTTTTGTTCACACATGGATACATCTCCCGATTGCAGCGGTACCAATGTAAATCCGGTGATTCATAAAAATTTCCAGGGAAAAGATATTGTTCTTCCGAATGATAATTCACAAGTGATTAAATTTTCTGAGCATCCTGCATTAAAAGAACAAATAGGAAATGATATTGTAACCGCAGATGGAACAACATTATTGGGTGCAGATAATAAAGCAGGTTTGGCAGAAATAATGGATGCTATTCATTATTTAATAAATCATCCTGAAGTAAAACATGGTGATATAAGAATTTTATTTACACCCGATGAAGAAATTGGAAGAGGTGCTGATAAAGTGGACGTAAAAAAATTGAATGCCAAATTTGGTTATACCATGGATGGCGAAACAATTGGTCATGTTGAAAATGAAACGTTTAGTGCAGATGCTGTGAGTCTTGTTATTAAAGGCTTTCCAACACATCCTGGTTTTGCAAAAAATAAAATGCAGCACGCTGTAAAAATTGCAGCAGAAATTGTAAACCGAATCCCTACAAATAAAACCCCTGAGACAACAGAAAAGAAAGAGCCATTTATGCATCCAACTGCAATTAATGGAGGTTTGGAGCAAGTAGAAATTAAATTTATAATTCGCGCTTTTGATACGCCAACATTATTGCAATTAGAAGAAGAGCTCAGACAAATTGCAACTACTGTTTTAAGTAAATATAATAAGTGCAGTTACGAATTTCATGTAACAGAACAATACCGCAACATGAAAGATGTGTTAGATACTTGTCCGGAAGTTGTAAATTATGCATTAGAAGCAATTAAGCGTACCGGTGTAACACCTGTTTTATCAAGCATTCGGGGAGGCACTGATGGTTCGCGTTTATCATTTATGGGATTACCTTGTCCGAATATTTATGCCGGTGAACATGCTTTTCACAGTAAACAAGAATGGGTGAGTGTTCAAGATATGCAAAAAGCAACTGAAACAATTGTTCATTTGGTGAGTATTTGGGAAGAAAATTCTAAATGATGAAGCAGGATGTAGGACGGCAGGATGAAAGACCTGTTTGTGTTATGGGCTACTTAGGTCTTACTTCATGTGTCGTACAGTCTTGCATCATTGTTAAATGAAAAAGCGAATTCAACATCTCTCTCCCTACAAAAATTTCCCCATTGATGTTTTGCGTTTAGATTTAATGCATCCGTTATATGGTGGTAATAAATATTTTAAACTGAAGTATAATGTCGAGAAAGCTGTACAATGTCACACTGAGCGCTTGCCTGCCGGCAAGGCAGGGAGTCGAAGGGCGAAAACAAATAATCATGAACATCTGTGTTTAGTAACCGCAGAGGACGCAAAGAGAGGCGCAGAGAGTGAATTCGATAAAACTTGTCGCACTGAGCTGAGTCGAAGTGCTACTCCAAATAAAAATGATAAACCAACAATCCTCACCTTCGGTGGCGCTCACTCCAATCACATTTACTCAACTGCTGCTTATTGTAACGAACAAAACATAAAATCAATTGGTGTTATTCGTGGCGAAGAAAACGTGATGGCTAATTCGCCTACGTTACAATTTGCTCAATCAAAAAGTATGCACTTGCATTTTATTTCTCGTGAGAAATACAAGAATAAAACAGATAACGATTTTGTAAATGAATTGAAGAAAGAATTTGGTGATTTTTATTTAATTCCGGAAGGTGGCAATAATGATGAAGGAATAAAAGGCTGCATAGAAATTTTAAATGATGTTGATTTTTACGATTATGTTTTTTGTACGTGTGGAACGGCTTGTACATATTCTGGAATTTTAGCCTCTGCAAAACAAAACCAAACTATAATTGGTATTTCTGTTTTAAAAGGAGAAAATGAATTAATTGATGAGGTCAATGAAAATGCATTGAAGTTTAAGTTCGACAAAATTGCTCCGTATAAAAGCGGATCAATAAATAGTCCAACTATTTTAAACAAGTATCATTTTGGTGGTTATGCAAAACATGATCAAAAACTTTTAGATTTTAAAAAGAAATTCGAGCAACAAAATAATATCCCCTTAGATTATATTTATACTTCCAAATTATTTTACGCTGTTTACGACTTGATAGATCAAAATTTGTTAGAACAAAATAAAAGTATCTTGATCATTCATAGTGGCGGCCAACAGGGCAATGCAGGTTATGAAGCCCGTTACAAGATAAATCCTTAACTTTACAAAAATATTTTTTATGCTTAATCGCCCACGTCGAAATAGAAAAAGTGCAGCCATCAGAAATTCAGTTCAGGAAAATTGGGTAACAAACCATGATCTTATTTTTCCGATGTTTTTGATTGAAGGAAAAAATAAAAAATCTGAAATTAAATCAATGCCCGGCATTAATCGTTTGAGTTCTGATTTATTATTAAAAGAAATTGAATCGTGTTTAAAATTAGGTTTAAATTCATTTTGTATTTTTCCCGCGATCAATGATGAACTGAAAGATAAAAAAGCTTCTGAAGGTTTAAATTCAAAAGGCTTATATCCAAGCACAATTAAATTAATTAAGAAAAATTTTCCGGAAGCAGTTATTATGACTGATGTGGCAATGGATCCATATAGCAGTGACGGACATGACGGTTTGGTGAAAAATGGAAAAATAGTAAATGATGAAACGTTAGAGATTCTTGCCAAGATGGCCTTAGTACAAGCAGAGGCAGGTGCTGATATTATTGGCCCGAGTGATATGATGGATGGTCGAGTTGGTTTTATTCGTGAATCATTAGATGATGCCGGTTTTACAGATGTTTCAATCATGAGTTATACTGCAAAATACGCGAGCGCTTTTTACGGACCATTTAGAGATGCATTGGACAGCGCTCCAAAATTTGGCGATAAAAAAACATATCAAATGAACCCTGCCAATAGCAGGGAAGCATTGTTAGAAGCAGAATTAGATTTTAGTGAAGGCGCAGATTATTTAATGGTGAAACCGGCTTTGAGTTATTTAGATGTGATTAAACTTTTGAAAGATAATTTCACTTTACCAATTGCAGCTTATAATGTAAGTGGTGAATATGCAATGGTAAAAGCGGCTGCATTAAAAGGATGGATAGATGAAAAACGTGTACGTGATGAAATATTACTAAGTATCAAGCGTGCAGGTGCCGATGTTATTTTGACTTATTTTGCAAAGGAATTTGCGGTGGGGAAAAAGTAACGCGTACTTCGACTCCGCTCAGTATGAGGTCACCGCTTAACAGGATCTCTTAGTCCGTCACCCTGAGCGGAGTCGAAGGGTCGGACTTATAATACGATAAATTTATTTTTTCTGAAAATCACACAACACATATTTTTCACAGGTTTCATGGGTAGCGGTAAAAGCACTTATGGAAAAAAATTAGCGAGCGCTTTGAATTTGGAATCTATTGACTTGGATAATTATATTCAAAAAAAATTAAACAAAACCATTCCGGAAATATTTGAAGAATTTGGAGAGTCATTTTTCAGGGAACAAGAACACAATAGCATTAAAGAAATTATAGAAACAAAAAAAGAACCTGCAATTATTTCTCTTGGTGGTGGTGCCGTTTGTTTTAATGATAACATTGGGTTAGTAAAAAAAAACGGATTAGTAATTTATCTAGAGACAAATGAAAGTGTTTTGCGTCAACGTTTATTAGCTTCAAAAAATGAACGTCCGCTTTTAAAAAACATGACAGAAGAAGAACTTCTAAACTTTATAAAAGTAAAAATTAAAGAGCGAGAAATTTTTTATAATCAAGCGCATATAAAAGTAAATGGTTTAAATTTGACTACTGAAGTATTATTAAAAGCCATTGAAGAATTTTATCAGAAATAGTTTCAAGTCGCCCTTCGACTCTACTCAGGGTGACAATTTTAGTGAGACTGAATATCTTCCTTTTTATATACTTAATACTTGCGAAGTAAAAACTATTAGGAGAAATCAAAATTTCCGTCATACTGAGCGGAGTCGAAGTATCGGAAATTTTATATTTGGAATAGTATTTCTCTTTTTTTCTATCACCACTTCCTTTTCCCAAGAATCACTTTATAACGGCGATCATTTAGGTTTTAATGCCGGTATCAACATAGCTTTTGGAACACATTTTCAAAGGTTGGGTTTAGTATTAAATGCTTATTATGTTTACGATCATGTTCAAGTAAATGCGGAAACACGATTTTATTTTAGTTTAAAAAACCTCGGACCAAAAAAACATTATGGCGAAGCTGTAACAAGCTTAGGATTACTTTATGGTTATGGAGATGACAAAGATTATTACAATCCGTTTTTAAATTCTGTTTCAAACCAAACCGATTACAGAAATAGCTTTGCGTATTCATATAATATTTATTGGAATAAAATTAGAACAACACAACGCACAGGAATAATTGCACTACAGTTTGATAAAATAAGCATCATCACCGAAAACGATTTATTAGCACCACCATCACTTGACCGGTTTAGAACGGCAGCATTTCTTGTTCAATACCAATACAAAAATTTAATTCAAGCTAGTGTAAATTGTACCATGTGGGCAGGCAAAATGGGATTTAAAACTGCAAGCACCGATCCGCATTTTTATTTCGGATGTTATATGGATACAACAGGAAGTGTTTATCCAAATTATTCTCACGGTTTATTAAGTGCACAAGTAAAATATAATTTGGGTTATTCACAAAACGTGCAAGCGAATATTGGTGTGGATGCAGAACAAGTAAGAAATGTAGTTCAAAATAAAATTATTCACGATATGCGTTTTCTCCCAAAAAAATGGATCAAGCATAAAAATTGTCATATTCCAATGTTAGATGATAAAGGTGAACAGTATTTATATAAAGAAGGACAAAAAATAAAACCTGCTAAAGTCTATTTGAATTGTGGAAGTAATGAAGGATTGTTTTATTGATGTAAAAATGACTTTAAAGTACAAAAATCATTCCTCAGAATTATGAACAATGTCGGTAGTTCTATTTGCTACATTAGCTCCTGCTGTAACATGAGTTGTTATAGTTCTTAAATTAACAGGTGTTAATTTAATTTCTATTTCGTAACCTTGATCGGCATGTTCATCACAAAGATATGCATTACAATTAGGTGCCCAGATGGCAGTAGTAGCAGGTCTTCTGCAGCGAATTCCTAAATTATGTAGAGCGTTATTTTGACAGTTTGGAATTAAGCATTGTGGCATATGTTTTGTTTTTAATTAGTTATGTTTTTATAGAAGAATTGAATTTAACCAATTTCTGCCAATCAATTTCACCATTGGCTTTACAAAACTCATTTGCAAATTCTCTAGTAAATTTGTTTATCATTTGGGAATAGGATTTAATAAAATCATCATTTCTTTCTTTAGCCATGTGTCCTAATGGTTCTATAATTTTTGTATAAAGATTAGAATCACCTGAAATAAATTCCCAAAACTTTTGACCGCAATATTTGAAGTAATCACCTTTGTCTGGTTGATTATCTCTACCATAACAACATCCGTTAACCGCAATTACATTTATTTTCGAATTACTTGTTCTTAAGGTTTTTTTTGCTGTTTTAAAATCCGCAATTAATTTACTTATTTGACTACTATTGCCCCAATTGGGCCCAGACTTTATGGTGACTATATACCTAATATTATTTTTATCAAATTCAAGATCTATCCCATTAATGCCAGACTTTCTTCCATTGGATACTTTTTCATTTATGAAAATTGCGAGACCTTCAAGCCAATCTCCAAATATTGTTTCTTCTTGTGATGAAATATAGGCATCAGTAATACTCTTTATTATCTCCTGAGCAGTTAGAACGTATTTCGCTTTGAAAAGATAAGGATTCTTTTTGCCAAGAACTTTTTTAAGCTTTAAGTCAGTTAAACCAGAAATCCTTTTCAAATGAAAAGTACCTATGTTATCCTCAACGTAATGTGAGACGTCTTTTAGATTCAATTTTTTCATATTTTGCCTTAGGTTCTAATAGATATAATTCTACTGGCTTCAATTGATTTTTTATCATTTTATAATATTCAGGAACAATTTCAACTCCAATTGAATTTCTCATCATTCGTTGCGCAACGGAAAGTGTTGTTCCTGAACCCATAAATGGATCAAGGACAGTATCATTTTGTTTAGTAAAAAGTTTAATAAACCATTCTGGTAATTCTTCTGGAAAAGCAGCACTATGATTTTTATTATTACACTCTGTTGCTAAATGCAATACATTAGTAGGAAAAACAGTTTCTTTTCCTAACCAATTAGAAACATTTTTTCCAAAACCACTTCCGTTTTTTGCATTATCCCTTCTTTTATCGGTTTCACTTGAGTTTTTTAATCGACCTTTAGCCCAGTCTCCAATAGGAACTTTAACTTCTTCTTGATACATATTAAAGTCTTTACTTTTATTAAACTGCAAAAGTCTCTCCCAAGAGTCACGAAATCTATTTGGCCATTTACCTGGAAAGCAATTTTTTTTATGCCAAATAAATTCTTCTGTCCAAAGCCAACCTTGTTTACGCATTGCGAGA
>Ga0206968_10187_pt1 | contig 15097 bp, 15 predicted proteins | sample Alteio_BWOrgHeat_22_FD_153254 | JGI IMG/M metagenome (GOLD analysis project Ga0206968, IMG submission 153254) | Enriched cells from forest soil in Barre Woods Harvard Forest LTER site, Petersham, Massachusetts, United States -... | ecosystem: Environmental > Terrestrial > Soil > Temperate forest >... | reverse complement strand
ACATAGATCAGCTGCGGGTCATCAATGACGAATCGTCGGCGGAATTCTCGCAGCTCATCGGCGACGTCCAGCTCGCGCGCGTAAGCTAAGTCGGTGCGAAAAGTCACGCAGGCCTCGTTCTCGATGGGGTCCGTCGATCGTAGGGAATGATGTTCTCCCATTCCGAGGCGTCGGAGCGGGCGACCACGGCAACGACCGGTTCCGAGGCGCTCAGGTTGAACACTTCGTGAGGCACGCCCGGCTCGATGTAAATGAAATCGCCGGCTTGATTATCGATTACTTTCTCAAGCCCGGGGCCGTACTCGTGACGGACCCTGCCTTGCAAAATATAGAGCATCACCTCGAAATCGACATGAATATGCGCGAATGCAACGCCTCCGGGCGGAATCGTGGCCACATTCATGGACAGCTTCTGCGCGCCGACATTCTTAGCGGATAACCCGGGCTTGTACTGAATGCCGTTCCAGCTGCGGCAATTATCGCTGCCGCGGATGACGAAAACACCTTCGCCCCCATCCACGTATTTCTTCAAGTCATCAGGTTGCATTTGCAACACGCTCCACCTCCGGTGCTGGTCAGCTGGCTTGCTTCTTCATGCAAGTTTAAGCTTCGTGTCCGTTCGCCGCCATGAAAATATCCTCCATCCTAAGGACAGTCTATCTTTGACTTTTGTCCAAAAAGGCTTTCGCCATTCACGCCCGTTTGACATAATAGAGGGGTACCACCTCTCCCGCGCATGGGCAATGATGCTCTCCACCCAGTCAGGGGTCGAGCCACCAAGGAGGCAAGCAAGGCATTGGAAACACCATTCCCCCGGAGAAGAGCCATGAAGTCGAAGTTAGTCGCCGCCCGGTTCCTTTCGACCTTCCTTCCGTTTCTGGTAGGGCTGCTCCTCGTGGGAATGGCGGGGGTTCTGAAAACTTCGGGCGCGGATGAGAAAAAACAAGTCCGGGAAGAATCGTGGAAGACCGTGTCTTCCCCCGCCGGAAAGTCTGCAGCCGTCGAGGTCCGCTTCACCGACAATAGCTTGCTCAAACTCCGATTGGATGATGATCGCTTGGAACTGACGACATCGCACGGCAAGCTGTCGATCGCCATTCCGGAAATTCATCGCATTGATTTCGCCACACGAGTGGCCCCCGAAACCGCCAAGCGAATCCAGCCGGCCATTAGAAACCTGGGCAGCTCCGAGTTCCGCTGATGACGTTTGGCTCGTCGGCTTATCCAGCGCTCTTGGAGGCGACCAAAGACAAGGATCCGGAGGTCGTCCGTCGGGCGGAAGACTTGTTGGAGCGGGTCCGCGGCTCGGTTCCCGAAGAAGAGCTGGAAATTCGCAAACATGATGTGATTCATACCGAGGATTCCAAAATCGCTGGATGGATTCAAGGAAGCGCCTTGAAGGCGACTACGACCCAGTTCGGTCCGGTTCTTTTGAAACTCGCCGATCTTCGAAACTTGCGTTCATTGTCGGTGGTTGGCAGTGGGGATGAACTGACAGCTGCTCTCGATCCCGGCAACCTGGTGAACTTTCAGAATCAAGTCGGCAAAACTTTTGCCTTTCGCCTCACCGGTGCAATGAACGGTTCCGTATGGGGAACCGACGTTTATACGGCGGACTCCAATTTGGCGAGCGCGGCCGTGCACGCGGGCGCCCTGAAAGTCGGCCAGACCAAAGTGGTGAAGGTAAAGATCGTGCCGTCCCCCCAAGGTTTTCATAGTTCCAGCCGCAACGGCGTTACCAGCTCCGCCTACGGCAATTACCCCGGGGCCTATCAGGTGTTGCGTTAAATGGCTCACGTGTCGCCAACCATTCGAAAACCGGGTGAAGGCCGTACGATTGGCATCGTCGGCGACGTGTATCGTTTTCTGGCAACCGGTGAAGACACGAACGGTAAGTATGCCCTCTGGGAAGCCATCTTGCCTCCGGGTGGCGGACCACCTCCGCATGTTCACAGCAGAGAAGAGGAAGGCTTCTTCGTTCTCGAAGGAGAGATCACATTCCAGGTCGGCGATCAGCGGTATGTGGCGAGTCCCGGGATATTCGCCAACATGCCGGTCGGAAAGCCGCACTCATTCAAGAATGAAAGTACCAAACCCGCTAAGATGCTGATTTTGATTGCCCCGGCGGGTTTGGAAAAAATGTTCTTCGAGGTCGGCGTCCCGCTGGAACTGCGAGCCCTTGTTAGCCCGCCCCCGAGTAAAGAAGATATCGAAAAGCTGGTGAAGGCGGCGGCGCGCTATGGCGTGGAGATCAAATCCAGCGGTTGAATGTCGGTCGCCGAGAATCCCTTCGTTGAATTATCCCCTCTTGGTCCCTGAGAATCCATCTAGGGGAACTAGCGCCTCCCGCCAAAATTGGCTTACCAACATCTCTTCCCCGTTTTCGCCAAACCTGATTTAATTCCTAAACGGAAATCGGGAGGAGGTCGGTGGCATATGCAGGGAGAATTCATTTATGTTGATTCATTCTTGGTTGAAAGGGATTTCAACCGCGCAAGAGAAACGTAAACTCAAGCATTTCGGCCGTGTTTGCCACCGGAAACCGGGAAAAATAATTGGTTCCTATCTAAAGTCAACGATTCCGGGCGTCGAAGCGCTGGAAGATCGGATGGCGCCGGCCTTGTTTTTGTCGCCCATTGTCACGGGCACGGGCGGGCTCAATCCCCCCGCCGTGGCGACGACTGATTTCGACGGCGACCACCTTTTCGATCTCGCTGTCGTCAACAATCGAAGTGGAAACGCCACTCTCAGTGTGCTGTTTGGCAAGGGAAATGGCACGTTCACCCAGGGGCCGATTTTCGCTATCGGCAATAGCGCGACCTCCAGCGCAACCGCGGTTGCCGTGGGCGACTTCAATGGTGACGGCAAGGCCGATATCGCCGTCGCCGATCCCGCCGACAATAGCATCGATTTTTTCTACGGCATTGGACTCCGGGCATTCACCCAGGGGGTATCAGATATCATCCCCGGAGGTCCGGTCGTGTTGGCCCCGTCCGATTTCAACGAAAATCATGTAGTAACCCAACTTGCCGTTGGATTCAACAACGGGCAAGTATGGACGGTATCTAAAACGGCAACTGGGTTCAACAATTCCTTCATTGATTCCGTCGGCGGTCCGGTCACCACCATCGCGACCGGCCTCCTCAATAACGACAACCATCAAGACATCGTCGCGGCCGCACAGACTCGCAATGTCATCGTGAAAGACTGGTTAGGTAATGGTAATGGCACATTTACGCTCGCACCGGGCTCGCCTAATAATCTGACGGCCACGATCGCCACCTCCATTGCAGTGGGTAACTTTCGTAACATCGCCGGCCGACAGGATCTGGTTATTGCCAATGGCGCCAACAATACCGTGACTTTGATGCTGGCTAATGGCAATGGCAGTTTTGCCGCGCCCACTACCTTGACGGTCGCGGGACAGCCGACGGGAATCGTCGCCAGGGATTTTGACCTCGATGGCAATGTGGATTTCGTCACGACCAACGCCGCCAACAACACGGTCACGGCCCGGCTGGGCAAGGGCGATGGCACCTTCAAAGCCGGTGTGAATTTCTCGGCAGGCTTGGTCCCCACGGGAATCGCCATCGGCGATTTCAACAATGACAGCAAACCCGATGTCGTCGTCGCGGACTTTGGCAATACGGTCACCGGCGTTGGCAGTGCTGTGAGCGTGCTGCTGAACGGCAGTGCGGGACTAGATTACATACTCACCGGCCCGTCCACGGGAGTTGCCGGCACCGCCTTTCAATTCACCGTTACCGTAAAGGACGTCGTCAAAGGCACCACCGACACTGCCTACCGGGGAACAATCCATTTCACTAGTTCGGATAGCTTTGCCGTTTTGCCCTCCGATTACACATTCACGGCCGGCGACTCCGGCGTCCACACGTTCACAGCGACCTTGCAATCATCGGGCCAGCAGACGATCACAGGAACCGACACGAACGACGCCACCATCACAGGCAGCTTGACGATTACCATCAGCAACCCGGTTCCAGTGCTGACGGGTCTGAGTCAGACGTCGGCCGTTGAGGGAAGCGGGAACCTATCGATCACAGTCATGGGGTCGGGATTTTCCGCGACCTCGGTTGCGCAGTGGAACGGAACCGCATTAACCACCAGCTTCTTGGATAATTCACATCTCCAGGCTATTATTCCCGCCATCGACTTGGCGGACGAAGGGACGGCCGCTGTCACCGTATTCAACCCAACGCCCGGAGGAGGCACGAGCAGTCCAACTACATTCACGATAACCGACGCCGATTTGTCGGCTACCGGCACGCCTGTGACCACTACGGAAGGATTGGCCTTTTCGGGTGTAGTCGCCACATTTACTGATGCCAATCCAAGCGCACCATTGTCGGATTTTGCCGGCGCCGGCGCGGTGATGATTGATTGGGGCGACGGCAGCCCACAATCAGCTGGGAATGTGATCCAGCCTGGCGGCGCCGGCACCATGTTCGTCGTTCGCGGCAGCCACACCTATGCCGAGGAAGGATCGAAGACGATTTCCATCGTCATCACCGATGAAGGCGGCGCCACCACGACTACCAGCACGATGGCAACCATCAGCGATGCCCCTCTCTCCATCTCGGTCGCTCCAATCAAGGTCGTTCCGGGAATTTCCTTTTCCGGGCAGGTGGCGACATTCGTGGACGGGAACAAGGCAGCCCCTTTGAGCGACTTCAATGGACTGGGCGGCGCTTCGATTAATTGGGGCGACGGGACCACTACCGTCGGCGTCGTTACACAGCCCGGCGGGGTTGGCACTACTTTTGTCGTGACTGGTACCCACACTTATGCGACCGGTGATAACCACATCTTCAAGGTCACGGCTACGGATGTCGGCGGCAGCACAGTCACCGGCCAGGCGCTGGCCGGCGATTTTCAGCCTCACGATATCGCCGGAAGAGTCGCTTCGAGCGGCCAATGGTGGGTGGGGTTATCCAATGGCTCGGATGCCTTCAGCAACAGCTTGTGGGCGACTTGGAATCCGGCCGTCACATGGGCGGATGTCCAAACCGGGGATTTCAGCGGCGACGGCAAAACCGATATCATCGGCCGGGATTTGGCCAGCGGCAACTGGTGGGTGGGGATGAGCACCGGCACCGGATTCAGCACCTCACTGTGGACCACTTGGAATTCGAGCGTTACCTGGGTCGATGTTCGTGTCGGCGACTTTAATCATGACAACAAGTCCGACATCATTGGCCGCGTTAAGGAAACGGGCCAATGGTGGCTGGCCACTTCTACCGGATCCTCTTTCACGAATTCCTTATGGGCAACCTGGTCGACCGCAGTTACCTGGGTCGATGTCAAAGTAGGTGATTTCAATGGCGACCATTCGGCGGACCTCGCCGGCCGCGTCCTAGAGAGCGGGCAATGGTGGGTGAGTTTGTCCGGCGGCTCCGTCGCGTCCGGCACGTCGCTGTGGACAACGTGGTCGCCCAAGGTTTCTTGGGTGGATGTTCAAGTTGGCGACTTCAACGGTGACGGCTCGGCCGACCTTGCCGGCCGGGTAGCACAAAACGGCCAGTGGTGGGTGGCAACTTCCAACGGCTCGACAGCTTTCACGAATGGGCTGTGGGGCGCCTGGTCGCCGGCCGTGACCTGGGTCGATGTGAAGGTGGGCGACTTCAACGGCGACGGTTTTTCTGACATCATCGGCCGAGTCTTGCAGACCGGGCAATGGTTCGTGGCGTTGTCCAACGGCTCCTCGACATTGAATAACTTCTTCTGGGCCGCTTGGAATCCGAGCGTCACATGGGTCGACGTGCAGGTGGGCGACTTCAACGCGGACGGAAGGGACGACGTCACCGGCCGGGTTTCGTCCACGGGTCAATGGTGGACCTCGCTGTCGCAAGGCACGACTTCGACCACTTCGCTCTGGACCACGTGGAGTAGCGCGGTTAACTGGGTCGACGTCCACAATGGAGTGTTTGTGCCCGTTTGAACCACCGATCGTAATTTGGGTTGTGAGTTTAGCGGCGGTTCGCAGAACCGCGCGGTTCCGGGGAACCGCTACGGCTCCTTATCGGCAAGCGCGATCCATTCTTGCAAACGATCTTCGTCGAGTTTGGGAGTGAAAGCGCAGCCCATCGACCACATATTGCCATTCTCGGGGGCCACATGGACGACCCGCGCGGAAAGCGCCGCGGTCGATCGGTCGCCGTTGTTAGCCTTGCCAATGCGGAAAAGCGTCCCGGCATCGAGCTTGTGAGCAGACACCAATTTCAGTCCGCCCCGAGAAATGTTCAAGACCAGGGCCGGCAGCTTTTCCTCAGCCCCTTTTGTCTTGGGTTGACACCAGACTTCGGTATAGATCGGGAAGCGTTTCCAAATGCGTCGTTCCGATTTCACAGGAGGGCGGGCTAGACCGGGACCGGGCGACTTGGGCATGTTCTTCTCCGCAAGCTCGACACATGTAAAGGTGTATCAAATCAACCGTAGGCCGCGTTCGCCTGTCTGTCAAACGTCCAAGAGCCCGTCGACACTAGGAAACATGGCCAATCGCGAACCTCACGCCCTTCCGTGTTGTCTCTGAAGTCATGCCCGAATCGCTAACCAAAATGCTGGCGGCAAATGGCCGAGAAACTGGCACCTACAATGGACGTAACGGTATCCCCATGGAGGCGACGATGACTTGGATCGAGCGCTGGCGACAGGAAGGCGGCGGCCGAGAGCTGATGCGCTTGGCATTGCCTCTGATTCTGAGCAGCAGTTTCATGACCCTTCAGGTGTTTATCGACCGGGCCATGCTCAGTCATTACAGCAGCAACGCAGTCGCGGCCGCCATGCCGGCGGCATTACTTTATTGGACTCCTTTCCTGCTTCTGCAAAACATCGCCAATTATGCGACCACGTTCGTAGCTCAATACATGGGCGCCGGCCGGCCCGAGCGCGTTGGACCGGCCGTTTGGCAAGCGTTCTACTTTTCGATCGTTGCCGGAATTGCTTTCTTGGGATTTTATCCGCTGGCCCCATATCTCGTCGCTCTCGGGGATCATTCCCCTCCGGTTCAAGAGTTGGAAATCACCTATTTTCGCTGTCTGTGTTTTGCGGGTTTTCCAGCCCTGATCGTGGCGACGGCCAACAGCTTCTTCGCCGGTCGAGGAGATAGCTGGACTGTCTTGCTCGTCGACGCGGTGGGCCTGAGCGTGAACGCCATTTTGGCGTACTGTTGGATTTTTGGCCGATTCGGAATGCCCTCGCTTGGCATAGCGGGGGCGGGGTGGGCCACGGTGGTCGGCTCGAGCATTTCCGCCCTGCTGGCCGTGACGCTCATTCTTCGTCCTAAGTGGCGTGAGCGATTTCACACGCTATCGGGTTGGAGATTTGATCCCGATTTGTTTCGAAGGCTGATGCGCTTTGGTTTCCCGAATGGTCTGCAATGGATGTTGGATGTGCTGGCGTTCACGGTTTTCTTGTTCCTCATTGGCCGGCTAGGCGATGTGGAGCTGGCGGCCACTAACATCGCGTTCACCATTAACATGGTGGCGGTGATTCCGATGCTCGGCATGGGTCAAGCGGTTTCGATTCTCGTGGGACAGCGCTTGGGCCAGGACCGACCGCAGATCGCCGAACGCAGCACGTGGAACGGATTTGGACTGGCATGGCTCTATATGGGAACGATCGCCGTTTTCTATGCTCTCACACCGGGCTTGTTCTTGTTCATCTTTCAAGGCAAAGGCGCGGAAGCGGAGGGCGTCGCGGCCTTGGTGCCGGTTTTGTTGCGCTTCGTAGCCGTCTATTCCTTGTTCGACAGCATGAATCTGACTTTTTCTTTCGCCCTGCGCGGGGCGGGAGACACGCGATTTGTCACGATCCTTTCTCTGGCCCTGGCATGGCCCATTATGGTCGTGCCTAGTTGGGCGGCTTGGTACTACGGCTGGGGGATTTATTGGGCCTGGACGTTTGCCAGCGTTTACGTGATCGCTTTGGGATTCACGTTCCTACTTCGTTTCCGCGCCGGGAAATGGAAAACCATGCGCGTGATCGAACGCACTCCAGTAGAAATGCCGCCCGAGCCGACCTTGGCTCCTGTCCCCGTGGAAGCTTGATTTGTTGTCAAGAACGAGAAGCCACGGATGAAACACGGATCAAACACGGATTGAAAGAAAGAATCCTCTTATCCGTGTTTGATCCGTGTTTCATCCGTGGCTAAAATTCTTCGATCTTCATTCCTTTTCCCAAGGCACGACCCAGAGATAAATCTTGTGCTCGCCCTCAATGCCCATATGATTCTTGGCCTTGAGCGTGACCGTTTCCTTGGGCTTGGCGCCTTTCATGTCGAAATCGTGCGAAACGATCCGCGAGCCTGGCTTAAGCTTCTCCAATTGAGGCATGAGTCGAACGTTTAGTTCGGGCAGCAAATAAAGAGTGACGACGCTCGCGTCTTTCAGGTCGAGTTTGAAGATGTCGCCCTTCTTGACGCTTACCAAATCCTCGACCTTGTTGGTTTTGACATTTTCCAGGGATTCCTTAACGCGCACGGGGTTGATGTCCCATCCGTACCCCTTGCAGCCGTACTTCTTGGCGGCGGTCACCAAGATGCGTGCGTCGCCGCAACCCAGGTCATAAACGATGTCATCCTTTTTGACTTGGGCCATCTCCAGCATCTTGTCGACGACGTTCTGGGGGGTGGGCCAATAGACGACGTCCGGCTCGCGATCTTGTTCCTTGTCATCGGCCTTTTGAGCCTTAGTGTCATCGTGTGGCGCCGGCGTCGGCTCGTTGGAGTGGAGAAATTGAGGCGTGATCCAAAGGGCCAGCCCCAGCAGGGCCAGCGGCAAGAATCGGCAGCAGTTCATGGGTGCGTCTCCTTAAGTCTGGATATCAACCAAAGCGGCACGCCGGCCAGCAGGAGCCCACCCCCCACCAGACCAAAATTCCCGGCGAACGTGATGCCGCTATAGAGCATAAAGGCGCAGGTGGCCACGAAAATGAGCGGAATGATCGGAAAAAAGGGCACGGTAAACGGCCGATCGATGCCCCGGTCTTTCCACCGCAAAATAAAGAGAGAAACGGCCGACATCAAGAAGAAAATCCAAAATATGGGAGCGGTGCATCGAAGCAGTAACTCGAAACCTCCACGCCCCTCCCAAGAAACCTTCCCAAGTCCCAGCGATTGGAAGAGTCGGTCCAAGGCATCTCGGCCAATCGTGCTTCCCACGGCCGTGATGAGAAGCAGAGCGATAATCGCCTGAGCGCCCAGCGCCCAAATGGGAGAGCCGAGCTTGTCATGCCATTGATTTAGGCGTGCGAAAATCGGATGGTCCGCACCCATGGCCGCATAAATCCGAGAGCTAGTGAAAATCAGGCCATTAACGGCTCCGAGCGCGGAAATCATGACCAGCACGCACATCGCCTTAAAACCTTCCTCTCTTAAAGGAAGCCTTAATACATCAGCAGCGATTGCGTCCGACGCTTGAGCTCCTTCGAACCCAAGTCCCCACAGATAGGCGGTGTTGACTAACAAATAAATGAGCATGACTACCGTCGTGCCCAAAATCAGGGCCAACGGGATATTACGACGCTGGTCCCGCATCTCTGCGGCGACGAAGGCCGCGTCGTTCCAACCGCCGTAAGCCAAAAAGACGAAAACGAACGCGGTCTTTAAGTCTGGCTCTGAGGACAAGGTATGTCCTGCAAAAGCGGAGGTGACTTGCCCCCAACCGATGCCGGCGATGACGATACCCGCGAGTCCAATAACTTTGGCGGCGGTTAGGATGTTCTGAACGCCTTTACCCAGCATGACTCCCAGGATATTCAACAAGGACAACGCGCCTACCGCCAACAGAGCGAAAAGCACTCCTGACTCTTTAGGCAAGGACCAGAGTTTAATGGCATAGTCGGCAAACACGTAAGCCATCATGCCGATGCTGCCGGTCTGAATCACGGTTAGTTGTGCCCAGCCATACAGGAAACCAATTCCTGAACCGTAAGCTCTGGTTAGATAAACGTAGTCGCCCCCAAGGCGCGGATACGTGGAAGCCATCTCGGAATAACAGAGGGCGCCGATGAGGCAAAGCAGCCCGGCGATAACCCAGACTCCCAATCCGAGCCAAGGATTTCCGGTATTCTTGAAGACAAAAGGAGGCGACTCATAAATCGTAGCCCCGATGATGATCCCGATGATAATGCTAACGGCGTCCCAGAGGCTGAGATGAGCACGAATTCCTGGGGAACGAATTCCTGGGGCTGACGAGTCGGCCGTCATGCTTCTCCTCTGGGCGAATACGACTACCCGTGGGCTTCCGACTTTTTTAGGTGGAAGGTTTCGGTTCGTATAGGGGGGACTAAGTACCGCCGGCCCAACTGATGGGTATCGTCACTCACCGGAGGGAAACGATCTTTCCGCGTCCCTTGTCCGCGATATCGATCTTGTTCTCGCGAGCCAACCAACCAATCGCTTGCAAGAGCAAATCTCTAGGGATGCCAACCCCGTGAGCCAATACGGTGAGACTCGTGGGCCCATGCGCTGAGAGATAAGACCAAACCACTCCTGCCGCCTCGCCGATGCGGGTCACTGCCGGCGATAACTCTTCGGCCATGGACGGCTTCTCCCAATAATGGACGCTCGGTTGCTCGTGAGCCTTCGGGGAATGGCGATTGGCCCAAGCCGTTGCTATGCTATGATAGCCCCGAATCAAAGGCAATCGGTGCACAATGCGTCACTTATTGTTTCTCATATCGACTCTCGTACTTGCCCGATTCCCAGTCGGGGTTACGGCCGATCAGAAACCGGCCGAGCCGCCACCCGACAAGTGGATACCCGCCACGGCCTATGCCGTTCCCAAGGAAACGGCCCCGGAAGGCGAAGGTTATTTTTCCATTATCGAAGGACACAACGGCCGGCTCTATATCGGCACTCATGCCAACGGTCTCGATGCCTGGCTCGTCGAATTCGATCCCAAGACAGAGCGTATGCGACCGGTCGTCGATACCCAAAAGGAGATCGGGACTAATGCCAAAGGATTCGCTGCCCAAGCGAAAATTCATACTCGCAACAACGTCGGCGCCAGCGGAAAAATCTATTTCGGAACCAAGCAAGGCTATCCGTCAAAAGATGAAAAATCGACTGATTACCCGGGCGGATATCCGATGGTCTATGATCCGAAGACCGGCAAGACGCGGGTGTACTCCATTCCCATGCCGCATCAGGGCATCAGCGGCATCACGCCGGATGAATCACACGGCGTCGCTTACATTTCGACTTGCTCCGATCACCGTCCGGGACCGCACGAGAGCGCTCATTTCTTGATTCTCGATCTCGCCTCGGGCACATACCGCGATCTCCTGGACACCGAGCACATTTACGCCTTCATCGTGGTCGACCACAAGCACCGGGCGTATCACCCTCTGCGAGGAGGCGACATTGCTCGCTATGATCCGAGTTCGGGCAAGTTGGATCGCTTGAGACAGACTATCGACGGAAAGCCGCCGGCGGCGGATTCGCACTTGGCCGACGCGGAAGGTCATCCGCTAAATTGGGACATCTCCCCCGATGGAAAGACACTCTACTGCGTGCCCATGAGCACCAATCAGCTTTACGCTTACGATGTTTCAAATAGCGGCGAGCAGGGAGCGTTAACGACCGGAATTCTCCGGGGTCGTTCCCTCGGCCCGCTCGTTCCGGACGCCAAGAGCATCGATTGCCGGGCCATGTGCGTAGGACCAACCGGCGACGTCTGGGCGGCCGTCACCATCGCCTGTCCACTGGGCATTAGCCTGGGGCATCTCGTCAGTTATCATCCCGGCGACAAGGAGCCGCGCGATCGCGGCCCGATTTCCATCCGCAACCCGAATTACACGGACTTCACTGACAAAGCCGGCAAACCATTACCCGCCCACGGGGGAATTTTCAAGACTCCCGGAGGAATCACGACCACCCGGCACGTTCTCTTAGGCGTCTGCCAGTCCCATGAGGGGTCGGTTTACATCCTGGCCTTACAGCCCTACACAGTTCTCAAGATCGGCTCGGAAGCGTTGAAGTAAGTAAGCTAGTTACCGCGTGCGTTGTTCTCTTGCTGGAAGGAAGTATCGATGAATGAATCAAAAAGCGATGCAAGCGTGGGCCGTGGGGATTTTCTGCGGCTGGTGGCACTTGGCGGCGCCGGGCTTGGCCTGTCCGCATTGTCCGGCTGCGGGTCCAAGGGAAGTGTGACCGAAAAAAGTCGTCAAGGATACGTTGTGGCCGTCACTCACGGGTTAAAAGACCCCACCCGAGTGATGTTGGCATTAGTGACCGCGACCAAATTGCCGAAGGGAGACAACCATATCTGGTTCGCCATTGACGGAGGAGAAATATGCAAGACCGGCCTGGCGGAGCAGGTTACTTCGCCCCTCTTCAGGAAGCAAGGAAACGCGGCTCAGGTGATCGAAGCCGTTCGAGGTCAAGGAACCGCCCTTCACATATGACCTTCGTGCGCCGACTATTACGGCGTAATAGGCGCGGACGCGCTTCAGGGGTTGGATGAGAAGGGGCCTGATTGGATTCTCGATAAAGTTGCGACTCACCATCTGGTCTGGCTGTAAGTCTGATGGTTTTGCGTGTTTGGCCGAGCCGCGAACAGCCGCTCAACACTTTTTCCAAAAACATTATGAAGGGGAAGCCACTTCAGTTTCATTCCAAAGGCGCCATGTCATTGACGTTTTCACGCATCGGCATAGAATCGCTCATACCTCTTTAGGAGCGGACGCCATGAACGCCGAACTCTTTCCTCTCGGGCGCATTCAACTCTCCCGCTCGCCTTCTCTTCAATTACCGCCGGAAGAACTAGGTCAGGGTTTTTCCTGAATGGTTCTCTAATACGCGGCGGTGTGTCTGCTTCCGATTCTCAAAGGTCTTCACGGCTGGCTGAACGCCATCCCGAGCCCGCAGCGCTGGCAAGGCTGCCTTGCCCAGTATGCCTGCTCTGATGAAGACCCCTGGTTCCTCTGGCAACGAGGCCTCATCATGATTTGTTCATTTCCTCCACGATTACGACTACGACTCCCGCTTCTCTTGCTCTTGTTCCTCCTGGCGCTCGGATGCGGTGATTCATCCGGCGTCGGCAAGACCTATCCGGTCGTCGGCAAAATCACCTTCAAGAATGAGCCCTGGACGGCTGAATCGACCATGATCTTGCTGAAGCCTGACCGGTCAAAAGGTAACCAATCTCCCTACGAGCCGATCGGCACCGTAGACGACCAAGGGGCCTACACGATCACGACGAAAGGAAAAGAAGGGGCGCCTGCCGGTTGGTACAAGGTCCTCGTGACTGCCTCGGGAAATTATGACGAACATCCGAAGGCCAAGAACCGGCACCCCGGACCGCGCTCGATTCTACCGCCCAAATACGGGCAAGAAGCAACCACCGATCTCGCCATTGAGGTCGTCGAACGTCCTAATCCGAATGTTTACGATTTGAAACTCGCGCCCTAAGCAGGGGGGCGTCAGCCCCCGAGCCAGGGCGATGAATCCGTTTTTGTTTTGTCCTTTTTATCACAAGGAGAAATCCCATGAACGTCCAAACCGAAATCCGAAATTTCCACCCCAGGCGCCCCGGCTTCACGCTCATCGAACTCTTGGTGGTGATCGCCATCATCGGCGTGCTCATCGCGTTGTTATTGCCGGCCGTGCAAAAAGTCCGCGAGGCCGCTAACCGCACGAGCTGCGCCAACAACCTCAAGCAGCTCGCCTTGGGCGTCCACAATTATCACGACACGCATCGCAAAGTGCCGGCCAACATCTACTATACCTACGATCCGACCGGCCCGAATTGGAGCTGGCTGGCCAACATGTTGCCTTTCATTGAGCAGGACAACTTGTATCAGGCGGCCAAGATTGGAACCAACCCTCCCAATAACATTAACCAAAGCCTTCCCCAAATCGCCCTGCGAGTGAAAACGTTTCTGTGCCCGAGCGATCCCGACGCGGACAAAGGCCCCGTGTCGTATCCCTCGAATTACGACATGCTCGACCCGGTTCTGGGTCCTCTCACCTATGAGGTGACCTGCTACAAAGCCAATATCGGGTCGAACTGGGGAGGCGGCGCGCCGGGCACCGCGCTCTGGTGGGGCACCGACCCCCAATGGTGCAATCCTGATCCGAACAACTCCAATCAGGCCACCACCTATGACGGCTGCGTCTACGGCAACGGAGTCTTTAATGAAGGCAAGCGCCAAATTCGAATTACCGACATCCTGGACGGCACCAGCAATACCATCATGATCGGCGAAGCCTTGAGCGGCAAGGATTACCAGAATGCCTGGTGTCACATGGACAATGCCATCGCCACTACTGCTTTTCCTCCTAACGTCAAGAATCCGCTCACGGGCCAGGATTATCCGCCGGATCAGTGGTTCAACCATTACAATTTCGCCAGCGCTCATCCGGGCGGCGTCCAATTCGCCATGGCCGACGGTTCCGTGCGCTTCATTGAAAACAGCATCGACCTGGTGACGTTCCGGGCGTTGGGCACCCGGGCCGGGGGCGAGGTTGTTTCAGCGCCTTGACCTCACGGGGCGCTTTAATATCGCTTCCGACTAGCTCGCTTGCAGCTTAGCGCTCTGAGTGAAATGACGCTAAGCCGCAAGCGATTCTTTGGAGATGCATGCGTGGGGAAACTCGATGGTGGATAATATGAACGCCTGGGTCGCCAATACGGAATCCGTCGCCCGCGAGGTCTTGTCCGCCCATGCCGATGACGTGGACACCCAAGGCCATTGGCCGGAGGAAAGCATCGCCGCCTTGAGCGCTTGCGGTCTTTTGGGATTAACCATTCCGAAGACCTTGGGTGGCGCTGGAGAAGGACCACAAACCTTCGCTGCCGTCACGCGCATTCTGGCGGAACGCTGTGCCTCGACGGCCATGATTTATTTGATGCACATGTGCGGCATCCAAGTCATCGCGGCCTCCGAGAGCCCGTTGCGAGAATCGGTGCTTCGCTCCGCGGCCGGCGGGCGGCATCTGAGCACCCTGGCATTCAGCGAGAAAGGCTCGCGAAGCAACTTCTGGGCGCCCGTAAGCCAAGCCGTCAATCATGGCGATTCGCAGGTCCTTTCAGCGGATAAGTCGTTCATCACGAGCGCGGGCGTCACGGAAATG
>Ga0206968_10223_pt1 | contig 15172 bp, 11 predicted proteins | sample Alteio_BWOrgHeat_22_FD_153254 | JGI IMG/M metagenome (GOLD analysis project Ga0206968, IMG submission 153254) | Enriched cells from forest soil in Barre Woods Harvard Forest LTER site, Petersham, Massachusetts, United States -... | ecosystem: Environmental > Terrestrial > Soil > Temperate forest >... | reverse complement strand
TACGCATTTCGCAAAATGCCGGAGATAAATTAGGCCTGGGGATGGCTTACAATAAACTCGGCATTGCGTTTATGGAATTGAATCAATTGACTCTTGCCAAAGAGAATTTCAATAATGCACTGGAACTTTCTGATACTTTTCATTTGGAGTTTATTCGTTTCAAAGTTGATTATAGCTTGTACCTGTTAGCCAAAAGAGAGGGTGATGCTCAGCAAGCACTCAATTTTCTGGAAAAGCATATAGCGGATAAAGAAGCTGTTATTAATCAGGGGACTTACACACTGATTAAAAGCTATGAAGCTGTCACACGTATTGAAACGCTGGAGCGTGACGCAAACATTCAAAAAGAAAAAACTCAGATCATCGAAAATAAAAACGCTGAATTAGATTCTTTTTTCTATCGTGTTTCGCATGACTTGAAAGGGCCAATCACCTCGTTGCTCGGGCTACATAATCTAGTAAAGTTTGAAGTGACTGACTCGGCTTCGCTGCGGTATTTTGATATGTACCATTCACAAGTTCAGCGGATCAACAACATTGTTATGGGTCTGATCAACCTGACCCAAATGAAACACTTGCAGGAAATTAAAGTAAAGATTGATTTTCAGGCGTTAATTGATGAATGCATCGGGTCGTACAATTATCTGGAAAATTTCAAAACCATTCAGTTTATTAAGGAAATAGATGAAGATGTAGATTACTCTTCGGAATGGGCTATAATTAATACTATTGTTCAAAACCTGATTGAGAATGCTATAAAGTATTCAAGGCATCACGAGCCTTACGTGAGAATCACTGTGAAGAAGGAGAATAATTCCATTCGCATAGAAGTTGAAGATAACGGGCAAGGGATAGACGAGGCACATCAGGTAAAGATTTTTGATATGTTCTACCGCGCAAGTGAGCGTACCAAAGGATCATCAGGATTGGGCCTATACATTTTAAAACGAGCCGTAGAGCGCCTTAACGGAACGATTGAGTTAAAAAGTAAACTGCACGAAGGGTCCACCTTTGCAGTAGTTCTTCCCTCCTGACTACGAACACTCGTCAGGGTTAGAAATATTATTTAACAATTTTTTACAAAACATTTGGAAACTCTACTAAACCACTATACGTTTGTGTCATCATAGTCGGTGAAGCAATGCTCAACCGATTTATAAAGAAGCGCGGAGAGACAGGCTCTACGAAGCGCTAGCAACCCCGAAAGGAAGGTGCTAACTCCTGAAATATAAACCGGAAAAGTAACATGAAAACACAAATCATCTACCGATTGAACCATCAAGGCTCAGCTTCACTCGAAAATCTCAATCAATTTGTTTTTGCCCTGATTCAGCGAATGCGTATTTGCCGTCAGTGCATTGCCATTTGTTGTGCGCCTGTCCAGGCGTGTTGTTGTTGAGGAAATAAAACTCCTGACACAATACAAGCTGACTGACTAGTCGTCGCTCCATTATTCCATTTTAAAAATCATTAAAACCCATACAATATGTCCAATTTACGTTTCGAAACTCTTCAACTTCATGCCGGGCAGGAAGTTGACCCAACGACTGGATCTCGCGCTGTACCTATTTACCAAACCACATCTTACGTATTTAAAAATTCGGAGCATGGAGCAAACCTTTTTGCACTGAAGGAGTTTGGCAACATTTATACACGCATCATGAATCCCACCACTGATGTGTTTGAAAAGCGAATTGCTGCCCTGGAAGGTGGTGTTGCTGCACTTGCTGTAGGCTCGGGCCAGGCAGCGCAATTCATCGCACTCAACAATATTCTTCAGGCTGGTGACAATTTCGTTTCTACTTCATTTTTATATGGTGGCACGTATAATCAATTTAAAGTTGCTTTTAAAAGATTGGGTGTTGACGTACGCTTTGCTGAGGGCGACACCGTAGATGCTTTTGAGAAATTGATCGATAAAAAAACCAAAGCAATTTATCTTGAGACGATCGGTAATCCCGGATTTAATATCCCCGATTTTGAAGCGCTCGCAGCGTTAAGCAAAAAGAATGATTTGCCTTTAATCGTTGATAATACTTTTGGCGCTGCCGGATATCTATTCCGCCCGTTGGAGCATGGAGCAAATGTTGTTGTGGAATCGGCTACAAAATGGATTGGCGGTCACGGCACATCAATTGGTGGTGTAATAGTAGACGGTGGAAATTACAACTGGGGTAATGGGAAGTTCCCACAATTTATTGATCCAAGTGAGGGCTATCACGGATTGAAATTCTGGGATGTATTTGGTGAAGGGAATCCGCTGGGTTTGCCAAACATCGCTTTTATAATCCGTGCTCGCGTAGAGGGCTTGCGTGACTTTGGTCCGGCCATCAGCCCTTTTAATTCTTTCCTGCTGATTCAGGGATTGGAAACCCTTTCACTTCGTGTACAACGCGCTGTTGACAATGCGCTTGCTATCGCACAATGGCTGGAGCAACATCCTCAGGTGGAGACCGTGAACTATCCTGGTTTAGCAACAAGCACATATCATAAACTTGCCAAAAAATATTTAAAAAACGGATTTGGTGCCGTGTTATCATTTACAGTAAAAGGAACAAAAGAAAACACCGCTGCGTTGGTGGATAACCTGAAGTTGGTAAGTCACCTCGCCAATGTGGGCGATGCGAAAACACTGATCATCCAGCCTTCGGCCACTACTCATCAGCAGCTGAGTGATGAGGAGCAAATTACGGCTGGTGTACTACCTACGTTGCTCAGGGTATCGGTAGGTATTGAGCATATTGATGACATCAAGGCAGATTTTGCTCAGGCATTTGAAAAAGTCTTTGAAAAAGAATTAGTTAAGTGAATAAGATAGATCATATTTTTCATTTCGATCAGGAATTTGAATTGGAAGCCGGGGAAACACTGCCTGGCTTCCAGCTCAAATACACTACCCTTGGCCAACTCAACAGCGACAGAAATAATATTGTTTGGGTTTGTCATGCACTTACGGGCAGTTCGGATTTCACCGAATGGTGGAAGGATTTTTTCACCGAAGGAAGTCCGTTTGACCCTCGTGAATATTTCATAATCTGCGCCAATGTTTTAGGAGGGTGTTACGGCTCTACTGGTCCGCTTTCAATTAACCCAAAGACAGGCAAAAATTATTTCCATGATTTTCCAAAACTCACCAACCGTGACATTGTCAGGGCATTTGATTTACTAAAACAAGAACTTGGATTTCAGCAGATTCATACCGTCATCGGTGGATCACTTGGTGGCCAGCAAGCACTGGAATGGGCAATCTTCCAGCCACGCCTGTTTCAAAATCTCGTTTTGGTGGCTACCAATGCACAGCATTCTCCCTGGGGTATAGCATTTAATGAGGCACAGCGGATGGCTATAGCTGCCGACAAAACGTGGGAAGAAAATGACCTTCGGGCCGGAATTGAAGGCATGAAAGCCGCAAGGGCTATGGCTATCATTTCTTATCGGGCTTATACAGGTTTTGAAAAAACTCAATCTGAAAAGACCAACGAAAAATTGGATGGCTTTCGTGCATCATCGTATCAACAATATCAGGGCGAGAAATTAGCGAACCGGTTCAATGCATATACTTATTGGCTTTTATCTGAAGCAATGGACAGCCATAATGTAGGGAGAAGAAGAAATAGTATCGAAGACGCACTGAAAAAAATCGAGGCAGATACGCTTGTAGTCGGAATCGAAAGCGACATTCTTTTTCCGCTAAGAGAACAGCAGTTTCTGGCTGATGCTATTCCTCTGGCCAAATTCGAAAAAATAAATTCATTATTTGGGCATGATGGATTTCTGGTAGAGTTTGATTTGCTCAAGAAAATTGTAAAACAATTTGTGGGACAAAAACCTTTGATCATAATAAAATAAATCATTATTAATTCTATGGAACATAAAAAATTGAAACTCGGACTCTTTGGTTTTGGCTGTGTAGGTCAGGGGTTGTATCATGTATTAAATGAAACTCATGGAATCAAAGCAGAGATTAAAAAAATCTGTGTAAAAAATCGCGACAAGCAACGGATTCTCAGTAATGATATTTTTACTTTCGATAAAAATGAAATTCTATCCGATCCGGAAATCAATGTAGTTGTAGAGCTAATCGACGACCCCAATGCAGCGTTTGAAATTGTGACCGATGCTTTGAAAAATGGAAAGCATGTAGTAACTGCAAACAAAAGGATGATTGCCGAACACCTGGAAGAGCTTTACCATTTGCAGCAAAAATATGATCGTTCGGTCTTATATGAAGGTGCAGTGTGCGGGAGCATCCCCATCTTACGAAATCTTGAAGAGTATTATGACAATGATTTGATCACAAGTATTGAAGGGATCTTTAACGGAAGCACAAACTATATCCTTACGAAAGTCTTTGAGGAAAAGAAAAGTTATCTCGAAGCACTGAAAGGCGCACAGGACTTAGGCTTCGCCGAAAGCAATCCTGCACTTGATGTAGAAGCATTCGATCCGAAGTTCAAGTTAACGATTGCCATCGCGCATTCGTTTGGAGTATTCATCAAGCCGGAAGACATAATTAATATTGGTATTCAAAAAATATCTCCGGTTGATTTAAAATATGCACGGGAAAACAATCTCACCATCAAATTAGTAGCACGGGCTTACAAACGCGATGGAAAAATATTAGCATGGGTTGCTCCGCAATTTATTCCGGCTGACCACATGCTTGCTTCAGTACGCAATGAATACAATGCGGTGCTGGTGGAGGGTGCATTCGCTGAAAAGCAAGTATTCATTGGGAAAGGTGCAGGCGGCTACCCAACAGGCTCAGCCGTACTCTCGGATATTTCCGCGCTGGCATACGACTATCGTTATGAGTACAAGAAATTTGCTCAAGGCGAAGGACTTCCGTTCTCTAATGAAGCGCTAGTCGATGTAGTAGTCAGCTTTTCTCAGGGGTCTCTCATTTCACCCAAAGACTTTGAAAACTTCAAAGGCGGATATCAGGGCAACGGCCATCAATACATGACCGGTTCTGTGAAACTCGAAAAACTCAAGGCACTTAGTGAATGGGATGACGTAAGCGTAATTCTGGCTCCTGAATTGAATTTAGTTTCATTAGACAAGAGCAAAAAAGAGTTACGCTACGCTTGACCCGAGATTGTTGTTACTCGTCGCGCAATGCATTTACGGGATTAGAGTAAGCAGCGCGCAAAACGTGATAGCCAACAGTAATCATCGTAATTGCAAACGCAAGTGCGGCTGAAATGATAAAGGTCAGCCACTCGCCTTTCAATTCAATACGATACGAGAAATTTTGCAGCCATTGATTCGTGAAGTACCAAACTGCGGGAAAAGCCAGGACCATGCCAATGGCTACGAGCAGAAAAAATTCTTTTGACACCAGCATGACTAAACTATTTACACTTGCACCAATCACTTTTCGTACGCCAATTTCTTTGGTGCGCTGCTCCGTTGTATAAGCAGCCAAACCGAGCAAGCCTAGGCAGGCAATTAAAATCGTTAATCCAGAGAACGTAGTAAAAATCTGGCTCCGCTTTTGGTCGGCTTTGTACTGCGAATCAAAATCCTGATCAAGGAAAGTGTATTCAAATGGATAGTGCGGGAAAATTTCTTTCCATGATTTCTCAATTGATGCCAGTGTCGTTTTAACATCGCCAGGATTGAGGCGTACGAAAATGTAGTTGTTATTTTTATCGAGGATAATAATTAAAGGTTCGATCGGATCATAAAGGGAATTTTGGTGGTAATCGTTGATAACACCTATTACTTTTTTCCTGAACGCATTGGGTCCGTCATTTCCAGCCTCAAATCGCTTTCCGATCGGGTCTTTCCAAGCCATTCGTTTCACCATACTTTCATTAACTAAAATTGCATTCATGGTATCACTTGGGTTATTGTGCGAAAAATCCCTGCCTTGCAAAATTTTCATCCCCAGTGTTTTAACGAAATCAAAATCGGCACTATAGAGATCAACGCCACGCTGCACCATTTTCCCTTCTGCATCTTCCACCTGCAATAGGTTTTTACTGATGCCTTGCCCTGGTGACGAACTGGCCATACCAATATCTGCTACGATTGGGTTTTGTTTGAGAAGGTCAACCAATGCAGGCGCCATACTATACTGTTTTCTATTAGACAGTTCGAGACGGAGCAAATGCGCTTTATCGAATCCTAAATCCTTATTTCTTAAAAATTGTAATTGATCGAATACAATCAACGTGCTGATAAGCATGAAAATGCTAAGCGCAAACTGAACAACAACGAGTGACTTCCTAAAAATAACACTTCCTCCTTTTGAAGAGAGCCTGCCTTTCAAGACAGTTACAGGATTAAAACCTGAAAGGTAAAACGCAGGGTAGCTTCCGCTGACGACGCCAGTAAAAATAGTGATGCCAATTAAACTTACTAAAACAGGTGTTTGTAAAATGTACGAGAAAGGAAGAGACTTGTTGGATAATGTATTAAACGCCGGAAGTAAAAGATAGATCAGCACGAAGCTAAACGCCAATGCAATAGCCACGACTAATACTGACTCAGTAATAAATTGAAAGATCAGATGCTTACGTTCGCTGCCCATTACTTTGCGAAGGCCAACTTCCTTTGCACGATTGGCAGAGCGGGCAGTAGCTAAATTCATGTAGTTGATACACGCGATGATGAGCATGAACGCAGCAACCGCTGCAAAAATATAGATGTAGGATATGTCACCACCGGCTTCAGCTTCATCGGCTATTTTTGAATGAAGGTGTATACTGGCAATAGGCTGCAATTCGTATTGAAGCTTCACTCCTGCACTTTCAAAAATCGGGTTAACTTTTTCTTTGACAATTTTTTTAAGGACGGGGTCCATCTTCTTTACGTCGTAACCTTCAGGTAACAAAATGTAAGTGGTTACACCAAAGTTGCCCCAACTGCCTTGCAAGGCCGGCCGGGTATTTCTTGATATCAAAGCATTAAATCGAAAATGTGAATTGAGTGGAATATCTTTGATGATACCCGTAATTTTAAAATCTTCACCCTGTTGATTTTGCAATGAGAGGCCGAGGGCACCATTCGTACTGTCAAAATATTTAAGTGCTGTCTTTTCAGTCAGTACAATCGAAAAAGGATTATCCAGAGCGGTGTTAGGATCACCAGCAACAAATTCATAGCTGAACATGTCAAACACGGTGGAATCAGCCATGTAAAAATCGTCTTCATTAAAATACTTCTCACCTACTTTATAAAGATTCCGGCTCATGCCAATAAACTTCACTGCATTTTTCACCTCAGGGTAGTTATCGCGCAATTCTTCGGCCAGTGGAATTTGCGTGGATGACCAGGTGAAGGCGTTATCCGTTTCCTGAATATGCGAGATGACCCTATATATATTGTCTACATTTTTATTATAACGGTCAAAACTCAATTCATCCAAAATATACATCAGCAAAAACAGGCTACATGTGATACCAATGGTAAGCCCCAGAATATTGAGGGAGCTGTAAACTTTGTCTTTGAAAATGTTTCGGAGTGAAATCTTTATCAGGTTTTTTAACATGGCGGGCGGGTTTTATTAAAGATGGTGATTCCGTTCAAAAAGTTCTATAACTATTTTCGATCATCAAAATTAGGGGAAGCTGCTTAGGCAAGACCCTCTTTTTTGTACCTTGCGCCAACTATTTTCATGCCAGACATCATCCAGCTTCTTCCTGATTCGATTGCCAACCAGATTGCGGCGGGTGAAGTAGTGCAGCGACCGGCCTCAGCAGTGAAAGAACTGATAGAAAACGCCATAGACGCAGGTGCAACAAATATCAAACTAATTGTAAAAGAGGCTGGTAAAACGTTAATCCAAGTGATCGATAACGGCCAGGGTATGAGCGAAACTGATGCACGTATGAGTTTGGAGCGGCATGCTACTTCAAAAATTCGCACAGCAGATGACTTGTTCCGCCTGCGTACGATGGGCTTTCGTGGAGAGGCTCTTGCGTCTATTGCGGCTGTATCGCAAATGGAAATGAAAACCCGCCTTCCTCAAGATGATCTCGGCACACTGCTGGTGGTGGAAGGATCTGAAGTGAAAAAACAAGAGCCTGTAGCCAGCGAAAAAGGCACTAGTATCAGCATCAAAAATTTATTCTATAACATTCCGGCCCGAAGAAATTTTTTAAAATCGAATGGCGTTGAGATGAGCCACATTGCAGATGAATTTCAACGGCTGGCACTTGCGCATCCTCATATTTCATTTATTCTATTGCAAAGTGATGAACTGATTCATGACTTGCCAGCCGGCAAGTTGAGCCAGCGTATTGTAAATTTATTTGGGAAGAATTATCAAAGTCAGCTAGCTCCAGTGCAAGAGGAAACTTCGTTATTAAAAATTACAGGCTACATAGGCCGGCCTGAGCTGGCAAGAAAAAAAAGAGGGGAGCAATTCATTTTTGTAAACCAACGCTTCATCCGCAATAATTATTTAGGCTACGCAATCACCAGCGCATACGAAGGTTTGCTTCAAGAAAACAGTTTTCCGTTTTATGCTCTATTCATCGATATCGACCCGAAACATATTGATGTCAATGTTCACCCGACAAAGACCGAAATCAAGTTTGATGACGAGCGTGCTGTATACGGTGTGGTGTGGAGCGCAGTAAAACAAGCCTTGGGCGCACACAACCTTGCTCCCGCTATCGACTTTGCTGCCGATGTCAACCTGATGGGTAAATTAAATAGCGAGCCCCTTTCGCGGGAACAATATTACGACGAACAGTTTAGCAATTCCCTTCAGCGCTCAAATTTGCAAAACTGGGAAAAGATATTTGAACAAGAGGGCTCCACGTCCCGATTGTTCGATAGATCAGAGACACTTCCCAAGACTACCATGAGAATTGAAAGCTCTATTAATAAAGAGGAGACTTCAATCGATCAGGGGTACGAAAAATCATTTTTTCAATTTCAACAAAAATATATTGTCAGGTCTTCGCGCGGGGGTGTAATGTTTATTGACCAGCAAGCCGCTCACGAGCGTATCCTCTTTGAAAAATATGTTTCGCAATTGAAAGGCACTCCCGGAAATAGTCAACAGAGTTTATTTCCGCAGGCACTAACACTCAATGCTCCAGATTTTGCGTTGGCCATGGAAATGGAACGTGAAATCTATTCTCTCGGCTTTCGGTTTGAAGTCTTTGGAAAAAATACGTTGCTTGTCTCGGGTACGCCAGCAGAAATCACTGGCGGTGAAAAAGAGTTGTTTGAAGGCCTGATTGAGCAGTTTAAAAAGAATCAATCAGAACTGCAGCTGCCACTTCGCGAGAACCTGTCACATGCCTTGGCCAAGCGCGCAGCTATTAAGTCCGGGCAAAAACTATCGACCGAGGAAATGGAGTCACTCACGGGAAGGCTTTTTGCCTGCGCTACGCCAAGTTTTACCCCTGAGGGGAAACCAACCTTTTTTATCCTTGACTCGTCTAAGATTGAAAGTTATTTTACGCATTAAATTTTAATCATGTTCAACATCACCCCACTCGTTCGTACCCTTGTCATTATTAATGTAGTGATCTTTCTATTACAGAATTTTGCCGCACAGTTTGATATCACCCGATATCTTGCATTGTCGCCATTAGGTTCACCTTACTTCGAGCCATATCAGTTTTTTACCTACATGTTTGCTCATGGTGGATTTGGTCACATCTTTTTCAATATGCTGGCTTTGGCATCTTTTGCACCTATTCTTGAGCAGCACTGGGGAGAAAAGAAATTTTTGTTTTTCTATTTGGCCACTGGCATCGGTGCGGGAATGATCTATGCCGGTGTGAATTATTTCTTCTTCCCTGGTCAAGGGGGGCAAATGCTAGGTGCATCAGGTGCGCTTTACGGAATTTTGATGGCGTTTGGGTTAGTGTTCCCTGATCTTGAGTTGATGCTGCTGTTCCCTCCAATACCGATCAAGGCAAAATACATGGTGTTTGTGATGGGATTTATTACTTACGCCATGGACCGTACCGGAACAGTAGCACACCTTGCCCACTTTGGGGGCGCGTTTGTTGCTTTTATAATTATTAGCTATTGGAAAAGTCAAGGCAAGCGGTAACGAACGCTTAATTCTTTAAATTAGTGGTAGTAATTTCATTCTGAAAAATCATAATTCATCCGTGCTCGAAGAATTTAAAAACGCATTCAACAGACCCAACAACGGCCATATTCAACTGATTGTGATCAATGTGATTGTTTTTGTTGTGCTGGGTGTTTTTATGGTTCTCAATACTGTTCTTGGGTTTGAAAATATTTTTATTGCTATTCATAAACAATTTGTCATCCCTCCAATTTTTGGAGATTTTCTAACACGACCATGGACAATCATCACCTACTCTTTCGCTCACGACCTAACGGGTTTGTTTCACATCCTTTTCAACATGCTCGCGCTCTATTGGTTTGGAAAATTATTTGTTGAATACCTTGGAAGTGACAAACTGATAGCACTCTATATTTTAGGCGCACTTGCTGCTGCTGCTTTCTATCTTCTCATCTTCAATACTGTCCCATATTTTAAATCGCAGTCAAATTTTTCAGGAATGGTGGGAGCCTCAGGAGCAATCTATGCCATCATGGTGGCAGCAGCTACATTATTGCCGGATTATACCTTTTTTCTATTATTCTTCGGCCCTGTCCGCATCAAGTATATTGTGGCCGTTTCGATTTTCCTCTCTTTTATTGGATCTGTAGGTGCTAATACTGGTGGTAACATTGCTCACCTGGGTGGCGCACTAATGGGTTTTGTTTATATCAAACAATTGCAAGCCGGTGTAAACTGGGGCGGGTGGATTACGGCCGTGCTGGATTGGTTCAAAAATATATTCAAGCCACAAACAAAAGTAAAAGTCACCTACCGCAAGACTGAGGCAAAAACAAAGTCGTCTGCAACATCTAAAGCATCACAAGCAGAAATCGATGCTATCCTCGACAAAATTTCCGATCGCGGCTACGAAAGTCTTAGCAAAGACGAAAAGGAAAAGCTCTTCAACGCAAGCAAAAAATAAATAACAATAATTAATGGAACTAATTGATCTAAGTCATTCGATTGAACACGGTATGATTACATACAAAGGGTTGCCAGCCCCAATCATCTGCGATTACCTAAGCCGTGAAGAATCTAAAAGTAAGTATGCACCAGGTACCGAATTTCAGATTGGCAAAATAGAAATGGTTGCTAACACCGGCACTTATCTCGATTGTCCGTTTCACCGCTATGCCGACGGCCATGATCTTTCACAAATCCAATTGGAAAAATTAGCAAACCTCGATGCTGTGCTCATCGAAGTCGAAGGGCAACAATCAATCGGAAAAAACTTCTTTGAAAGAAAAGAACTCACAGGCAAGGCTGTGATCGTATATACTGGCTGGAGTAAACACTGGCGTACCGATGCTTATTTTGAAAATCATCCGTTCCTTACCGCTGAGGCCGCCGACTATCTTGTCGCACAAAAAGTAATTCTCGTTGGCATTGACAGCCACAACATTGATGACACGAGTGGCAATACGAGACCGGTACACAGCGCGCTGCTTAAAAACGAAATCCTGATTGTGGAACACATGGCTAATCTAAACTTATTAAAAGGAAAAAAATTCAAGTTCACTGCTGTGCCTCCTAAGTTTGTTGGTGTTGGCACATTCCCGGTTAGGGCATTCGCAAGCGTAGAATAGATAGTTCAACCTCCAGTATCAAAAAATAGAAAAGCCAGGACATAGTTCCCGGCTTTTCAGTTTAAAAAACTTACGACCAGCGCAGCAAAAAATACCTACTGCATTTAATAATTCTCTGGTCGAGTAAGAAGGCACACCGACACCGGCAAAAAATTATTACTTCCAACAACCACTACGAATGGAGTAATACCAGTCGTGTCGGATATGCCATATCTTTCAGTCAAGTGTCCATAGTACTTAGTCTGAGTTTTATACTAATGACTAAAGACTATTTACCCATGACTATTAGTCTACATTGTCATGCAAAAATTTGTTGTTCCCTAGTAAGTTATTATCATCATTCAAATTATAGCGAGAGATAAATGGCTCCGAAGAGTGCGGGACATCGTTTTCCACTTTTACGCCTCTGCGCAAATAAGCCGGCAACGTCCACTTCTCGTTAAATTCTTCTTTGGTCATCTCCTGCTTTTTGTTGCTCTTCAGTTTCTCTCTGCGTTCTTTGGCTTGTTGCTCCAGTCGCTCTTTGGTTTTGCGCACCTCCATCATTCCTTCTTCGTTGATTATCTGGTCAGCAGAAATCTCGTTACCAATTTTAAATTCATCGTCTTCGGCAAAAAGACTTCCTTCATCTTCAAATTGTTGAGAAGGTTTCTCAAACACGAACGAGCGCTCCGCAGCCGGTTCTTCCATCGGTTCGTCTTCAGGTTTGTTAAGAACTGGCTTATCGCCGGGGCGTTGCACCACTGGTTTGTCAACAGGTTGCTGAACTACCGGCTTGTCAGGATTTTGCAGAATTGGTCTGTCATCATCTTCCTTCAGCCTAAGCTCAATCTCTACACCGCGTTGGTTCACAGAGTTATCAGCTGATTCAAACAGCGAAATTTGTGAGCGGTCAAGTTCATGTACTTTCTTTTCCGAGTTCTTCTTTGACATTTTTCCTTCGCTGATAAATCCCGTAGCAATTACTGTTACGCGAATGCGATCACCAAGTCCCGAGTCAACACCATGACCAAAGATCACTTCGGCTTCTTCGCCTGCTTGTTGCTGAATGTATTCGGTGATCGTAGTAAGTTCATCCATTTGCAATTCTGCTTCCTCGCCGGAAATAATCGACAACAAAATTTTCTTGGCGCCCATAATGTCGCGACTGTCAAGCAGTGGAGAAGCTAATGCCTGCTGAGCAGCTTTTACCGCGCGATTGTCTCCACGCGTTTCGGCCGAGCCCATCACGGCTGCGCCCGCATTCAACATCACCGTGCGCACATCCTGAAAGTCCACATTCACATAGCCTGCAAGTGTGATGATCTCAGCAATGCCCTTCGCCGCTGTAGTAAGCACATTGTCTGCTTCACCAAACGCCTGACCAATGGCGAGGTTGCCATAAATCTCGCGGAGCTTATCATTCAATATTACAAGCACAGTATCACAGCTCGCGCGAAACGATTCGATACCCAGCTCGGCTTGCGATAATTTTTTCTTGCCTTCAAAAGAAAATGGAACAGTAACAATTCCTACCGTAAGGATGTCCATGTCTTTGGCAATTTTTGCTATTACCGGTGCTGCGCCTGTACCCGTGCCTCCACCCATACCCGCCGTAACAAAAATCATTTTCGTTCCGGTGAGCATTTCACGAATCTGGTCTTTGCTTTCTAGTGCCGCTGCACGACCCACTTCAGGGTTTGCTCCGCAGCCGAGACCTTCGGTAAGTGTCGCGCCCAATTGCAACTTGTAAGGCACCGGACTACTATTCAGTGCTTGCAAGTCGGTGTTGGCCACAACAAACTCGACATCCTTGATGCCTTGCTTATACATGTGGTTCACCGCGTTGCTGCCACCGCCACCTACACCAATCACCTTGATGATCGACTTGTGGTGCTTTGGCAGATCAAACTTGTATGATCCTGTTTCAAACATGACTTTATAATTTAAGTGGTTGTTCGTTTTTAGTTTGTTTGTTAAATCCTTATCCGTTATTCGCCAATAGTTATTAATTCTTTTTGGGCGGCTGCCGGGCTATTCGCTGCAAGTCCGTCAACCCACATCTCATTACACTTCGGGCTTTCCGCTTCTATCCCTGCCGCTCGCAGCTTCAGCAAAGTGTGGTCTGCCGCAAATCTGTAATTCTCATCCTGCTTTTTCATCATTCAATTACCAAATCGTCTAATTGCCGAATCAATATTCATTTTTCCCATCAAGGTCATCAATCAACAAACCTTTCGTCTTATTCAAAATATTTGAAAAGAAATCTGAGGTAGGGTTTGTCTTCTTCACCTTGGTTGGTTTCACCTCGGCCATTTTTTCCTTGTAGCGATCTTCACGCTCATCAAGTGATCGGAAACCAGAAAGCACAAGACCAACAGCAGTAGCATACATCGGGCTCTTCACTGCTTCAATTTTGCTTTTGCCAAGATGTTCATTCGGATAACCTACACGCGTATCCATGCCCGTCATATATTCTACAAGTTGTTTAAGGCAAGCCAACTGTGAGCCTCCACCTGTGATCACGATACCACCGGCCAATCTGTTCTCGTATCCTGAGTTGATAATCTCCGTGTGCGCCATCTCAATAATTTCTTCCATGCGCGCCTGAATGATATTGCTCAGTGTCTTCACCGAGATTTCTTTGGCCGTTCTGTTGCGTATACCCGGGATTGAAACTATTTCATTCGGACTTGCCTCTTCCGCAATAGCTTTTCCAAAACGTGTTTTCAATTGCTCAGCCTGCTTCGCCATCACCATCAATCCGTGTTGGATGTCGGTGGTTAAAATATTTCCGCCAAACGGAATGACAGCAGTATGCCGAATAATGCTATCGTGAAAAATCGCTATGTCGGTCGTACCTCCGCCAATATCGATCAGGCAGACACCTGCTTCTTTTTCTTCTTCGCTAAGTACTGCAAGGCTCGAGCTAAGTGGTTCAAGAATCAAATCCTGAATTTCCAATGTTGCTCGTCTCACGCACTTGTTGATATTATTGATCGCGCTTGTCTGAGCAGTGATGATGTGAAAATCGGCTTCGAGCTTCACACCGCTCATACCTACAGGGTCTTTAATTCCTTCTTCATAATCCACAGTGTAATCTTGTGGCATCACATGAATAATCTCACTGCCCGGCGGGATAACGATGCGATACATATCTTCTGTCAGGCGATTTACATCCTCAATGCTAACTTCATCATCGTTGGAGCTCCGAGTAATACTGCCATGATGAATAGAGCTGCGAATGTGCTGCCCTGCAATACCAACATTTACCAAACCGATATCGATACCACTCATGTCGCTCGCTTCTTTGATCGCTTTCTCAATCGCAAAGACGGTTTTCTCTATGTTGGTGACAATGCCTTTGATAACACCTTCGCTTTCGGCCTTGCCCATACCGAGCACTTCAAGCTTGCCAAATTCATTTTTGCGGCCTACTATGGCACATATCTTTGTTGTACCAATATCCAAGCCTACTACTATTTTCTCCGTTTCCATTTTTTTATTGGTTGTTAGTGGTTGTTTTAATCAGTCATTAGGTATTAGTCTTATACTA
>Ga0206968_10173_pt3 | contig 15242 bp, 10 predicted proteins | sample Alteio_BWOrgHeat_22_FD_153254 | JGI IMG/M metagenome (GOLD analysis project Ga0206968, IMG submission 153254) | Enriched cells from forest soil in Barre Woods Harvard Forest LTER site, Petersham, Massachusetts, United States -... | ecosystem: Environmental > Terrestrial > Soil > Temperate forest >... | reverse complement strand
TTGTTCTCCCGCAGCTATGCCAGGCGATTAGTCCGTGTAGCCGATCTCTGGAACAATCTTCCTGCCGCAGTACTCCGTTCGAAGCTGCCAATTCAGACCGTCCCCGTAGATCGCGCCCGCCGATACGCCGGCAAATCCAAAATGAACTTCACCTCGCTCGTCGTCCACGGATTCAGTAGCATCTCCGTCTACGCCGATACCATCTTCGTCCGCTTGCTCTTTGTCACCATCGTCCTATTCGGCCTCAGCGCCGTCATGATCTGTGTCGTCCTCATCCTTCGCATCTTCTTTCCGCAGCTTGCAACACCCGGATGGGCGACCACGGTCTCCTTTGGCATGCTCATCATCCTTGTTCAAGCGCTCAGCGTCACGCTCTCCTCCATCCTCATGCTCCTCAATAGTCGAGTCCAGCGTCTCATCGTCCCCTTCGCTGACTTCAAAACCTTCCTCGACTATCGCCAGCCTCTACTTAGCAATCCCAGTCGAATCGCCGAATTCGACGCAGCGGCCAACCACCTCGAAAAAAATCTCGCCTGATGTTCTCAAAACACGCGTCGTCTTTTCGAAGCTCTCTCCTCACCCTGTGCGTCGCATCGACCGCCCTCGTGATGGTGCTGGTCAGCATCGCTCAACTTCGCGGCAACATGCTCGGTCACGATCAATTCTGGTATCTCTTCGCAGCGCAGCGGGTCCTCGATGGAGTCAAGCTATATGGCCCAGGTCTCTCTGACACAAATCCCCCGCTCATCATCTGGCTCTCGACGGTCCCAGATCTGCTTGCGCGAGCGCTTCATCTCAATCTGATCGTCTGTTTTCGTTTGCTTGTCTTCCTTTTGCTCCTCGCAAGCGTTGCATGGTGTATTCGCTTGTTCCGTCGATCGGATGCAGCTTCAGTTAAAGGCCTTTGGAGCCTTCTCGCCCTAAGCGTCCTCTACGTGGAACTAAAGATCCTTCCCTACGACTTCGGTCAGAGGGAGCATCTTCTCGTTATCCTCACCCTTCCATACCTTTGCTGCGTCGCCTTCCAAGTCGTTAGCAAATTTTCGTTGCTTGAACGGTGTGCCATCGGTGTCGCGGCGGGGGTAGCCATCTGCCTGAAGCCGCAACATGCCCTCGTCTTGGTCGCCTTCGAGCTTGCCATGGCTATCTGGAACCGAACCCTCCGGCGCATCATGAGCCCGGAGCTGCTTGCGATGCTTCTCACCGGAGCAATCTATCTCGCAATGGTTCGCGTCTTAACTCCGCTCTACACAAAGGAAGTCGTCCCACTCATTCTCGACACTTACTGGGCCTACGCCACCGACACTACGGCTTCTCTGTTGCACACAATGGAAATCAGTGTGGCGCTCGCGTCTGCGCTTCTTATAGGCGCGTTCTTCCTCCGCCGATTCTTGATATTTGCCCTGCCTATCGTCGCTCTGTCGGCTTGTTCTCTTGCAGCAGTGGTCGCGTACGGTATTCAGCATGTCGACTGGCCCTACCATGCCTATCCCATCGATGCGTTTCTGACTCTCGCAGCCCTGTTCCTCGTCGTCGATCTCCTTAGGCATCTCGCAGACCGTCTCGCTTTTGTCCCTGAGATTCCTCTCTCAGTCGCGTTTTTCACTCTTCTTACGCTCTGCTGCGCGACAAGTATTCTTATTGCGAAATTCAGTCCGGCCGTCATCTCCAGCCGTTCCGAATTGAATCAGGAACTCACACAGTTCAAAACTCCGCAGACCGTCTATATCTTCTCTACTAACTTGTTGCCATTTGCTGAAGTCTTCAATCAGGGTTTCAGCTGGGGCAGTCGTTTCCCCTGCCTCTGGACTCTCCCCGCACTCGTTCAGAACGAAACCGGACCCAGCGTTCCGCCGAGTCTCTTCAAACGTCTCCCCTCCGACAAGCTCGCGCAACGCTCTTCAACCCAGCGTCTCCAGGTCGCCGAGGATCTTAACCTCTACCGTCCGTCTGTCGTTCTCGTGGAGCAATGCAGCAAACGACATCCATGCCAGGGTCTCGAAGACAAAGACTTCGACATGCTCTCTTGGTTCCTCCAGAGTCCTGAATTCGCCTCCGCTTGGTCGCACTACCAGCGCCAGCCAGACTCTCCGTCACGCTTCAATCTCTATCGCAGAGTGTTCTAAGCCAGCCCAGCCCCACTAAATCTTCCGATCAGTCGCCATCCCAATTCCCGCCCGTAACATTAACCTCGGTTACCTGAAGGCCGCAGGGACGATGCCCTCTTCTCCTCAAGGGAAATTCAAGGGAAACTCCGTAGGAAAAATTTTTCTCTTCCACAACCCGCAACTCTCTGATTTCCTGCACAACAACTAGTTTCCCTCCAAAAACCGGCAAATTCTTCCTGTTTCAAGATTGGCAAGCCACTTGCTTACATTCATCCCGTAAATCACAACAGCAACTCAATCTGCAACATTGGAGGACTCATGTCGTTATCGAAACTCTCTCTGCTGACTGCCGCGGCTCTCTTTACTCTCGGCGGAGTAGCAGCCCACGCCGATTCGCTCTCCGTTGGCACCTCGGTCGGTTCGTTCACCTTTTCCATCAAGGACAACGGACATACCACTACCGAGACCGCAGGAGGCGGTAACTTCGTCGGCACCACCGCGATCATCAACGGCCAGCCAGTCTCCTTCAACGCCGTGTACTGCGTCGATCTCTTCGACGACATCAACAACGGAGGCACCTACAATCTCACCTCAAATACCACCGGGATCGTAAACGGAAGCCACGTCAACAACGCCGCTGACATCGCATGGCTCATCATCAATCTCAGTGCAGGTGCCGATACCAAAACCGAGAGTGAAGCACTCCAGGCTGCTATCTGGGCCACCGAGTACGACGGAACCGGAAGCAACAACAGCCCCGAGTTCATCCTATCGAGCAGCAGCCCGCTCTGGACCGACTACCACAACGACATCAACCTTCTCAACAATGCCATCAGCCACGGACAAGTCAACAACGGCCTCATCGCAGACCTCGACTGGCTCTCTCCGACCTCCGGTTCAAAGTGGGATTCCGAGACCAGACAAGGTCTAGTCGGTTACGACCCACCTGCGGTTCCCGAGCCCGGAACACTCTCGCTGCTCGGCACAGGTCTTCTTGGAGTCGCCGGCATGGTTCGCCGTCGCCTCTCTGCATAACTGCTACACGACTCCCACTCTCCCAGGCCCCGGAAACTCGCAGACAATTGCGAGACTCCGGGGCACTTTCTTTTAAGCTTCACACCCATCGCTGCGTCGCATTCATCTTCCACACGCTCACACTTGCAATAATGAATTAATGAAACGACGTGAGATCAAGCAGTACGAGTTCATTCGCAAGATCGGCACCGGCGGCAGCGGCGTTGTCTACCTCGCCAACGACACGCTTCTCCAGCGCCCCGTCGTCCTCAAACTCCTCAAGCGAGGCAATCTCACCACCGAGCAGATGCGCGCCACGCAACTCCGCGAAGCACGTCTCGCCTCTGCTATTGACCACCCCAACGTCTGCGCCATCTACGACGTCGGCGAAGCTCCCGCTGAAAGCGGCAATGGTGAAGAGGCCTACATCGTCATGCAGTACATTCCGGGCAAGTCTCTCGATAAGCTCATCGCCGAAGGCCCAGCCACCCTCCAACTCGTCCTCTCTGCCGGCATCCAGACCGCCGACGGCCTCTCCGCCGCGCACAACCTCGGTATCTTTCATCGCGACCTCAAGCCTGCCAACGTTATGCTCACCGACGGCGGCCTCATCAAGATTCTTGACTTCGGTCTTGCTCGCCGCCTCCGCCCCGATCAGGCAGAGTTCGATCCATCAGGTCCCGCTAGCAAGCGCAAAGTAGACTCTCCGCAGGCAGTCCCGGGCCCGACCTACACCGCGCGCGGCGGCACCATCGCCTATATGGCACCAGAGCAATTTGTCACCGGCCAATCCAGCGTCCAATCCGACATCTTCGCCTTCGGCCTCATCCTTTACGAACTTGCGACTGGCCGCCATCCTTTCCATCGGCCCGACGCACCCGAGTTCCAGACCATCCGCGCAACTCAATTCGCCGATCCGCCACCTATCCGCGAGATCGCTCCCGGCCTTCCCGTCGAACTCGAGTCCGTCATCCTCCGCTGCCTTGAAAAGCAACCCTCCGCACGTTTCTCCTCCGCGGCCGAAGTCCGGGACGCGCTCAAAACGATTATCCGTACCATGCAGCTCGACTCAGTTCTTCTCCCCGCGGATAACGTCTCGCTTCGTCCCGCGCAGAACCGTCTCGGCTTCGATACTCCCGAAGAAGAGAAACGCACCACCGGCATCCTTAGTATGCTCGCCGAGCGTTTCCGCGAGCCTGCCGCCACCGCCGCCAGCACGCAAAACAGCATCGTCGTCCTCCCCTTCGTCAACTTCGGCCCAGCGGACGTAGCTCCGCTCTACGGCTATGCTCTCGCCGACGCCATTGCCACACGGCTCACTAGAATGTCCACCCTCGTAGTTCGCCCGTCCTCTTCTTTAATGACCATCCCTGCCGCGCAACTCGACCCGCTCAGCGTCGGCAAGAAACTTCTCGTTAACTTCGTCCTCGCCGGTAACTTCCTCCGTTCCGAAAAAGGTTTTGATCTCAATTGGCAACTTCTCGACGTTCCCGGCCAAAGCATCAAGGCTGGTGGCTCCATCAATGTAGCGTCGTTCGATCTCGTCAGCGTCCAGGCTGAAATCTGCAACGAAGTCTTTAGCACCCTTCAAGGCTTCGGCGATCTCCAGACCACGCACGAAAATCATCGAACCGCACCCAGCCCTGTCTCCCTTAATCAGGATCTTTCCGAAGAATATCTTCAGGCCCGAGCCGTCCTCTCGGCTTTCATGACCCGCACCGGAAGCCGCGAAGACCTCGACCGCGCCCGCGAACTCTTCGCCTCGGTCGTCAATCAAGACGAAAAATACGCTCCCGCGTGGTCGGGACTAGGCATCACCCACCTCCAATATGCCCGCCACGGACTCGGCGGCCAGATTCACGTCCTCGAAGCTCGACGCGCCTTCGACAAAGCCCTCTCTCTCGACCCCGGGTCCGTCGAAGCCAATCTTTACCGCGTCTACATGCTTCTCTCTCGTGGAGAAAAAGAGTCTGCTCGCCACGGCATCGAGAACCTCCTGCAGACTGCAGGCAACGACTGGAACGTCCGTATGGTTGCTGGCATCACGCTCCGCATCGACGGCATGTACGACGAAGCTCTCGATCAGTTCAACGCCTCGCTTCGTATGAACCCTTCAAACGCTGCGATGATTTACAACCACCGCGCTCGCGTCTACCAATACCAAAACCAGCTCGAACTAGCCGCCGACGAGATCGAAAAGGGTCTCACCCTCGAACCTCGCCAGCCCCTTCTCCGAACCTCGCTCGGCTACCAGCAGATGCGCACCGGCGATCTCGCCAAAGCCATCGAAACCCTGGAAAAAGTCACGCACGACGACCCCAGCCTCCGCATCGTCTTTCCAACGATTGCTCTCTGCTACGTCCAGCTTGGTCAACGCGAAAAAGCCGCCACCTTCATCGTCGACGAAACCCTCTCTGCCGCTGAAGCCGACAGCGAGATGGCCTACCGGCTGGCCACCTACTTCGCCGTAGAAGGTGATGAGTCCGAGGCGCTCCATTGGCTGCGCCGAGCCATCTACCTGGGCAACGAAAACTTCCCATGGTTCAGCAAGAATCCAGCATGGCGCAACCTGCAAGGCCACGCTGATTTCGAACGCATTCTCGAAGACCTCAACAAGTCCTACCGTCGCAACCGTAAAAACTGGAAGCGCCTCCTGGCCCAGGTTCGCGATTAATCTACCCCCGCTCTTTAGCGACAGCAATAAGGTTCTCCACCGAATACCGTTCCTTCACCCAATCCGCATCCACGGTGCCATCCTCCTTCATCCACGGATGCAAACTCCGCGTCTTGGTAATCGCAAACGCAAAGCAATTTCCCTGCTTCGGAAATAATCTCGCAATCAACCGCGCACCCGGCAGCAAACTACGCAAAACCCCGGCCACCACACGGTTCCTCATCGACTGAATACGCCCCTCAGGAACCCTCAGGGAAGAGAAGTACCGAAACTTCGCCAGTCCCTCAGGGTGGGCCGAATGAATCGTCTTTTCAATCTCCCGCTCTGTCCATCGATAAACAAAATTCGGAGTCGGGCTGTTACCCACACCGCCGCATTCCAACTCATTCGCTGCCACAGCTGCAACTTCATACTCTTGCCCAAACCCCAGCTTCACCCCCAGTCGTACCAGTGGGGTATCCCGAGGCTCAAACGCCAGCACTCCAGTCCGAGCAACCCGATACATCTCCAACAATCCTCGATGCGGCGACCGGCAATGATGCAAACCTTGGTGCACCACGACAAAATCGAACGAGCCATCTCCGAACCCCAGGGTTTCCACATCCTGCCGGCTCCAGGTATACGGAGCGACGTCTTCGTTCTCCATTCGCGAATCCAGATTCGAGAGAGTCACGCGCCGAAACCCCAAGGCGTATAAGACATCCCGGTCATAGCGTTCACCGCAAACCACCAGCACGCTGCTATCCCGACCCAACCACCCGTCTTCCAGCAACCGTTGCAGCGTATCCCGGTAAAAATCACCCATCACTACCAACCTATGGAATCGTCAGAAGCAGGGTCAACGCACGACATCAGATTTCTCAAAAAAAAGGGGCCGGGATCATCCGGCCCTAGACGCACAACTCAAGGATCTATTGTGGTGTGCCTGGAACATCAGTCATACGTCCAACGCTGCTCAGCGCCGACCCGCTCAGCGGGGTAAGCACCATCGGCACAGTCAAACTGAACACCAGCGGCTCATCCTTATCCAACGTAGCCTGTCTATCCTGCTTCAACCAGATCACCGTGCTAACGCCTGCGCCAATTCCTGCGCCGACAGCAGCGCCAACGCCGCCTCCGACCACTGCTCCGGTCACCGCACCGGCGCCAGTCACGCCACCCATGACGGCCAGCGTTTCCTTCGTATGTTCCTTCTTCTTTAAGGTCCCTTCATCCGTCACTTTGAACCCGTTCTTGCCTGCGCTCACCACCTGCGCATGAACAATATAGTGAGTCCCATCCGGCAGCGTCACATCGCTGGTCGCCAGATGCAGCGCCGCGCCCCCGGTAATTCGCTTGCCACCGCGAACCTGGGTTACCAAACCTTCGAGTACCGACCCCGTAGGAATAATTACGCGCCCATTCCGTTCAATTGGCTCCGTCACCTCGGCAGTAAATCGGCTCCCACGCAGCGTAGAGCTGGTTGAAATCGGAGTGAGCATCTTTGTCTTCAGCAGTGTTCCCGCATGAAGCTCCCCGTCGCGCTCCGGCACGCTCACCACGATCATCGCGTCTCGTGGATCTTCAACAGGATCAGCATGAGTCGCAAGCGCAGATCCTGCCGCCTTCGGTCCCGTATAAGGCACATAAGGCCCGTAGACCTCTCCCGTCGCAGGAGCAGTCGTCGCCGGCGTCGTTGCTGGGACCGTTGCACTAGGCTTAGCCGTCAACGGTCTTGGAGTCTGCGCCGAATCATCGCTCGTAATCACTGCAGAATCAGGTCGCGAAACCCCACTCGTCTGAGCCATCAAAGGTGAAGCAGAAATTACAAGAGCAATGGTCGTCATACGAAAGTTCATGGCAGTACCCTCAGAAATCAGATTCGAGCCCTTAAGGGCACTCTTGTCAACTTCAAGGTTAAAACCCCAAAACCACCCACGCAGCAAAATCCATGGCGGGGAACCGTCCCTGCTAATAAGTCCTTCAGCGCCTTTATTTCTTCCTTTGCTTCAAATCCTTGTTAACAAATTACGGGTTGTCATATCTGTCGAAGCCTCACAACCTCAATGTATGAGGCGCAACGAAGAGGCCCCTCTCAACCACCGTTCACCATCCCACCCAATCCCTTTGCTAAAATCCCAAAAGTGGGCTCTTCCGACCGAAACCTGGTGCAATCCATCTCACTCTTCGGAGGCAGCACCCTCCCCGTCGACCGTCGCCCAAAGTTAAACGACCGCTTGCATCATCGCGTCGTAACGCAACACAGCACTCAAGAAAATAGGAGCAACATGACTGAGATTGTCTCGATCCACGCACGCGAAATCCTTGACTCCCGCGGGAATCCAACCGTCGAAGCCGACGTCATCCTCGACGGAGGGAGCAAAGGCCGCGCCGCAGTTCCCAGTGGAGCCTCCACCGGCGAGCACGAAGCCGTCGAACTCCGCGATGGAGACAAAGAGGTCTACCTCGGCAAGGGCGTCCTAAACGCCGTCGAAAACGTCGAGTCCATTCTCGCCCCCGAACTCAAAGGCATGGACGCTTCTAACCAACGGCTCATCGACGCAACCATGATCTCCATCGACGGCACGGAAAACAAATCCAAGCTGGGAGCCAACGCCATCCTCGCCGTCTCCATGGCCTGCGCCCGCGCCTCCGCGGACGCGCTCAAACTTCCGCTCTATCGCTACCTCGGTGGCGTCAACGCCCGCATCCTTCCCACGCCGATGATGAACATCCTCAATGGTGGCTCCCACGCCGACTCTAACGTTGACTTCCAGGAATTCATGGTCATGCCTACCGGCGCCGAATCCTTCTCCGACGCACTCCGTTGGGGCACTGAAGTCTTCCACACCCTCAAAGGCGTCCTCAAGAAAAAGGGGTATAACACCGCCGTCGGCGACGAAGGCGGATTCGCCCCCTCGCTCAAATCAAACGATGAAGCGCTCGACCTCATCATCGATGCCATACAACTTGCCGGCTACACGCCTGGAGAAGACATCAGCATCGCTCTCGACCCCGCCTCCAGCGAGTTCTACGACAAAGCCTCCGGCAAATACATCTTTAAAAAATCCGACAAGCGCGAACTCTCTTCCGCTCAGATGGCAGCCTACTGGCAGGCTTGGGTCGAAAAATATCCTATCGTCTCCATCGAAGATGGCCTCGCCGAAGACGACTGGGAAGGCTGGAAGTACCTCACCGAAGCTATCGGCGAAAAAGTCCAGCTCGTTGGCGACGATCTCTTTGTCACCAACACCCAGCGCCTTCAGCAGGGAATCGAACAAAAAGTCGCAAACTCAATTCTCATCAAGGTCAACCAGATCGGAACCGTCTCCGAAACGCTCGACGCCATCGAACTAGCCCGCCGTTTCGGCTACACCTCGATCATCAGTCACCGCAGCGGCGAAACCGAAGACACCTTCATCGCCGACCTCGCTGTAGGCACAGGAGCAGGTCAAATCAAGACCGGCAGCGCATCGCGCACTGATCGCATCGCCAAATACAACCAGCTCCTCCGGATCGAAGAAGAGCTGGGCCAATCCGCCGAATTCCTCGGAATAGAATCGGTCAACTTCGGCGAATAATACACCTTCCAAATCCAGGTGCCCCACGTCAGTAGTTGCGGACGCGGGGCACTCTTTTTGGTTTGTCACTCCGCGGCGAAGGAATCTAGTTCTGTTTTGTGCTCGAGATGTCCCTTTCAGTACCATAGGTCCGTTCAGAATCGCTTTTAGCCCCTCTTTCCTGAGAGAACTGATAAAGTCCACTCAACCCCAAAATACCGATTCGACCCGAAGGAAAGAAGTGATGTATCCCAAAAAGTTCACTCTTCAAAGAGTTGCGATCCTCACCGGACTATTTTTTAGCTTATTTCCATTCGCATTAGCGCAAGATAAGCCTCTCGCTCCGCCTGCCCGCCCCGCAACCCTGGAGCAAGTTGAAAAGCTGATGAAGTTGACCAAGGCCGCGGATCGAATCAAGTCTCTAATGCACTCCAACATTGAGGTTCAGAAAAATCAGAAACCGCAACTCTTTCCTTCCGCGTTTTGGGACGAACTCGAGCAGGAACTCGACAAAATAGACTGGATCAAAATCGCCACTCCCGTCTATCAACGATATTTTTCTGTGGAGGAAGCAGATTCGGTCATCGCATTTTATTCCACACCCGTCGGCCAGAAAGTTCTCGAATCGAGCACGGTCATGACGCAAGAACTATCGGCCCAAGGTTTCAAACTTGGCAAAGAAATTGGCGAACGCCTCGGCGAAAAATATCAGAAGGAAATTGAGAAACTTCGCTCCGAACAAACGACAGAGCCGTCCCCAAAGTAGCGAAATCACTTACGCTATACTTTTCCGTCATCCATCTCCATCCGGAGTCCTCAATGAAGCGTCTCGCCCTCGCGGTCCTCGCTCTCTTTAGTCTCTCGCTTCACGCTCAGCCCGCTAAACCAAAAGTTCGAGCCATCACCACCTTCGTCCGTCTCGATCCCCAAAACTACGAACGCCAGCTAGCCGAAGCCCTCGGAGTTCTTAACAGAACCAGACTCGAATTCAAGACACAGGGCTACGAAGTCGAGACCATCCGCTTCACCACGCAACCCCTCGCCGAACTAACCGAGGGTCTCACAGAAGAGCAAGGACTCGCCTTCCTCGCCAAGCTTGATGCACTAGCCGTGAAAGAAGACGTAGACGCCAACATCGGTCCCGCGATGGTTCACGACAACGACGATCCCAAGACCATGCATCTCCTTGAGCGAGCCCTCTCTCAACTCTCTCATCTCAACGCCAGCGCCATCATTGCCGACGAATCCGGTATCCATTGGAAAGCCATCACCCGCACCACCGAACTCGTTCAGTACGTCGCCGCCCACAGTCCGCGCGCGCAAGGCACCTTCAACTTCACGGCAACCGCAATGCTCAAACCCTACGGCCCGTTCTTTCCTGGCTCATGGCACGATGGCCCAGGCGGACAATTCTCCATCGGCTTTGAGGGAGCCAACGTAGTCCGCGACGTCTTCGCCAAAGACAAAGGCAATGCCGAAGCCGCCACACGCGACCTCACCACGGCCCTCACCATTCACGCCAAAGTAGCCGACGCCGTAGGCAACAAAATCGCCGCTGCCACCCACTGGACCTACATGGGCGTCGACCCCACGCCCGCGCCTCTTGGCGACGTCTCCATCGGCGCCGCCATTGAAGCCTTCACAGGCGCCCACTTCGGTTCCAGCGGAACACTCACTGCCTCGCGCATCATCACCGCAGCCGTCAAAGCCGTCCCTGTAAAACAAATCGGCTACTCCGGCCTCATGGTCCCTGTGATGGAAGACAAACTCCTCGCCCAACGTTGGGCCGAGTCCACCTATAACGTCGACAGCTTACTCGCCTACTCCTCTGTGTGCGGCACCGGCCTCGACACTATCCCACTCCCCGGCGACGTCTCCACGGACCAGCTCAACCGCATCTTCTCTGACGTTGCTTCACTCGCCGTCAAGTGGAACAAGCCTCTCTCCGCCCGCCTCCAACCCATCCCCGGCAAAAAACCCGGCGACCGCACCGGCTTCGACGACCCCTTTCTCTTCAACACCACCATTCACCCGTTACCTTAGACAAATTCCTCAAGCGTCATCCCGACCGTAGTGGCGTGCCCCGCAGCCGCATCCTTTTACGTTTGTTTTGTCTTTTTTCTGTTGGTGCAATCAACGCGCCGACGCATCGTCTCGACAAGTCCCTGACAACAATTTCCCTAAAATTAATGAGCACTTCAAATATTTGAGATCAAACCCTTTCTACGATGATTCGTTCTGTCAACCCAAACATCAGAAGGGAACTACCGTGACGAAGAAGTCGATTGCTTTAACCCTCCTCGCGGCATCAGCCGTAACACTCCCCGTTCTCGCGCAACCAGCACTCATCGCTCACGGCACGCTCACGAGCAGCCGTGCCGGTAGCTACACCGATCTCTCCGGTCTCAAAGGCACCTTGGAAAACGGTGTTCCCGCAAACCTCCTGGGTGGATTCGGCTCCGGCATCGCTCACATCTCTGGCGATCAATTCCTCGCCGTTCCCGACCGCGGCCCCAACGCTGTTCCCTTCAACTCCAACATCGATGACACCGCCAGCTACATCAATCGCTTCCACACTATCAAGATGAACCTCAAGGCCAACAAAGGAGCCGGCTTGCCCTACACCATCGAGCCCGAGCTCGAATCCACCACCCTCCTCTTCAATCTCACACCGCTCGTCTACGGCTCCGGCAACGGTCTCGGCGTAGGCTCCGGCGAACCGAAGCAGAACAACTTTCTCCAGCACTTCTTCACGGGACGTTCCGACAATTTCGACCCCGACCACAACTCTGGCGATCCGCGGGACGCACGCCTCGACCCCGAGAGTATCCGCGTCTCCAACGACGGCCTCAGCGTCTTCATCTCCGACGAATACGGTCCCTACGTCTACCAGTTCCTCCGCTTCGATGGTCTCCGTCTCCGCACCTTCCAGCTTCCTGAAAAGTTCTTCGTAAACACCCTCTCGCCGATGGGGGCGGTTGAAATCGCCAACAACACCAGCGGCCGCGTTGCCAACAAAGGCATGGAAGGCCTTGCCATCACTCCCGACGGCCACACGCTCGTCGGAATCGTCCAGAACGCACTCATTCAGGATGCCAGCGACGGCGCACCCAACCTCCTTCGCATCGTCACCATCGACATCCTTACCGGGCGCACCACCCACGAGTACGCTTACGTACTTACGAACGGTTCCGGTGTCAGCGATATCGTCGCTCTCAACAATCATGAATTCCTCGTCGATGAGCGTGACGGCAAAGGTCTCGCGGACGCTCCCGGAGAAAAAGCCAAGGTCAAGCAGATCTTTAAAATCGACCTCAACGGCGCAACCGACATCAGCAATATGACCGGCTCCGAAGCGCAAACTCACCAGCTCAACAAAATTCTCTTCCTCGACATCGTCAAAGCCCTCAACGCAGCCGGAATCACCTCTGACCTGATTCCCGCCAAGATCGAAGGCACGGCATTCGGTCCTGATGTAGTCGTCGACGGCGTCAAGATGCACACCTTCTGGGTCGCCAACGACAACGACTTCCTTCAGAACTACAACAACATCCCTAACAACAATCCGAACCAGTTTTATGTCTTCGGCGTCAAAGATTCTGACCTCGGCGGCTCAATCTACGTCGCCCAGCAAATCCCCTCGTTCTAACCAGAACCTCATCAACCAGCCCCGAAGGTGCGCAGGTCCCTGCCGCCTTCGGGTTTTAATTGATTTGGTTGACGAACGCTGCCATTTCGACCAGAGCACAGTCTTATCGTGGGATTCACAGTGGAGAAACCCGCTTCTCACCCTTACACTGAGAGTCGGACAACACCCTCATGCACTTAACTCCTCAAGACCGCCTCTTCGTCCTCACCGGGGCAGGCATCTCCGCAGAAAGTGGCCTCGCCACCTTTCGCGGCAGTGGAGGTCTCTGGAACGGCTATCGCGTCGAAGAAGTCGCCACCCCCGAAGCTTGGCAAGCCGATCCCGCTCTCGTTTGGCGCTTCTACTCCCAACGTCGTCGCGACGCACTCGCCGCCCAACCCAACACCGCACATAAAGCCCTCGCCGAAATCGAACGCCACCTCACCAGGAAGCATCCTGACAACTTCTACCTCTGCACGCAAAACGTGGACGACCTCCACGAGCGCGCAGGCTCCCACCGTATCCACCACATGCACGGCAGTCTCTTCCAATCGCGCTGCACCCGCACGAACGAACACTTTCCGGACCACTCCTTCTACGAAGACCCGAACGACTTTCCCATCTGCAAAACCTGTCACAGCTCGATTCGCCCGCACATCGTCTGGTTTGGCGAGATTCCTCTCGACATGGACACCATCTACCACGAACTCGACCGCGCCACTGTCCTCCTTGTTGTAGGCACCTCCGGCTCGGTCTATCCCGCCGCAGGCTTCGTCGATATCGCCAACCGCCGCGGTATCCGCACCCTCTACGTCGGTCCCGAAGAGCCTCTCAACAACCATGCCTTCGACGAAATCATCCTCAAATCCGCAACCGAAGCCCTTCCCACACTCTTCACCTACGACAACCAATAGCCCGTTCCTGTAGATTTGAGGCGCATACCATCACAGGAACTCGCATGGACCAGAAACCTTCACTTTCGCGCCGCACCTTCGTTCAAGGGATGGGCGCAGCGTCGTTGATTCTCCCCTCCTTCCGCGCCGCGCTTGCCTCACCTTCCGACACTAAAAATAAACTCGCCTCTCCTGTTTTCCAATTGCTCCCTCTCGGGGAAGTTCGCCCAACAGGATGGCTTCTTCACCAGCTTCAGATTCAGGCCGACGGTCTCGGCGGCCATCTCGATGAAACCTGGCCCGACGTAGGCCCGAACAGCGGATGGCTCGGCGGCACGGGCGAGAGCTGGGAACGTGGCCCTTACTTCCTCGACGGCCTCATCCCTCTCGCATGGCTCCTCGACGACTCTACTCTCAAAGCCAAAGCGCAAAAATTCGTCGAGTGGATTCTTGCCAATCAGTCTCCCGACGGAATGCTTGGCCCCAAATCGAACATCGACTGGTGGCCGCGCATCCCCATGCTCAAAGCTCTTGCTCAGTATTACGAGGTCACCGGCGACAAGCGTGTCATCCCCGCCATCTCTCGCTACTTCGCCTACCAACGCGCCGCACTCCCCGGGCGTCCCCTCGAAAGCTGGGGCCGGTATCGCTGGCAGGACGAGGTCTACGTCGTCGAGTGGCTCTACGACCGCAATCCCGACCCAGCGCTCCTCGAACTGGCGGCCCTTCTCCACCAGCAGGGCTACGACTGGCGAGCGCAGTTCGAGCCATTCCGCTACACCGAAGTCTGTACACGCGAGTTTCTCGGCCTCAGTCACAACGGCGACAACAACGACAAGGCTCTTCAGTGCCACGGAGTCAACAACGGCCAGGCCATCAAGACCTCACCCGTCTGGTATCGAATTACCAACTCGCCGGCCGATCGCGCCGCCTTCGCCACGCAGCTCGCGGCACTGGACAAATATCACGGCCTGCCCAACGGCATCTTTTCCTGCGACGAACACCTCGCAGGTCGCGATCCCTCGCACGGTTCCGAGCTCTGCACCGTCGTTGAAACCATGTTTTCCCTCGAAGTAGCGCTCGCCATCCTTGGCGATGCCTCCATTGCCGATCGGATCGAGAAGCTTGCGTACAACGCACTCCCTGGAACCTTCTCCGACGACATGTGGGCGCACCAGTACGATCAGCAACCCAACCAGATCCAGGTAAGCCTCAACTCCAAACCCTGGACAACCAATGGAGTCGAATCCAATCTCTACGGCCTTGAACCCAACTTCGGTTGCTGCGCCGCAAACTTCCATCAGGGCTGGCCAAAGCTCACTTCAAGTCTCTGGATGCGGTCATCTGACGACGGCCTCGTCGCCGCAATCTACGCTCCCTGCGAAG
>Ga0206968_10218_pt1 | contig 15444 bp, 11 predicted proteins | sample Alteio_BWOrgHeat_22_FD_153254 | JGI IMG/M metagenome (GOLD analysis project Ga0206968, IMG submission 153254) | Enriched cells from forest soil in Barre Woods Harvard Forest LTER site, Petersham, Massachusetts, United States -... | ecosystem: Environmental > Terrestrial > Soil > Temperate forest >... | reverse complement strand
GCGTCTGTCCAGATGCAAAAAAACTAGCAGCCAGCAAACCTAATAAGATAGATGTTTTTTTCATTATTAAATGGTTTTAAATTTTAAGTGTAATAAAGGTAAAAATCTATTTCTTGTTAAACAAATGGTTTTATGTTAAAACAAAAATATAGCCTAAATCATTTAGTTTTAAAGTGCAACCTGGCTTATATAACCATTGCATTTTAGTATTTTTGCCACCTCATGTTTAATAGTTACTTACCAGATATTTACACGAAGTTAATTATACCCGAAAACAGCTCTAATGTTTATGTGAAAGGCCTGTGTGGCTCAGGTATAAACTTTTTATTGGCAAATATTTTTAATCTTCACCACAAAAATATTATCCTCATCAAAAACAATAAAGAAGAAGCTGCTTACGCATTAAATGATCTTCAAAATATTATTTCCGAAAAACAAGTTCTTTTTTTTCCTCAATCATACAAACAACCTTACGAACTTGAAAAAACAGCTAATGCCAATATTCAGGAACGCGCTGAGGTTTTAAGTTTTTTAAGTCGAGAAAAATTTAATGGTATTATTGTTACTTATCCTGAAGCGTTGTGCGAAAAAGTAACTCTTAAAAAGGAACTAACACAAAACACACTTCAAATAAAAAAAGGAGAAAAACTTTCGGTTGATTTTATTCATGAATTTTTATTCAGCTATAATTTTCATCAGGTTGATTTTGTTTACGAACCTGGTCAGTTTTCCATTCGCGGCGGCATCATTGATATCTATTCTTTTGCCAATGAATTTCCTTATCGTTTAGAATTGTTTGGAAACGATGTTGAAGCAATTAAAACATTTGATCCTGCCAATCAATTATCAGTTGCTAATTACGACTTTGTTACAATTATCCCCAATATCAACAGCAACTTTCAACAAGAAGAAAAAGGATCTTTATTAAATTATTTTTCGCCGGATAATAGTTATTTAGCAATTGAAGGCGTTGAATTGCTTTTGGATGTTTTTGATAAATTTTATAACAAAGCCCTTAAATTATTTGAATCCTACAGGGGAGAAATTAAACAGATTGAGCCACAACTTTTGTACACAAATTCTGAAGAATTTAAGCTGGCTATGAAACCATTTTCTATTTTAGAATTTGGTTTACAATCATTGCTTTCTCATGAACAAATTGCATTTAACCAAATTCCTCAACCTGTTTTCAATAAAAATTTCGAACTTTTAATTTCAAATTTAAAAGCGAATAAAGCCAAAGGTTTTCAAAATTATTTTTTAACTGATAATCGAAAACAAGCCGATCGTTTAATCACAATATTCAACGATATGCTTGCCAAAGAACATCGTACTTATGATACACTTATTGATTATCTCCCACTTAATATTCATCAGGGTTTTATTGATACAGATCTCAAAATTGCTGTTTATACCGATCATCAAATATTTGAACGCTATCACCGCTTTAAATTAAAGGAAGTAAAAAATAAAACCAACGAAGCTTTGACATTGAAAGATATTTTAATGTTGAATCCAGGTGATTATGTTACACATATCGATCATGGTATTGGACGCTTTGGTGGATTAGAAAAATTAAATATTAGTGGAAAAGAACAAGAGGCTGTGCGTTTGCTTTATAAAGACAATGATATTCTTTATGTAAGTATTCATAATTTGCATCGCATAAGTAAGTTTAGTGGTAAAGAAAGCAATGTACCTCGCTTAGATAAATTAGGAAGTACACACTGGAGTACTTTAAAATCAAAAACAAAACGTAAAGTAAAAGAAGTTGCATACGATCTCATAAAACTTTATGCCAAACGTAAAACAAATAAAGGTTTTGCTTTTTTAAAAGATAATTATTTGCAACACGAATTGGAAGCTTCCTTTATTTATGAAGATACACCCGATCAAATAAAGGTTACTGCAGATGTAAAACGCGATATGGAAAAATCGCAGCCAATGGATCGTTTAATTTGTGGTGATGTTGGTTTTGGTAAAACAGAAATAGCCGTAAGAGCTGCATTTAAAGCGGTATGCGACAGTAAGCAAGTTGCAATTTTAGTACCAACAACAATTTTGGCATATCAACATTATAAAACATTTAAAGATAGATTGCGTGGTTTACCTTGCAATGTGGATTATATTAATCGATTCCGTTCTACCAAAGAACAAAAAGAAGTTTTGCAAAAATTAGAATTAGGCAAAATTGATATCATAATTGGTACACATAAAATTATCGGAAAAGATGTCAAGTTCAAAGATCTTGGTTTATTGATTATTGATGAAGAACAAAAATTTGGTGTCGGTATGAAAGATAAATTAAAAACCTTTAAAGCAAATATTGATACACTCACTTTAACTGCAACTCCAATTCCGCGTACACTTCAATTTAGTTTGATGGGTGCCCGCGATCTGTCAGTAATTTCAACACCTCCACCAAATCGTTATCCTGTGCAAACCGAATTACATTCTTTTGATGAGGAACTAATCAGGGACGCTATCCGTTTTGAATTGCAAAGAGAGGGTCAGGTTTTCTTTGTACATAATAAAGTAAGTAACATTCATGAAATTGCCGGCATCATTCAGCGTTTAGTGCCCGATGCAAAAATTGCAATTGGTCATGGACAATTAGATGGAGATAAACTTGAAGAAGTAATGCTCGCTTTTATTGAAGGCGATTTTGATGTTTTAGTTGCAACTACAATTATTGAAAGTGGAATTGATATTACAAACGCCAACACAATTATTATTAATGATGCGCAAAATTTTGGTTTGAGCGATTTGCATCAAATGCGGGGTAGAGTAGGGCGAAGTAATAAAAAGGCATTTTGTTATTTAATTACACCTCCGCAAAGTGTGCTTACATCTGAAGCGCAAAAACGCTTAAAGGCTTTAGTAGAATTTACCGATTTGGGAAGTGGATTTCAAATTGCAATGCGCGATCTCGATATCCGGGGCGCAGGAAATTTATTGGGTGCTGAGCAAAGTGGTTTTATAAATGATATGGGTTTTGATACCTATATGAAAATTTTAAATGAAGCCGTTAACGAATTAAAAGAAGAAGATTGGTATAAAGATACAGTAGGAGAAGATGGTTCTAAAGAAACTGATAAATCGGTTTTTTCCCGTCAATTTGTAAAAGAAACAGTTATTGATTCTGACTTGCAATTATTAATACCAGACACCTATGTTACAAATTTGACGGAGCGATTAGTTTTATACAGAGAGTTAGATAACATAACCACAGAAGATGAATTAATAAAATATGAACATAATTTAAGAGACCGATTTGGCCCTGTTCCGCATGAAGCTGTTGAATTAATAAATTTGGTTCGTATGCGCTGGAAAGCAATGAAAATTGGTTTTGAAAAGATTACTTTAAAAAATGGTAAAATGTTGACTTATTTTGTGAGTAATAAAAATAGTGAGTATTATAATTCAGAAATTTTCAAAACAGTTTTAGCATATGCGCAAAAATACCCATCACTTTGTAAATTAAAAGAACAAAATAATAAACTGATGTTAACGATTGAAGATGTAAATTCGATCAATCGCGCTGATGAAATATTACAAGCTATTACAAAAAGCCTGACCGAAAAAAATGAAGAACCGGTTCAATAAAATAAAATTTAATTCAAAGGGCTTAATCGTAGTTCTCTTTGCATACATTATTGCTCAATTTCTGTGGTGGGAAATTTTATTGGTTCGTCAGAATAATGAATTGATAGATGAGAAACAAAAACTATTAGAAGTAACAGTTTCAAACGAAAGTACTTTAAAAATAGAAATAGAATTTCTCCAGAAAAAAAAGGTTCATAAAACCCTGATGATTGTGGGTGAAGGAACAATTTTTTTGTTGCTCTTATTATATGGAATAAATTTAATTAGAAAAGCAAATAAAAAGGAACATGATCTTTTAGATCAGAAAAATAATTTTTTATTGAGCATTACGCACGAATTGAAAACACCATTAGCCACAACTAAATTGCAATTACAAACTCTAAAAAAGCATCAGTTGCCCATTGAAAAGCAACAAGAATTAATTGAAGTTGCTATTCATGAAAATGAACGCTTAAATATATTAATAGATAATGTTTTGCTTGCAACCAGAATGCAGCAAAATGAATACGCAATAACTAAAGAAAAAATAAATTTGAGTGATTTTGTTTCGTCTATTGCTAATACAAATTATAAAAACGAATTAGAATCGAAGTATTTAAAATTGGAGATAGAGGAGAATGTAAATTTTGAATTAGATAAAATTGCTTTTCCATCTATTGTAACTAATTTAATTGAAAACGCTTTCAAGTATTCTAATGAAGAAATAAATGTAAAGCTTCGTTTATTTAAGAAAAACAATAAAGTAATTATTGAAGTAAGTGATCAAGGAATAGGAATTAAAGATCCGGAAAAACAAGATATTTTTAATCAATTTTACAGAAGTGGAAATGAAGAAATTAGACGAACAAAAGGCACTGGTCTCGGACTATTTATTGTGAAATACCTTATAGAAAAACATGGCGGCTCAATAAGTGTGATTAACAATAAGCCTAAAGGATCAGTTTTTGTAGCGCAATTTTTAGAAAGTGTTTGATAAGGAAAATAATTCATGCTTAAAAATATCAGTATAAATAATTTTAAAGTTTTAATAAATTTCGTTTCAATCTTATTTCTTATTTGCATTGCCAATTATTCTTGTACACAATCTTCACAAAATAAACCAGAAAAGAACCTTGAATTAAAATTAGTACAAGATACTTCTATCAAATTTGCAAAACGTTTTGCAATATCAATTGGTTCTGATTTTAAAATTGTGCATTTGTTCGGAAAAGCGAGTGATAATAAAGATACCACAGCAAATTTTGTTGTTTATCAAGCGAATAAACCAAATGTAAATATTTCTAAAGCTTATTTTATTAAAGCACCATGTACTCAAATTATTTCTTTGAGCAGTATCTATTCAAATATGATCGCTGAATTGAATTGTATAAACAATATAATCGCAATTGAAAATAGTGATTACTATAATAATCCGGCTATTTTAGAAAATGTAAAAAAAGGAAAGATAAAAGAAGTTCAGCGCAATCAGGAAATTGATAAAGAACTTGTGCTTACTTTAAAACCCGACATTATTTTTGCGTTTGGTATGAGAAAAGCTACCGATGATTTTGATCCAAAAATTGTTGAAAGCGGAATCCCAATTGTTATCAGTTTAGATCATCTGGAAAGTTCGCCACTCGCCAGAGCGGAATGGATTAAATTTTTCGCCGTATTTGTAAATAAAGAAAAAGAGGCAGATCAAATATTCAGAAGTGTAGTACAAAATTATTATTCTTTAAAACGGATCGCAACATCTTTCAAAAACAGACCGACAGTTTTTTCGGAATTAAAATATGGAGACACATGGTATGTTCCGGGAGGAAAAAGTTTTATGGCACAATTAATACATGATGCTAATGCAAATTATTTGTGGAGTGATGATACGGTTTCAGGGAGTTTGCCTTTGAGTTTTGAGGCAGTTTATAAAAAAGCGAATAAAGCTGACTATTGGTTAAATGTTTCCATGTGTAGTGATAAAAAGCAGATACTAGCGCAAGACAAACGTTATGGCGATTTTCTGGCTTTTCAAAAAGACAATATTTATAATAATAATTTACATTGTAATAAATTAAATTATACTAACTATTGGGAAACTGGCATGATTTATCCAAACCAAATTTTAAGTGATCTCATTAAGATTTTTCATAAAGAAGCAATAGACAGTATTAAAAACGATTTCTATTATTATAAAGCAATTAAATAGAATTTTGAAAAAAAAATCAAAACATATTATTTTCCTTTTTGGTTTACTTATTGTTGCTTTTTTACTAAACATTCTGTTAGCCGGTTCTTCAATTCTTAAATTGGATGAATTAAATTTTGATAATTATATTTTTACGCATATCCGATTAACCAAAGCACTAACTGCTATTTTATGTGGTATATGTTTGCCATTAGCAGGACAAATTTTGCAAGTCTTATTTAGAAATCCATTAGCAGGTCCTTATGTATTAGGTATAAGTTCTTCAGCGAGTTTATTTGTAGGCATAGTTATAATGGTTTTCAATACGTTTGGTTTAATGGGTCATCTCTTTTTTTCCAAAGCCGCAATTGTTATAGCAGCTTTTTGCGGCAGTTTGTTATGCACATTTATAATTTTATTTGTTGCAAAAAAAATAACCAGCAATGTGTTTTTATTGTTGATCGGATTGATGTTAGGCCAAATTTTTGGAGCATTACAGTCTTTTACCGAGTATTTTTCTTCAGATAAAAGCTTAAGGGAATTCGTCATGTGGGGTTTTGGAGCCTTGGGAAACACAAACTATTTCGATCTGACAATTTTTTCATCATTGGTTGTAGTTTTAGTAATTGCACTGTTTTTTTTAACCAAACCTTTTCAGGTTTTTTTATTGGGAGAAAATTATGCAAATGCTTTAGGAATTGATTTTAAAAAGTATCGTGTTTATTTTATTGTGATCTCATCTTTATTTACAGCATTGGCAACAGCTTTTTGTGGACCAATTGCTTTCGTGGGTTTGTCTGTTCCAATATTTTCGCGATTAATTTTTAAAACATCTGATCAGCGTTTTCAATTAACAGCTTGTTTGTTTTTAGGTGCTATCATTATACTTTTTTGCGATATGATCGGTTATTTAATTTTACCTGACCGTATCATTCCAATAAATGTGATCACCACTTTGTTTGGGTCGCCATTTGTTATTTATTTATTATTTAAAACCAAAAACTGGTAATGGATAAATTACAATTGGAAATAAAGAATTTAGAGATTGGTTATGTAAATAAACAGCATGAAATTTCCGTTTTCAAAAACATAAATGCTTCTTTCACAAATGGGCAATTAATAGGACTTGTTGGAAATAACGGAATTGGTAAATCGACTCTATTAAGAACTATTGCGTCTTTGCAACAAAAACTTTCCGGAGACATTTTGATCAATAACAATTCAATTGAAAAATTAAGGAAAGAGGAAACAGCTAAATTAATTTCAATTGTGTTAACTGAAAAAATTAGTGGATTTAATTTAACTGTTACTGATTTAATTTCAATGGGAAGAGTTCCTTACACAAATTCATTTCATGAACTTCAGGAAAATGATTTTATTATAATAAATGAATGTATTCAATTGTGTGGTTTAACTGATCACAAAAATAAATTATTGGCAGAGCTAAGTGATGGTTTATTTCAAAAAGCAATGATTGCAAAAGGATTGGCGCAGCAAACAAATTTAATTTTATTGGATGAACCAACTGCATATTTAGATTTTAATTCAAAACAGGAATTATTTACGTTATTAAATAATCTTGTAGTCAAAAACAACAAGTGCATTATTGCTTCGTCACATGACATCGAACTACTTTTAAAATACAGCACACATCTTTTGGTATTTGGGGACAACAATGAATTTGAATTTATTGAGACTAATGGTTGTAGATCGAATAAACTTTTTCAAAAAGTAACAAAAAATTATTTTGATTAAATAGAAGAAAGTAATTGCTCTCTGTACTCGGTTAAAATACTCGATTTAGACAGAAAACCACGATACACTCCAAGTTCAGTAACAGGTAAATTCCATGAACCTGATTCTTCAAATTTATCCATAACAGAAAAAATATCTTCGTTGTGTTTTATTTTTATTTCGGGTTTGTGCATAATTTCTTGAGCAAATACTTTTGTATAAAGTTCTTGGTTGAACATTTCTTTTTTGATGCTCGACATCGTAATAATTCCAACCAATTTTCCTCCAGCTGCAACAACCGGAAAAATATTTCGGTTCGAAAGTTTAATATTTTCTACAATGACTCCTAAATTATCTTCCGGTTTTAAAATGGTAAAATCTGTTTCTACTAATTTAGAAATATCTATTTTGCCAAGTATACTGGTGTCTTTATCTTCCGATACAACCGTTCCTTTCAGTTTCAATTTTTTTACGTCAAATGAATCAGGGTGAAAATATTTTACAAATGCAAAACTAATTGATGAAACAACCATTAAAGGGATAATCAATTCATATCCACCTGTTATTTCTGCGATAAGGAAAATTGCAGTTAGTGGCGCATGAAAAACACCGCTTAATAAACCGGCCATTGCCACTAAAGTAAAATTTATAATTGGAATAGAATTAAATCCCAATAATTGCAATAACAATGCAAATGCAAATCCTAAATGTGCGCCAACAAATAATGAAGGTGCAAAATTACCACCATTTCCTCCCGCTCCAATAGTTAATGAGGCAGCCACACTCTTTAGCAAAAATGTGATGGTTAAGAAAAGTAAAATGCCCCATTTATTAGAAACTAAATTTTTTAAGACACTGTTATTTATAAAACTTTCGATATTTAATTCAGAAAGTTGCTTAATGCTTTCATAACCTTCTCCAAATAAACTAGGAAAAAGGATTAATAATATCGCTAACAATGTTCCTCCAAAAAACCAACGGGTTAATTTTGATTTTGTTTTTTTAAATTTTGATTCTATAAATGAAAATACATTCACATAATAAAGAGATACAATTCCAGCTAATAAAGCCAGTAAAATATAGAAAGGTAAATTGTGATAATCAAAGGGTTGTTTTAATTTAAAATTTAAAAGAATGCTTTCATTTAGAATAATTTTTGACATTAAGGCACCACTTGCCGAAGCTATTAACAAAGGAATAAAAGCGGTTAAATTAATATCAATGAGTAATACTTCTAAAGCAAATAAAACTCCGGCAATTGGCGCGTTAAAAGCACCTGCAATACCACCCGCGGCACCGGCAGCTAAAAGCAAAGTACGTTCTCTGTAATTTAATTTATATCGTCGGGCATAATTAGAGCCTATGGCAGAACCAGTGTTCACAATAGGAGACTCTAATCCAACAGAGCCACCGAAGCCAACAGTAATACCGCTTGTAATAATATGTGCCCACATATGATGAAACGGTAAAAAGCTACTTTTTTTAGCAATGGCTTGAAGTATAAAGGAAATACCTTTACTTAAAATATTGTTGTAAAAACGTTTGATTATTAAAATCGTTAATCCAATTCCGATTAAAGGAAGAAAAATATAGGCCAGCTTAAAATCCTGGATATATAAATAGCCTTCAACAAAATTTTTACGAATAAAATGAACAAACGATTTAAGAATAACAGCCGCCAATCCTGCACTTACTCCTACCATAATACTCGAAAAAATAAGAAACTGTTTTTCGTTCAGATAGCCATGAATTTCATTAATCAGTTTCTCGAATATATTTATTTTTCTAAAGTTCATCTGATCTTATAAAAGTAATAACTTTTATTTAACCTATAATCTTATAAGTAATCCATTGTTTATTCAATTAAACATTTAATTTTGCAAAAGTTATGGCACTTATTGTAAAAAAATCGCAACTACCTAATGCAGGTAAAGGGTTGTTTACCACAACCGCAATCGAAAAAGGAGAAAAAATAATTGAATATAAAGGCGAAATTATTAATTGGAGTGAATACCTCAAACGGGTAGCAATTGATAAAGACGGTTATTTGTTTTTTATTAATAATAAAAAATGCATTGATGCCTGGAATACGCCGCAACACAAAGCACGTTATGCAAACGACGCACATGGATTAAGCAGGCACAAAGGCTTAACAAATAACTCTGTTTATGAAATAGAGGATAACAAATGTTACATTGTTTCAACTAAAAAAATAGAAGCCGGAGAAGAGATCTTTGTGGATTACACAAAAGATTATTGGGATTGTATCAGATATAATATTAAAAATAATTTATATCAAACCAGGAAATTCCAGGGTAAGAGTTTGTCAGCTGTTTAAATTTTTTCCAAAGAAAGCAACTGTTAAATATAATTAAAATAAGAGTTTTAATCGGTAAAGAACTTCTTTAAATGTACCTCCTTCAAACTTATAACTAACTTTAATCTCATGCTATTCTGTAAGCCATTACGAAATAAATCGAGGTACAAACCCTTTAGGCAAATTGATAAAACTTTTTCATTTAGTGAATTTGAAAAAGCGTCTTTACTCAATAAAAAAGATTGGGATGAAGTAGTAAGTGAAAAAACTATTTTTTTTAATACGGAGTATTTGCGTTTGATAGAACGTTCAACACATGTTGATTTAAAATGCCGGTATATTATTTTATACAAAAACGAAAAGCCCTGTGGAATAATTTATTTTCAGTTAACCGATTTTAAAGCGAATGTATTTGGTGATTTGCTTCATGGTGAAATAAATGAGATTAAATCTAATCGCATGAAACTGTTTGAAAAATATGTGGAGGCTCAGAAAGAGGAAGAAGTGCTTTTCAGAATGTTGATGTGCGGAAATAATTTGATTAGTGGTGAATATGGATTTTTGAAATCAGATAATATTAGTCATAGCGATTTCTATAAATTGTTATGTACTTTAATTAAAACAATTTCAGCCGAAGAAAATTTGCGCGGAAAAATTTCTGCTATCTTGATCAAAGATTTTTATGAACCGGTTAAGGAAATAGAGAAATCAGATTCATTTAAAGTGGAGTCTTTTTCAGTAGAACCAAATTTAGTTGTGGAAATTCCTAAAGAAGTAAAAACATTAAACGATTATTTGCAATTATTCTCTAAAAAATATCGGAATAGAGCGAAAGCTATTTTAAAAAACAGAGAGAATTTTAAAATAAAAATTTTATCGGAAGAAGAAATAGAAAAAAACAAGAAGCAACTTTTTTTACTCTACGAAAATATTTATAGTCGGGCAAAATTTAAGTTGTTACAATTACCTTCTGATTATTTTAGTGAAGTCAAAAAAATATTCAAAGAGCGTTTTTGCATAAAAGGATTTTATGTAAATGATGAATTAGTTGCTTTTTCATCAGGGTTTTTAATGCCCGACAATTCGATTGAAGCGCATTATATTGGCTTAAATTATAAAAGTAATGAAGAACTGGAATTATATCAAAATATTCTTTATGATTTTGTAGAAACTGCAATTACAAATGGTAATAGCGAAGTGAATTTAGGGAGAACGGCAGCCGAAATAAAAACAACAATTGGTGCTAAAGCGAACGAACTCATTTGTTATATCCAACCTCAAAATACTGTTTCGCGTTTAATAGTAAAGCCGTTTATTGAATTTTTAAAACCGAAAGATTGGATTCCAAGAAATCCGTTTAAAGAGGAAGTTAGTGCGGTTTAAAATTAAATTAAAGTAGCTTCAAACAATTCGGAAAAATGTTTTTTTAATTTTTCTTTTATTTCGCTCATATTTACATTTTTCCCCATTTCTTTATTCAAACTTGTAACAGCTTTATCTGTTATACCACATGGGATAATATTATTGAAATAAGTAAGATCAGCATTTACATTAAATCCCCAACCATGCATTGTAACCCATCTGCTACACCGCACCCCCATCGCACAAATTTTTCTTGCTGTCACCTTACTTTCTTCATCTAACCACACTCCTGTTTCTCCTTTGCTTCTTCCTGCTTTAATTGAATAATCATTCAATGTTAAAATAATTGTTTCTTCTAAGAAGCGCAGGTATTTATGAATATCAGTAAAAAAATTATCGAGATCTAAAATGGGATAGGCTACTAATTGTCCGGGACCATGATAAGTAATATCTCCACCGCGATTAATTTTATGGTAGGTTGCTTTTTTTTCAAGGAGTTGTTCTTCGTTTACCAATAAGTTTTTTTCATCACCGCTTTTTCCTAAAGTGTATACGTGAGGATGTTCTACAAACAATAAATAATTTTTGGTTTGTTTTTTTTCTGAATCAGGAAGATCTCTGTTTTTTATTTTTTGTTCGATTACAGAATTAAAAAGTTTCTCCTGGTAATCCCAGCAAGCTTTGTAATCCATCACACCTAAATCTTCAAATATGATCTGTTTGTTTTGCAGATTAGAATTTGGAAAGTTCCTTTTTTAAATGATCAATTACATTTACCTCAACAGGATCAATGCCTTTGATATCGGCAATATAACAACTAATCCAGTCGCCAATATTTATAAGATAAAAAAACTGCTCCAATTTTGATTTACCTTTTGCTTCAATTTCAATAACCTCTTTGGCGTATTTTTCAAAAATAGGTTTGCAAACGTAATATCTTTTTTTGGTACGGTAATAATCATAAGTTGTATGAAAAGTAACAACAGTTAAATGTTTATTTTCTTCAGTCCAACCCACCAGTTCATTGTGATTCATTTCTGGGAAAACATGATGCCAACACAAAGCTTTTGAGTTTTCATTTATTTGTTGCCTGAATCTTACGCTTACGCCTTCGCATGTTCCAAGTGAATAAATAACAGTAATTTGATTCACTAGTTTTTTTGCAATTAACTCGGCTTCCGATTTAATATCTGTCTTTTTATTTTCGAGTAATTCAATACATGCATTAACATCATGCATCAATTGAGATGGAGCAAAACCTTTTTGGACTAATATTTTTATTAATTGAACCAATGAGTAGCCAATGCATGATCTTGGTGGATTTCCGCCGGGTATTTCAATGAATTCATATTGATGTTGTTTCGCTAATTCTAAAACTTTGCCTCCGCTTGTTACGCAAACTATTTGTGTTTTTCTGGCAATAGCTTCGCTCATCACTTGTAAAGTTTCCTCTGTATTTCCACTATAAGATGAAACAATTAATAATGTATTTTCATCTGCGAAACCAGGTAAAAAATAATCTTTGTTAATAAGAATAGGGACTTTGCATGTATCATTAATCAATTCATTTACAATGGTGCCACCTATTCCTGAGCCTCCTAAACCTGTTATAATAATATTTTGAATATTTTTTGATGGAGAAATAATTGCTTTATCAGCAATTTCTTTTGCTTTTTTCAACTGCTCAGGAAACGATTCAACTAGCGCCTTCATAAATGATGATTAATAAGCAAAATTAAAAAAAAAAAGCATTATTTAAGGTTTATTCCTATCCAAACTTTCATGATGGCTGCAACACTTATAGCATCAGTGATCTCAGCTCTACACACCATTTCATATGCTTCATTAATATGTACTTTTTTAACCTGCAAAATTTCACTTTCTTCCGGTTCGCTATTTTCAAAAGATAAATTTTTAGCAACAAAAACAATTGCTAATTCATCGGTGGCTGAGTTGCTTAAATGCAAGCGCATAATTTCGGTTAGCTCTTGTGCAATTATACCGGTTTCTTCTTTTAATTCTCTTTTAGCTGAATCTAATGGATTAACTTCTAATTGTCCGCCACCTTCAGGTATTTCCCATGAATAAGCATTTAATGGATAGCGCCATTGACCAACTAACCATGTATTATTTTCTTCATCTAAAGGAATAATTCCTATAGCTAAATTTTTAAAATGTACTACGCTATATATTGCCGGTTTATCAGCCGGATTTAGACAATCGTGTTTTGTTACTTTTATCCAAGCTGATTCATAAACTTGTTCTGACTTTAATGTTTTCCAGGGATTGTTTTCCATATATAAAATTTAAAAATAAACATTCACTCAACAATAGGTATATTTTACACGGCCATATTGTTAATTATATCATTTATATTCACTAAATTAGTAACTTTTAACGTATATATTCGTAACGATACTCTGAATATGAATAGGATTCAAAATAGACTTTTACTTTTCGTATTATCTTTTTTTCTGGTTGGCGTTACCTTTTCACAAACATTATACTGGATAGGTGGTTCTGGTAATTTTAATGACCCAAAACATTGGTCTTTAAACTCTGGTGGTAAGCCGGCTTTTCTGATTCCAGACATTAAAACGGATGCCATATTTGATGATCTTTCCGGTGAAGGTTATTATTCGGTTAATTTTGATAAAAATAACTCTGTAAAAAATTTAAAGGCTACTAGTTTTAATAATAGTGTAAAATTTGTTGGAAGTAACACTGGGGTAGTTTATTTGAGTGAAGCAATTTATTTATCACCATTTGTTAAGTTTGAATCTCAATCTGAAATGATCTTTAATTCAAATTCATCAAGAGAAAATCTCATTGAATTTGGATTAAGTGAGCTTAAATGTAATTTATATTTTAATAGTGGGTCGTATAACTTTAGATCCATTAGTTTGAATGACAAGAACTCAATTAATTTTGGTGGAGGAACATATAATTTCAAAAAGGCAGTCTTAGTAGCGGGTAATGTTATTAATTCAGATCCAAATGCATCCTTTTATTTTAAAGAATCTTTTTTCAAAGCCAGTAATTATTTTAAAATTTCTGAAAACGCCAATGTGACAAGTGATAAATTATATTTGGTAGCAAATACAGCTTCTGTTGATAAATTTTCTGCGCCAACCAGTCTTACAAGCCGACCATCGAACTCATTGATTTCTATTATGGCAATGTGTAGCTTAACTATTAATGCTACTCCTGCTTGTTCTGGACCTTGTACCGGAATATTAACTGTTAGTTTTTCTCCTGGTTGTACTAATCCGGGATATAGCGTAGTTGTGAATAATGGTGATCCATCCTGTGCACCAACAACTGCGACATTAGGTGCAAATAATGTAACGAGTGTATCAAGTGTTTATACAGCAACTGGTGCCTGCGCTTGTATTTCAACAAATTATCAGATTATAGTTTTCGATGCTTCAATGAATTTTGTTTCGCAAAACGTGAACTTTATTCCGAATCCTGCATTTGTTACAAATGTAAACGTACAGCCTACTTGCAGTTATTTATGCGATGGGAAAATGTCTGGAAATATTTTTGGTAATCCCCCATTTACAGTTGTAATGTCGCCAGCAACCGTCACACCTTCTTCATTCACAACAAACTTAACATATACATTAACGAATTTGTGTGCCGGTGTTTATACGTTTAATGTTTCTGATGCGAATGGTTGTACAAGTTCGCCAACAAAAACGTTACTCGGACCAAACCCAATTCTTCCGAATGCGGTATCTGCAAGTATAACCTGTAATGCATCTTGTAATGGGTCTTTCCAAATATCGCCAACCGGAGGAGCGGCAGGTGGTTACACAGTCCATTATAGCACAGGACCCACTTTTACTGTTCCGGCTGCTGGTACATCATCTATTATTAATTTATGTGTAGGTGCTTATTCAGGTACCGTAACCGATTCACAAGGATGCACTGCAATAGCTAATGTTAATATTACTCAACCACCGGCCATTACAGTCACGCCAACTCACACAAATTTGAGTTGTTTCAGTATATGCAATGGTGCCGCATCTGTTGCGGTTAGTGGAGGAACGTCACCTTATGTTTATGCTTGGTCGCCTGGACCAAGTTCGAGTAATAGTATTACTGGACTTTGTGCAGGTACTCAAACCGTTTCCATTTTTGATGCACATGGATGTCCAACCGTACAAACATTTAATATTTTATCACCTCCAGCTATAACTCTTACTTTAAATCAAAAAAATATTACTTGTAATAGTTTATGTAATGGATCTGCTACTAT
>Ga0206968_10217_pt1 | contig 15461 bp, 6 predicted proteins | sample Alteio_BWOrgHeat_22_FD_153254 | JGI IMG/M metagenome (GOLD analysis project Ga0206968, IMG submission 153254) | Enriched cells from forest soil in Barre Woods Harvard Forest LTER site, Petersham, Massachusetts, United States -... | ecosystem: Environmental > Terrestrial > Soil > Temperate forest >... | reverse complement strand
GATGCCGTGAACCACGTCGTCCCGCACAATGGCGTGCACGACGCAATCGAGATAGCGGATCGCTCCCGTCTGCTTCACCCGGGCGCGAACCACACCGGACCAGCGACGCCGTTGAAGGAAACGCGGGAGCCACTGCTCCAGGGCCTGGCGGTCATTGGCGTCGGGAAGGTCAAAAAAGTCTTCCAGCGAGCGTCCAACGACATCGGCAAACGTAAGATTGAGCAGGTCGGCGAAGCTGCGGTTTACGGTGAGAATCTTGCCGTCGTTGGAAACGGAAAATAGAAGGTCTTCGAAGGTGTCGATCAGGTCGCGATAGCCTTGCTGGGATCTGGAAATCAGCGAAAAGAGTTGATCGAGTTGGGTGGTGTCGTGTCCCGCGTTGGTGCGCTGTTCGATGCCGCGGACGAGCCCTCGTAACTCTGAGATTTCATTGGTCTTACGCCAGGCATAAACAACGAACAAGAATACCAGGATCACCAGCCCCACCGGCAACGCCTCCAGGTTATGCGGCATGGCCAGGACGGACTGCCAGGAGACGGCCGCGAACGCTAGTGCCAGAGCGCCGAGGAGGAGGAGGGCAGCACGCCAGACTCCGCGTTCCCGGCGGCTTAAGTGGTCACGTTGCGATGGCGCCGAAGGAGATTCGGCCGGGGCATCCGCGCGCGGCGTGGAGTCTTTGTTCATCAGCAACTTGTGGTGGAAGGCGCCTCCGGTTAGGCGGGAGACCTTGGAAGGCTGCCTTGCCAAAAAATTATGGCGTGAAATCATGGTGGGAGCAATGTAAAGACAATGGGTGAATGGCGAAGTTGTTAACCCTTCAGGTCCCGGGCGCGGGTGCGGCGTGGCGTGGATGAAGCCCATTCACTTGGTTCGGTCAGGGGCCGTACCGTTCATCAACTTCGGAACATCTTATAAGGGAACCCACAACCGGGAGGAAAAATGGAACACCGAAAATTGGGAAAAAATGGAACGAAGGTTTCGGCGCTTGGACTTGGATGCATGGGAATGTCGTTTGCCTATGGGCCGGGGGATGACGAGGAATCACTGCGAGTCCTTCGCCGATATCTAGAACTCGGCGGAAACTTCCTGGATACGGCCGAAGTCTATGGTCCGTACAAGAACGAGGAATTGCTTGGACGTTTCTTGCGCGAAGTTCCTCGCGACAGCGTCGTCGTCGCGACCAAGTTTGGCTTTCGCATCGGTCCCGGCGGACAACGCGGTGTCGATAGCTCGCCCGAGAATGTCCGCCGCGCTTGCGACGCGAGCCTTCAGCGGCTGGGCATCGAAACGATTGACCTCTACTATCAACATCGCGTCGATCCGAAGGTTCCGATTGAAGAAACTGTTGGCGCGATGGCCGAGCTTGTTGCGGCAGGAAAAGTCCGAATGCTCGGACTGTCGGAAGCCGCTCCGGAAACGCTGCGGCGCGCCGCGAAAGTCCATCCCATTGCCGCGCTGCAAAGTGAGTATTCGCTGTGGTCGCGTGAAGTGGAGATTAACGGCGTGCTCGCGACTTGCCGCGAGCTTGGCATCACTTTCATCCCGTACAGTCCGCTTGGCCGCGGATTCCTGACGGGCGCAATCCAAAAGCTCGAAGATCTCGACCCTACGGATTGGCGGCGGACGAATCCCCGTTTCGGAGAGAAGGCGCTGCAGGAAAACCTCAAGCTGGTAGCGGCGGTCAAGGAATTGGCCAGGGAAAAAGGCGCGACGCCCGCGCAACTGGCGCTGGCCTGGGTGCTAGCCCAGGGCGAAGACGTGATTCCCATTCCTGGGACAAAGCGAGTTCGTTACCTGGAAGATAACATGGGCGCGCTCCGCGTAAGCCTGACCGAGAGCGACCGCAAGAAAATCTCGGAGCGCCTCGCGCAGATTCCAGTCGTTGGGGACCGTTACACGCCCGAAATGATGGCGTTGGTCCAACGGGCCTGAGAAGGCGAGAAATTTCAGATTAGCACGACGGACATTTCGCCCTGCTCTTTGTGCGCCGGCCTTACGGTTATCTCTACGTTTTGGCACAGGGCCGTGAGGAAGTCGAGAAGGCGTCCTACCGGGAAGTTGCCTGCGCGATTGCGGGCAAGCGCCGAAACGTGCGGCTGCGAAATGCCCAGGATTTTCCCGGCTTGCGTTTGCGTGAGGTTGCGCTGCCTAATGGTGCAGTATATTCGCAGCGTCCGCTCAGCCCTCAGTTGTTCCTGTTCAGGATGGGGCAGGCCGAGATCGGCAAAAACATTGCCGCACCGCAATGGCGTTCCTCTTGGAAGTTTTTCTTCGCTTCTTCATTTCGGGCCTTCCTCCGTTCCATCATATATAAATATACGTGTATGCATATAGTTGTCACAATTTGATTGTTTCAGGAAGCAAGTCAAAACCCCGACCCTTCCACAGGCGGGAAGAGTCGGCCACCCGAAAAACCTAAATCAGACACTCCGCGTTCAAGCATTGCAGCGGAAAGTAGCACAGGCACTCTTGCCTGTACGGTTTTCGTAATCGTCCCATACAGCACAATTTACCTGCTCGAAGCCCCCGCAGTCTACAAAACCGCACAGGCAAGAGTGCCTGTGCTACTCAAATGCGCACGATTGGATGATGCCGCTCCCTTACGTCAACATTGAGGGGCTGGCCTAGCGTTTTTGGAGCCCGTCCTTCATCCGCCACGGCGGAAAGCGGCGGAGGTGTTGGTTTTTCTCTCGGTTGAATTTGTTGCCTCTGAAACGAAACAGAAATCAAAACCCCGACCCTTCCAAATGGTGGCAGAGCCGGGCACCCGGAAAACCTAAAACAGATACTCCGCCTTGACGAATCGCAGCTGAAAGATTGGCCACACGCTCGCGTATTTTCAGACTAATACGACGGACATTTCGCCCTGCTCTTTGTGCGCCGGCTTTACGGTTATTTCTATATTTTGGCCCAGGGCTGTGAGGAAGTCGAGAAGCTGCCCCAGGACGGGTGGCCCGCCCTTTTCCATTCCCATGTCACAAAATCCTCTCCGCCCGACACTCTAATGCCATTCCCTTACATTCACTCCGAGTTAAGATTCTGAAGTTGGGGTGCCCCGTCCTTGACGCCTTTTCAAGGGCGGGGCTTTTGCTGCGGTTGGCCATGCGCAAATATTGAAATGCAGTTTTCAATGAAGGAGCGGAAGTCAAAAGCCCCACCTGTCACGCAGCATGACAGATGGGGCACCCGAAGTTCAAAGTCAAAGGCAGGGCCACCCGCCCATTTGACTAATAGATTGAATACTTGCGATTGTCAGTACCTATATGTCGGCGTTACACTCTGACGTTGCTCCTCGCCCCAGGAGCCCCGAAGGGAAAACAAATGAGATTGAAAGCATTTCAGGTAAAGAACTACAAGACGATTCAGGATAGCGGACGCGTGGAAATAGATCCCAATGTCGCTTGCCTCATGGGAAAGAATGAGTCTGGCAAGTCTGCCGCAATGCAAGCATTGTGGAAGTTTAACAACGTGTCCGGCTCTAAATTTGATCGCCTATTTGATCTTCCTGCTGAGCATTACACTAGGCTGAGAGCCACTGACCCAGAGGTCGTGGTCCTTGAATTCTCTTTGGAACAGCCCGATAAGACCGCATTCTTGCACGAATTTAAGGCGCTTCAATCTGCTCCTGATTCGGTGACTGTGCATTCCACTTACGATGGGAAACGCACGTTCGATGTACAACTCAACTACACTCCTGCTAGGTATGCCAAAATTTCTGCTACCATCCAGTCAATTATTCCTGCTTTGGCTACGGTTGAACAAAGCACAACGGACATCGCAGAGAAGGAAAAACTTTCAGCTGCACGAACCGCGCTTGCCAGTCTACAGACTTCCGCTGCTCCGGACAAAACGGCCGAAGAAGTTGGCACGGCAACCATTCAGGCGGCACTCTCGGCTCTACAGGCAGTACCACCGGAACGGTTGGGTGCTCTTCATAAAACGGCAGCTACCGCACTAAGCGGATTTGCCGCCCATAGCCAAACATCTGACCTGAAGGTCAAAGTCGACAAGTGGCTTGAAGGGCGTCTCCCGATATTCATTTATTTTGAAGATTATGGCCGCTTGAAGACACGCATGAACCTTACGGATTTCATCGCAAAGCAGCAGCAGCACGCCCAGAATGCTCTGAGGGACTCTGAAGAGCAGATGTTGATTCGCACGCAGATAGCTCTATTTGAATGGGCGAAGTTAGATCCTGCCGAACTACAACGGCTGGGCCTGCCCAAGCAGCAAAATGAAACTCAGGAGGCAGTGAACCGGCGAAAGGATGAAAGAGCGCGAATTTTGGAATCCGCTTCTTACCACCTGTCCGGTGATTGGATGGACTGGTGGGACCAACGCACTCACACTCTTCATGTTTCCGCCGACGGCGATGACCTTGAACTGCGGGTGTCCGACAACGTGAACCCGTGGAAAATACCGTTCGGAGAACGCAGTCGCGGCTTTCAATGGTTCTTTTCGTTTTATCTAACTTTTTTGGTGGAATCAGGCAAGGCTCATCGCGGCGCGATTGTTCTCTTAGATGAACCCGGCCTGCATTTGCATCCCAAGGCCCAGCTAAAGCTACTGGCATTTTTCCAACGGATTGCAAAGAAGAACCAGGTCGTTTATTCATCGCATTCCATGTTCATGGTTGATCCCAACCACGTTGATAACGTTCGTACCGTTTACCTCAAGGCTGAAGAGCCGGAAAATCCAAAATCGCGAGCGTACACACATGTGTCTTCGGGGCCGGAACCTGAGGGTGATTCGGAAACTTTGTTACCGATGCAAGCCGCAGGAGCCTATCAACTAGCGCAGACGTTATTTCTCGGAAAGAGAACGCTTATCGTTGAAGGTATTTCTGACTACTGGTTACTCAAAGTGGAATCGAACTATCTTCAGCAAACAACGAAAGACGGTCTTCACGATGATACCGTGATTTTGTGGGCTGGCGGGACCTCACACCTGCTGCCGCTTGCCAGCGTAATTTCCTCAGGCGAACAAGTCGGTCCGAACCGAATGGCGGTCCTTTTGGATAGTGACCGTGCAGGATCGGACAAGGCCAACAAGCTGATCAGTATGCTAGCGCACGGCCAAGATTCTGTCATGCTGCTGGGTGACATCATCGGCGTTCCACGCGCACAGGCAGAGGACATACCGACTTTTAACGAACTACTGCTCGGTCTAAAGGAAATGGGCCGAACCCCTGCCAGCGTGCCAGCGATGATTGCTGGAGAGACGAATGTGGACCTCTTGCGTCGCATGTTTCAACAAAATGGATGGGGCGAACTGACACACGAGATGAAAGCAAAATTGGTGCTACATACAGTTGACCTATGGCGAAGCGGAACGTTGGTTCCCGAAGCAGACACATTGGTTCGAGCTCGGGCCGTCGTGTCGGCGGTCAATTCCGCATTTGAGAAGCTATTCGCAAACGCGCCGACGCCAGTCTAAGACAGGTAGAAGAGGATGGTTTATGGTGGGGCTGGTCAGAGTCGAACCGACTACCTAAGCGTTAGGAGTGCCTCACTCTATCCGTGTGAGCTACAGCCCCAGAATTGCTTTATACAAGATCCGGGCGGCGTTTGCGCCTTGCCCGTACCGCAGTCAGTTGTCGTCGACGTCGTTGTAGCTTACACACTTCTTGACGTCACCCGTCGCACTTCCCGCTTCTGTGCAAAATGATGTCCAATGCGAAGTTCCGAAAATATCGACGTACGAGATTTTTCCAATGAAAAGAATGAAGGATTCACCGTTCGCAATTTCTTGCCGTAGTTCAGGGGTAGGCACAATGGTCTCTTCTGAGTGCGCCCCGTATCGAGCGACAGGAATAGTGACGTTGAAAGGCGCGTTGGGGAAAATAACGCCCGTGCGAATCTTGGTGTGAGGATGGCCTGTGCTAAAGTCAAAAGACGGCTCCTCCCCCTTTTTCAATACGGTCGCAATCACGTCTCCTTCAACGTGCTTCGCTGGAGTCTTTCCAGTATTCGCTATCTGAATCGACGCAGGTATAGCAGCGCCCTCCAACGGAAAATTAGGCGGGCCGACAACGCTGATCCATGCCCGCTGGTCTACCTGCAAAGCGCGACGCATTTCGTACCATTGCAAACCGGCGAATCCGGTTGAAAGGAGGAGGGCCAGAAACGTGCCAAGCGCGAGGAGTTTATTCCAGCGCGAGGTGTGGTTGGCTTTGGCCATGCGGAGCAGCACCCGCGCGAGAGATTACCACAACCCCGGCATGTGCCCACCTTGTGCCCAGACCAGCCCTGTCACTCCTACTTATCACAAATACATACAACCATATCTTGTTGAAAACAAACGGTGCTAAAAAATATCTGCCTATTAGGAAGCCGCCGCTCTATCAATCTCTGATCACCACGTTACATCTTCCGTGTGCCTTCTACGTCATTAGTTTGGCCATGATTCAGATGCGATTGATTCTAAACAGAAAATGGGCGGCCCAATCTTTCGGGCCGCCCATCTATTTTTCCGATTGTCAACTTCCAGTTAGTCCGAACCACCCTCCGCGAGCGCATCCGCATCCTTGCGCAGGAAGTCGAGCGCGGCGGCTTCGTCGGCCGAGAGCTCGGCGGGAGGCATGATCTCCTCGGGCGGAGGCGGAGGCGGCATTTCGGTGAGCAGCTGGATGTTGCGGTACCGCTCGAGGCCGGTGCCGGCCGGGATCAGGCGGCCCATGATGACGTTTTCCTTGAGGCCGCGCAGGTAATCCACCTTGCCGGCGACGGCGGCTTCGGTGAGGACGCGCGTGGTCTCCTGGAAGCTCGCGGCGGAGATGAACGAATCCGTCGAGAGCGACGCCTTGGTGATGCCGAGGAGCAAAGGCCGCCCGGTGGCGGGGCGTTGGCCTTCGGCGATGATGCGGTCGTTTTCTTCGCGGAAGCGGAACTTGTCCACCTGCTCGTCCAGCAAAAACGCGGTGTCGCCGACGTCTTCCACTTTCACCCAGCGCATCATCTGGCGGACGATGGTCTCGATGTGCTTGTCATTGATGTTGACGCCCTGGAGGCGGTAGACCTCCTGGATGGCGTTGACCAGATACGCCTGCGTGTATTTTTCTCCGAGCACGGCGAGCAAATCGTGCGGGTTGAGCGGGCCGTCGATCAAAGGCTCGCCCGCCTTGACGTGTTCGCCTTCCTGCACGTTGATGTGCACGCCGCGGATGATCGAGTATTCCTTCTGCGTCTTGCCGTCTTCCGATTCGACGTAAATCTTCCGCAGGCCCTTGCTGATTTCGCCGTACTTCACGACGCCGTCGATTTCGCTGATGACGGCAGGGTCGCGCGGCTTGCGGGTCTCGAAGAGTTCGACGACGCGAGGCAGACCTCCGGTGATGTCCTTGGTCTTGGTGGTTTCCCGGGGAATCTTCGCCAGCACGTCTCCCGGTTGCACCTCGTCGCCATCCTGCACCATCAAGTGCGCGCGGGAAGGCATGAGATATTTTTTGCGTGTGCGGCCGGCGGAGTCGCGAACCTGAATCGTGGGCGCGTGTTTTTCATCGCCCGGAGGCAGCGTGACCACCAGCTGCGACAGGCCGGTGACTTCGTCCACCTGTTCCTCGATGGTGATGCCCGGCTGCAGGTCCTTGAACTGGATCGTGCCTCCGGCTTCGGTGAGGATCGAGAACGTGTACGGATCCCATTCGGCAAGAAGCTCGCCGAGCTTGACGGGCTGATTTTCCTCGACGCGCAGGCGCGCGCCGTAGACCACATGGTAGCGCTCCTTTTCGCGGCCCTTTTCGTCGACGATGGCGATCAAGCCGTTGCGGTTCATGGCGATCAAGTGCTCGCCGCGGCCGCGCACGACGTTCATGTCGATAAAGCGGACGAAGCCGCTGTTGCGGGTTTCGAGTTTCGATTGTTCGGTGATGCGCGTCGCCGTTCCGCCGATGTGGAACGTGCGCATGGTGAGCTGCGTGCCCGGCTCGCCGATGGATTGCGCGGCGATGACGCCGACCGCTTCGCCGAGCTCGACAAAGCGTCCGGTGGCCAGGTTGCGTCCGTAGCAGCGGGCGCAGGCCCCGCGCCGCGATTCGCACGTCAGCACGGAGCGGATGTTGACCCGCTCGATGCCGGCGGCCTGAACGGCGTTCGCCAGCTCCTCGCTGATTTCCTGGTTCACGTCAACGATAATGTTGCCTTCATAGTCCTTGATTTTGTCGAGAGAGACGCGGCCCACGATGCGGTCGCGCAGCGGCTCGACTTCGACGCCCGCCTCGGTGATCGGCTCGACGAAAATGCCGTCGGCGGTGCCGCAATCGATTTCGCTGATGATTACGTCCTGCGCCACGTCCACGAGACGCCGCGTGAGGTAGCCGGAATCGGCCGTCTTGAGGGCCGTGTCGGCAAGTCCCTTACGCGCGCCGTGCGTGGAGATGAAATACTGCAGCACGGTAAGGCCTTCGCGGAAGTTGGAGGTGATCGGCGTTTCGATGACTTCGCCCGAAGGCTTGGCCATCAGGCCGCGCATTCCGGAAAGCTGGCGGATCTGCTGCTTCGATCCGCGGGCGCCGGAGTCGGCCATGACGTAAATCGGGTTGATAACGCCTTCCTTATCCTGGCGCTCCATCGCCTTGAACATCTGCTCGGCGACTTTTTCGGTGATGTCGCTCCAGATGGCCACGACTTTGTTGTAGCGTTCGCCGTTGGTGATGGCGCCGTCGAGGTATTGCTGCTGCACCTTGACGACTTCCTTCTCGGTGTTTTCGACGAGCGAGAATTTGTCGCCCGGGATAACCATGTCGTCAATGCCGATCGAGATCCCGGACTTGGTGGCGTACTGGAAGCCCAGCTCCTTGAGCTCGTCAAGCATCTGCACGGTGCGCTTCAATCCAAAGCGCAGGTAGCAGTAATAGCAAAGCTGCTGCACGCCCTTTTTCTTGATGAGGCCGTTGATGAACGGCATTTCCTTGGGCAGGTGATCGTTGAAAATCACTCGCCCGACGGTGGTGTTGATGAACTGGCGCTTCAGCGTGACCGATTCGGCGTGCGGCACGTCCTGATCGTCGTACGCGGCGGCGAGGTCGATCATTTCGCCTTCATAGCGGAGACGAATCGGCGTGAGGAGTTCGACCTCGCCCGACTCGAGCGCGAGGACAACTTCCTCGGTGTGGCCGAAGGCGCGGCCTTCGCCCTTGGCGCCGGGCTTGGCCTTTGTCAAGTAGTAAATACCGAGAACCATGTCCTGCGTCGGAACGGCGAGCGGCAAGCCATTGGCCGGCGACAGAATATTGTTCGCCGAGAGCATCAGGACGGACGCTTCCACCTGCGCTTCTGGCGAAAGAGGGATGTGCACGGCCATCTGGTCGCCGTCAAAGTCCGCGTTGAACGCGGTGCAGACGAGCGGATGGATGCGGATCGCCTTGCCTTCGACGAGCACCGGTTCGAACGCTTGAATGCCGAGGCGATGCAGCGTGGGAGCCCGGTTCAGCAGGACCGGATGCTCACGAATCACTTCTTCCAGGATGTCCCAGACCACGGCTTCCTGCTGCTCGACCATTTCCTTTGCTTGCTTGATGGTGGTGCAGTGGCCCTGCGCTTCGAGGCGGTGGTATATGAACGGCTTGAACAGCTCCAGCGCCATTTTCTTCGGCAGGCCGCACTGGTGCAGCTTCAGTTCCGGGCCGACGACGATCACGGAACGGCCCGAATAATCGACGCGCTTGCCGAGCAGGTTCTGGCGGAAGCGTCCCTGCTTTCCCTTGAGCGTGTCGGAAAGCGATTTGAGCGGGCGGTTGTTGGTGCCGCGCAACACGCGGCCGCGGCGTCCGTTATCGAACAGCGCGTCCACAGCTTCCTGGAGCATGCGCTTTTCGTTGCGAACGATGACGTCCGGCGCGTGCAGCTCCATCAGCTTTTTCAGGCGGTTGTTGCGGTTAATGACGCGGCGGTAGAGATCGTTCAAGTCGGACGTGGCGAAACGTCCGCCGTCCAGAGGGACGAGAGGGCGCAGCTCCGGCGGAAGAACCGGAAGGACGTCCAGAATCATCCATTCGGGGCGGTTGCCGCTCTTGCGGAACGATTCGACCACCTTCAGGCGCTTGGCGTACTTGATGCGCTTCTGGAGGCTGGGGTCGACTTTCATTTTTTCGCGCAATTCCTCGGAAAGCTTTTCCACGTCCACGCGCTTCAGAAGTTCCTTGATGGCTTCCGCGCCCATCTGCGCACGGAATTGCCCGGGGAAATCCTTTTGCAGCTCGCGGTATTTTTCCTCGGGGAGCATCTCGCGCTCCTTGATGCCGGGAACCTCGAGGGGATCGATGACCACGTAACCTTCGAAATACAGGATGCGCTCGAGATCGCGCATGGAGATGTCCAGGAGATAGCCGATGCGGGACGGCAGGCCTTTGAAGAACCAGACGTGCGAGCAGGGCGAAGCCAGTTCGATGTGTCCGAGGCGCTCGCGGCGTACTTTGCTGAGCGTGACTTCCACGCCGCACTTGTCGCAGATCACGCCGCGGTGCTTCATGCGCTTGTACTTGCCGCAGAGGCACTCCCAGTCGGTGACGGGGCCGAAAATTTTCGCGCAGAACAATCCGTCGCGCTCGGGTTTAAACGTACGGTAGTTGATGGTCTCGGGCTTGGTGACTTCGCCGTGCGACCAGGACCTGATTTTTTCCGGACTCGCCAGACTGATCCGGATGGAATCGAAATCTGCAATTAAACTGGCACGATCATAAGGGCTGCTTCGATACAAGGTATGTCCCTCCTGCTCCGATGGGTTTCAGCGGAGCCATCCCGGCATGCCGGGAGTAAGAAAAACGGTGAACCTCAAGAACCAGTTGCTGCGAAGCTAATCCGCGGCTGGTTTTTCCGCCGCTTTTTGGCGCTTCATCAATTCCACGTCCAGGCAGAGCGACTGCAGCTCGCGGACCAGCACGTTGAACGATTCGGGCACGCCGGGCTCGATGCCTGGCTCGCCCTTGACGATGGCCTCGTAAATTTTCGCGCGGCCGTAAACGTCGTCCGACTTCGCGGTCAAAAGTTCCTGAAGGATGTGTGCCGCGCCGTACGCTTCGAGCGCCCACACTTCCATTTCGCCGAAGCGCTGTCCGCCGAACTGCGCCTTGCCGCCGAGCGGCTGCTGGGTGATGAGCGAGTACGGCCCAATGGACCGCGCGTGGATTTTGTCGTCGACGAGGTGCGAGAGCTTCAGCATGTAGATGTAGCCGACGGTGACAGCCTGGCCGAATTCCTCGCCCGTCATACCGTCCCACAGCGTGATTTTTCCCGCGTTGGGCAGGCCCGCCACTTCGAGCAAGTGCCGGATTTCGGCTTCGCGCGCGCCGTCAAACACGGGCGTGGCCATCGGGATGCCCTCGCGGAAGCTGTCGGCATATTCAAGCAGCGTGTCGTCGTCGAGATCAGTGAGCGTCTTCCAGATGGCCGTGTCGGAAAACACTTCGCGGAACCAGCGGCGCAAGGCGTCGGATTTCTTATTTTGATCGAGCAGGCGGGCAACGCTGCGGCCCAGCTCTTTCGACGCCCAGCCGAGGTGCGTCTCAAGAATTTGTCCGACGTTCATGCGCGACGGAACGCCGAGCGGGTTGAGGACGATTTCCACCGGCGTGCCATCCGGCAGGTACGGCATGTCCTCTTCCGGAACGATTCGCGCGATGACGCCCTTGTTGCCGTGGCGGCCGGCCATTTTGTCGCCGACCGAAAGTTTTCTCTTCATGGCGATGTAGCACTTCACCAGCTTGATGACGCCGGGAGGAAGCTCGTCGCCCTTGCGCAGCTTTTCCTTGCGCTCCTCGGTAATTTTGCGGAGCACGTCGATCTGGCGCGACGTCATCTCCTCGATCTCGTCGATTTTCTCGATGAGCAGAGGATCCTTATCGGCAAGGCGCAACCGCTTGAGGTTGCGCGTGGCGATCTTTTCGATGATGTCGCGCGTGAGCTCGGTGCCCTTGGTGATCAGGCGCTTGTTGGTCTTCTCGTCGTGCAGGTCGGCGGTCAGCGCCTTGCCTTCGAGAAGCACGGCAAGCCGCTTCAGGCGCTCGTCGGTGAGGATGCGGATTTCGTCCGACAAGTTCTTTTCGAGTTTGAATACCTGCGCGGCCTCGATGGCCTTGTGGCGTTCGTCTTTTTCGGCGCCCTTTCGGCAGAAAATTTTCACGTCGACGACAGTGCCCTCGATGCCCGGCGGGCAGTAGAGAGAAGCGTCGCGCACGTCGCCGGCCTTTTCGCCGAAGATCGCGCGCAACAGTTTTTCTTCCGGCGTCAGCGTGGTTTCGCCCTTGGGCGTGACCTTGCCGACCAGGATGTCTCCCGGCCGCACGGTCGCGCCAATGCGGATCACGCCGCTTTCATCGAGGTTGCGAAGAAACATTTCGCTGATGTTGGGAATATCGCGCGTGATTTCCTCGGGGCCGAGTTTCGTGTCCCGCGCCTCGATTTCGTATTCCTCGATGTGGATGGAAGTGTAATAGTCGTCCTTGACCAGCTTTTCGCTGACCAGGATGGCGTCCTCGAAGTTGTACCCGCGCCACGGCACGAACGCGACCAGCACGTTGCGCCCGAGCGCCAGTTCGCCGCGATCGGTGCACGGACCGTCGGCCAGCACCTGGCCCTGGCGGACGCGGTCGCCCACGCGGACGAGCGGCTTCTGGTTGATGCAGGTATTCTGGTTCGAACGCTTGAACTTGATGAGCTGGTAGATGTCCGCGCCCACTTCGCGCGAGAGAACGCCCGAGTGATCGGATTCGACGCGCACGATGATGCGCTCGGAGTCGACCTGATCGACGATCCCGTCGCGGCGGCAGATGACCACGGCTCCGGAGTCGCGCGCGGTGACGCGTTCCATTCCCGTGCCGACAAGGGGAGCTTCTCCGCGAATCAGCGGCACGGCCTGGCGCTGCATGTTCGAACCCATGAGGGCGCGGTTGGCGTCGTCGTTCTCCAGGAACGGGATGAGGCTCGCCGCGACCGATACGAGTTGTTTCGGCGAAACGTCGATGTAATCGACCTCGTCGCGCGATTTCAGGACGAAGTTTCCGGCCTGGCGGCAGTTGACGAGTTCGGTGGTGATGCGCCCGCGCTCGTCGAGCGGCACGTTGGCCTGCGCGACGACGTAGCGGTCCTCTTCCCAGGCCGAGAGGTAGAAGCAATACGGGTCATTCGTGACTTTGCGGCGCTTCAGTTCTTCGTTCACCGCTTCCACTTTGTCGCGTTCGATGATTTCGCCGGCCTTGAATTCGCTTTCTCCCGAGTTAACGATCATCACGTAGTCGATCACGCGGCCGCCCTTCACCTTGCGGTAGGGCGATTCGATGAATCCGAATTCGTTGATGCGCGCATAGCAGGACAGCGAGCTGATCAAACCGATGTTCGGGCCTTCCGGCGTTTCGATCGGGCAGATGCGTCCGTAGTGCGTCGGGTGAACGTCGCGCACTTCGAATCCGGCGCGCTCGCGCGAGAGACCGCCCGGCCCGAGGGCCGAGAGGCGCCGCTTGTGCGTGATTTCGGAAAGCGGATTGGTCTGGTCCATGAATTGAGAGAGCTGGGAACTTCCGAAAAACTCGCGAATCGCGGCCATGACCGGCTTGGCGTTCACGAGGTCGTGCGGCATGGCGGTGGACATTTCCTGGTACACCGACATTTTTTCCTTGATGGCGCGCTCCATGCGGACCAGGCCAATGCGGAATTGGTTCTCGAGAAGTTCGCCGACCGCGCGCACGCGGCGATTGCCGAGGTGATCGATGTCGTCGAGCGTGCCGATATTCTTGCGCAGCTTCATCAGGTAGCGGATGGCCGCGACAAAGTCGGCAGCGTCCAGCGTGCGCGTGTTGAGCGGCGTCTCCAGGCCGAACTTGATGTTGAATTTCAGGCGGCCCACGCGGCTGAAATCGTACTTGCGCGGGTCGAAGAACATTCCGTTGAAAAGCGCCGTGGCCGTTTCGAGAGTCGGCGGATCGCCGGGGCGCAGTTTCCTGTAGATTTCGATCAGCGCTTCGCGTGGAGACTTGATGGCGTCCTTGTCCAGCGTGCGCGAGAGCACCACGCCGACGTCGTCGCGATCGGGGAAAAAGATATCGACGCTGGCAATGCCCGCTTCGGCAAGAGAGGTCCAAATCTCAGCGGTCAGCGGCTTGTTGGCTTCAAGGAGGACTTCTCCGGTCTGCCGGTTCACGAGATCGGCAACCGAATACGCGCCCTCGAGATCCGCGACGGAAACATGCGCGGCCGGCACCTTGGCCTTTACGAGTTCCTTGTACAGCGCTTCGGTGATGCGCTTGTGCGCACCGACCAGCACTTCGTCGTTCTTGGGATTCTTGATTTCGTGCGACAGCTTGCGCTCAATCAGCCCTTCGGAAAGGTTCCAGCGCAGGTCGCCGTCGCGCAGGGTGATGCGCTCGACCTGGTAGAACGTGCGCAGGATTTCCTCGTTGGACTTCATGCCCAGCGCGCGCAGGAAGATCGACCCGAGGAACTTGCGCTTGCGGTCGATGCGCACGTACAGAATATTCTTGGTGTCGTACTCGAACTCGACCCACGAGCCGCGGTAGGGAATAATTTTCCCGAGGAAATAGCTGCGGTTGTTGGCCGATTCGTAAAACACGCCCGGCGAGCGGTGCAACTGGCTGACGATCACGCGCTCGGTGCCGTTGATGACGAACGTGCCGTTGTCAGTCATCAGCGGAATGTCGCCGAAAAATACTTCCTGCTCCTTGATGTCGCGAATGTTTTTCGCGCCGGTGTCCGGATCCTTATCGTAAATCGTTAAGCGGATGGTGACCTTGAGCGGGGCGGCGTAGGTCATGCCCCGCTCCTGGCACTCGTTCACGTCGTACTTCAGCTGCATGCCGACGGGGTCGCCGCACTTTTCGCAGAACGTGGGCGTATTCTTGTTGAACGTGCCGCACTTCGTGCATAGCACGTCGCCTGTCTGGTACGGATTCGTTACGACGGACGCGCCGCAATTACGGCACGTGGCGCGCAGATGGTGCAGCCCCTTCAGGTTGCCGCACTTGCATTCCCAATTCCCGATCGAGTAGTCCACGAAATCCAGCTGCGAGAGGCCGCGGAAATCCTGAATCGGAAACACCGAAGTGAACACCGATTGCAGGCCGCCGTCTTCGCGCTCGGACGGAAGCAAATCCATCTGCAGAAATCGCTGATAGGAATTCTTCTGAACCTCGATCAGGTTCGGAATCTGGATCGAGCTCCGGATCTTGGAAAAATCCAGGCGCTCGCGCTCTCGCATATGATGATTCCCGTTTCCATTCGGCATGCTAGGACCTCATAAAATTCGCAAGGTTGGGCCGAAACACCGATAGGCGGCATGGCAGACACCGCCGCCCCGGGTCCCGGCGGGACCGAGTCAAGGTTGACAAATCACGTTTTGGAAATTGCGTAAGCTAACCCCTCAGGGCGCGGCAGGCGCCGTTTTGCGGCACCGCCTCGCGCCGGAATTGCTGGGTTACTCCGATACCGTTACTTCACTTCGACTTTGGCGCCGAC
>Ga0206968_10216_pt1 | contig 15492 bp, 9 predicted proteins | sample Alteio_BWOrgHeat_22_FD_153254 | JGI IMG/M metagenome (GOLD analysis project Ga0206968, IMG submission 153254) | Enriched cells from forest soil in Barre Woods Harvard Forest LTER site, Petersham, Massachusetts, United States -... | ecosystem: Environmental > Terrestrial > Soil > Temperate forest >... | reverse complement strand
TTTTTTTTTGAATCACGGAATACAACATGAACATAACCTGTTGTTACATTACGCGGATGACTAAGTGTTGAAACAATCTTTTTATTGCTTATCACTTTAACGCCACCACCCCATGTTCCAGCATAAATAGTATCATTAATATCGGTTAATGATGAATATAATTCTTTCAATTGGCTATATGGATAAACAGTATCCTTTCCTATTTTATAAATAACTCCTTCTATAAGGGCTGTCAGAATATCACCCGATTTTGTTTGGATAACAGAACATAAAGATGGGTTTTCATTAAAACCTTGGGCGGAAGTGTAGGAATAACAATTTTTGAACTGGAGTTTTAGTAAGCCCCGGTCACCGGTACCCACAAACAAAATATTTTCGGATTTATTGTAGTACAGTGATTGAATATATTCAGAAGGAAGTGCATTTTCATGTACAACCTTATTACATGAAATTCTTAACAAACCTTGAGTTGTTGCAAGATAAAAAGTAGTGTCATTTATAAAATCAATATCGTTACAACGTGTGTTTTTTTGCTGTTCATTTGCCTGCCACACATTTTCTAATCCGAACTTTGTTTCTTTATAAACCCGTTGTGCACATATCACATAGATGGTTTTGTTATAAGGGTTGATCTTAAAATCAATTACGTCTTCATTCAACAAAAGCGAACATGTCTTGTTATTTCTATCGTATTTGTAAACTGAAATACCATTACCTACTAAAAACGTATTGTTGTGGGCTATTAAACATACCGGTTTATTTATTCCTGTTTCAGCAATTTTTTTAAAATGAAGTGTAGTAACGTGTGCACTATATATTTCGCCAACATTATTGACACAATAAATACTGTCGTTTTGAATACAGCCAGCTTTGGAATTTTCAATCATTTTATATTCAGGATACAAAGTGTAAAACGAGCCGTCGAGTTCCTCTCCAAAAAGGTTATTGGAAGATTCATGATAAAATAATTTGCTATACTGATGTGCTCTGTATGTTTCGTCTTTTATGAGTGACTTAAATTCTGATCCATTAAACGCTACAATACCATTGGAAGTGCTTAAAACCAGATTGCCGTTTTTTTGTGGTATGATACTTAACACCTGGCTTTGTGGTAAGCCGTGTTTGGACGAATACTGAGTAATAGTAAACGGGATATGAATATCAAGACTTTGTTCCAACAACTTGCCATTTGATTGGGCATGCGTATAAGACCAACAAAATAAAAAACCGATATAAAAAAAAATAAACCTCAAGAACAAAAAGGGTATGATTATAAAGATATTTATTTTATTATTTGCTTGCAGTAAAAGATTACTCACTTATTGTTAATACCACTCACTTATTAAAATGGTAAATCAAATCCGATTTTTACACGTCTGTTTTGTAGTATTCGATCTCACTTGTTTGTATATAAACTCAGTTGTACAGTTATTCACGAAAGTGCTTTTTTTCAAAATATTTTTGCTTTATGGAGTAAAAACTTTTAAAACTTTCCGTTCCGAGTTTCACATTTAAATTCTTTGGTTTCAAGAAAAATAATATTAAGTCATTACTCACTTATTGCTTTAATTACTCTCCGGTAAAGTTTTCACACTATTGTTTTTATTCCGGATTAATTTTATCTGTTGTACCCCTATTGTAGTTGGAGTGAGCTTTTTCTACAGTTAAAACCAATCGTATGAGATATAAATTAATACTTGCATTTTTATTCGTGTTTATTCTTTTCACAGGAAACCTCTTTTCCCAAAAGAGCAAGGATGGGTCTTATACGGTTACTACCTCAAATGAAGTGCTCAACCGTTATTCAGAATTAGATATAACCGTAATGGCGGGCTCTTCAATTTTAGTCGTAAAAGATATTAATGAATTGAATGGAACCAATACCGTTAGCACAGTTAATCCTTATGCAAACGATGTCTTATCAGCTGGCGACCTAGTGATGGTTATTAAAATGCAAGGTGCCTCAATGGATATTACAAATACACCTGCTTATGGATCAATTGCTAATTATAATGGTGTTGGTAATTACGAATTGATTGAAGTAGGTTCTGTGAACGGAAATACTATAACAATTGCTAACGGCTGTTCCGTAATAAAAGGTTATACTGTGTCAACTACCCAACGGGTGCAGGTGGTTCGTATACCTAGGTTAATAAATCTGGTAATAAGTCCACTCAAAACAATAACCGCGCCTGCGTGGCGTAGTTTGGTAGGAACTTCTACGTATGTGGGTGGCATCGTAGCTATTGAGGCTTCTGGCAATATTAATAATCAAGGAAGTATAACTGTATGGGGAAAAGGATTTAAAGGCGGGGATATAGATAATACTACGATGCTAAATCCTCCCTCTGATTATGTTACAACTAATAGCCAACATTCTGCAGAAAAAGGGGAAAGTATTGTGGGTAATCAGGCAGATTATGATTTGCTAGGTGGAAGATATGGTAAGGGCGCACCTGCTAATGGTGGTGGTGGTGGCAACGCGCATAACAGCGGTGGTGGAGGTGGTTCAAATGGTGATAACGGTATCTCTTATAATGGCCTCGGCGTTCCAGATGTGAGTAACATAAATTATATAGTTGCTTGGTCATTTGAACCAATGGTTTTTGGCAATAATATAGGCACATCTGGTGGCGGAAGAGGAGGCTATACATTTAGTCAGTCTAATCAGGATGCAACTACAACCGGGCCTGGAAATGCTGCATGGGGAGGTGATTCACGACAGACAGAAGGTGGCTTGGGTGGAAAACCCTTAGATACGCTCAATCATTCCTGCCTTTTTCTTGGCGGTGGAGGTGGAGCTGGTGAAGGGAATGACAATCCTCTTTCCGCTTCAGCTGGTGCAGATGGCGGAGGTATCATTTATATTAAAGCAGATGGTAATATAATAGGTGTTCCTGGTAGTTTTATTGATGCTAGCGGAAAAAGTGCTGACGCAACTATTAACGATGGTACGGATGGAGCAGGCGGTGGTGGTGGTGGTGGTTCAATATCAGTTTTTTCGGGCGGAATAATTCTTAACCAGGATATTACAGTCAGAGGAGGTAATGGTGGCGACCAGAATATTAATACTCCTCCAACCAATCAGGCAGAAGGTCCTGGTGGTGGTGGTGGTGGTGGTTTTATAATACTAACAGCGCCTTATCTGGGCGGCAACACTGATGTTTTAGGCGGAGATAATGGAGTAACCAATGCTACGGCTTTAACCGAATTCCCTCCTAATGGTGCTACAAGCGGAGGTACAGGAACTGTAATAACAAATGCCGCATTCCCAGGTTATACATTAAACGTCGATTTACATACTATTGCTTCAGGCAATAGTCCAACCTGTCTTGGAGCATCAAAAACCTACACTTTTATTGTAACAAATAAATCAGAATTCACTTCTGTGAGTAACATTACTGTAACCGTTCCCATACCTTCAGCCATAACTATTATTTCAAGCACAACAAGCACAGGTACCTATGCTTCCTCGGTTTGGACCATTGGTCTCTTAAACCCAGGGGCGTCTGCAACACTTTCCGTTCTTGGTACAATTACCGCCACAACAATACCTCCATTTAACGTTACCGCTTCGGCGGGTATTTCTGAATGTAACGTGGCAAATAACGTGGGACCGGTTGGTACAGCAACCGTTACTGATTTTTCCCTTTCTGTTTCCGAAACACCAACAGTGATTTGTTCTGGCAGCACATCCACTTTAAACGTATCGGGTGCTGCTTCATATACTTGGAACCCGGGCCTTGTAACAGGCCCAACAGTTACAATGTCGCCTGCTACCACAACTAATTATACGGTTACCGGAGTTTTAAGTGGCTGTACCCATACTACTGCAGTAACTTTGTCTGTAAACATTACTCCAACGATTACAGCATCAGCTACTTCAACTATTATTTGTAGCGGTAAATCTTCTACATTAAGTGCATCCGGTGCCAATACATATACCTGGAATCCGGGACCTATAGCTTCATCGGTTGTAGTGACACCAACCACCACTACAATTTATACTGTAACTGGAACTAACACCTTAGGTGGTTGCACCCATTCAATAGTCACAACAGTTTCGGTAAATACAACACCAACAATTTCCACTTCTCCAACCGCAACAACAATTTGCTCAGGAAAAACAACAACATTAACTTCTTCCGGTGCAGACACGTATACTTGGAATCCTGGATCACCGGGCTCCACCATTGCAGTCACGCCTGGTGTAACTACTAATTACACCATAACAGGAACTAATACCTTAGGCGGTTGCACCCATTCAATAGTCACAACAGTGTCAGTAAATACAACACCAACAATATCTACTTCGCCTTCCGCAACAACTATTTGTGCAGGAAAAACAATCATATTAACTTCTTCCGGTGCTAATACCTATACTTGGAATCCGGGAGCACCGGGTTCTACCATTGCGGTCACCCCAACGGCTACTACTAATTACACAGTAACAGGAACAAATACTTTAGGTGGTTGCACACATTCAATCGTCGCAACAGTTTCTGTGAATACAACGCCTACAATATCTACCTCTCCTTCCGCAACAATTATTTGTTCTGGAAAAACAATCACATTAACTTCTTCTGGAGCTAACACATACACTTGGAACCCGGGACCTATAGCGTCTTCGGTTGCAGTTACGCCTACCGCCACAACCATTTACACTGTAAAAGGAACGAATACAGTGAGTGGTTGTACAAATTCAGTTGCTGTAACGGTTTCAGTAAATACAACACCAACGCTTACAACATTACCTGGTACAATCACCATATGTTCAGGCAATACAACTACATTAATAAGTTCAGGAGCTAATACATATACGTGGAATCCCGGATCGCCAGGATCAACTATTGCAGTTACACCTTCCGCAACAACTATCTATACTGTAACAGGAACTAATACATTAGGTGGTTGCACAAATTCAGTTATCGCTACAGTTTCTGTGAATACAACGCCGACCATCTCAGCATCTCCAAGTATGATTACAATATGCTCAGGTAATACAACTACGCTTACTTCTTCCGGCGCCAATACATATACATGGAATCCCGGATCGCCGGGATCTACAATTGCTGTGACTCCTTCCGCAACCACTATATACACAGTAACAGGAACTAATACATTAGGTGGTTGTACAAATTCAATCGTCGCAACAGTTTCAGTAAATATGACACCAACCATATTGGCACTCCCAAGTGTCACCACTATCTGTTCAGGAAATACAACTACACTCTTTGCATATGGAACTGATACATACACTTGGAATCCTGGATCAATAATAGGTTCTACAAACGCAGTCACACCTTCCGCTACAACTGTTTACACAATAACAGGAACTAATACATTAGGTGGTTGCACAAATTCAGTTATCGCTACAGTTTCTGTGAATACAACGCCAACCATCTCAGCATCTCCAAGTACGATTACTATTTGTTCTGGAAATACAACTACACTAACCGCCGCCGGAGCTAATACATTTACATGGAATCCTGGATCAATTATAGGTTCCACAAATGCAGTCACACCTTCCGCTACAACTGTTTATACGGTTACAGGAACTAACACATTAGGTGGTTGTACAAATTCAGCAATGGCAACAGTGTCTGTGAGTTTGACACCCACCATATTGGCATTTCCTAGCATAAGCACTATCTGTTCGGGAAATACAACTATACTCTTTGCATACGGCGCTAGTACATTCACGTGGAATCCTGGATCAATAATAGGTTCCACAAATGCAGTCACACCTTCCGTTACAACCATCTACACGGTTACAGGTACTAATACATTGGGCGGTTGTACAAATTCAACCACTGCAACCGTTTCGGTTAACATAACTCCAACGGTCACAACATTCCCAGGTATGATTACCATTTGCTCAGGAAATTCAATTACACTTACCGCTTCCGGAGCCAACACATTTACATGGAATCCAGGATCACCTGGATCTACACTTGCGGTTACGCCTACGGCAACGACGATTTATACAGTAACAGGAACAAACACATCAGGTGGTTGTACAAATTCAATAGTTACAACAGTTTCGGTTAATTCAACGCCTACGTTGACTGTGCTTTCTAGCACTCCAACTATTTGTTCAGGTAGCTCACTCACATTAAATGCATTTGGTGCCAACACTTACACCTGGAATCCCGGAGCTTTAACTGGAGCTTTGGTTATTGTTTCTCCTTCATCAAGTGTGGTATATAGCGTTAGTGGAATAAGCGTAGCGGGTTGTATTAGTCCATTATTTACCCTGAATATCACAGTAAATCCTAATCCAACTGTTATAGCAAATTCAAATACTCCTGCTATATGTTTGGGTGGAACAACTGCATTAACTGCAATGGGCGCTTTGGTTTACCAATGGAATCCAGGCACACTTTCCGGAAGTTCTATTTCAGTTAATCCAAGTAGTTCTACAGTATACACAGTTACAGGAACCAACACATTAGGATGTACAAATACACAAACTGTGAATCTTACTGTTAATGCCAATCCAACACTTGGTGTTTCTTTGGGTTCACCCACAATTTGTTATGGCCAAACAACTTCTTTATCTGCAACAGGAGCAGTAACCTACACTTGGTATCCTGTTTTATTAAGCGGGGCAAGTATTTCAGTTACTCCGGCAGTAAATACAACCTACACGGTTACAGGAACAAATAATTTAGGTTGTACGGATACTCAAACCTCTAGTATTATTGTAAATCCAAATCCTACGGTTATTCCTTTTTGTAGCGATTCAATTATTTGTAATGGTGAAAGTACTGCAATAAACACAGCCGGAGCTGTTTCATATACGTGGTTGCCTGGCTTCATAAGTGGTTCAAGTGTTTCTGTGTCGCCAGTTTCCTCTACAATCTATACAGTTACTGGCACGAATTCTTTTGGCTGCACTTCAATAAATACTTTGCCGATATATGTTTCTCCAACTCCCACATTAACAGTAGTAGCTTCTGAAACACTTATTTGCTATGGACAAAAGATTACAATTTCTGCAGTTGGGGCTAATACATATACTTGGAGCCCCGGAGGATTCTATGGAAATACGTTTACCGCTTCACCTGCAAGCACCGTTGTTTACATTGTTAGTGGTACGAGTTCACTTGGTTGCACTTCACCTCCGGCAATAATTACTATCAGCGCAACTAGTGCCTGCGCAAACCCGATACTCGGGATCGCAAAAGCCGCGAGTATTCCGGTAAAAACAGAGGATGGAACTTTTGATATCACATATACGATCACTGTAAAAAATATGGGTAATGAGATTCTAAAAAATATTCAGGTAAAAGACGACCTGGAAAATTCCATTCCTTTGCCTGCAATCTATCAGATAAAAGTGGAACCTAATGTAACGGGCTCGTTAACTGCGAATCTTTCTTATAATGGTAGCTCAAATGTAAACCTTCTCAATTCAACATTAAGCAAACTGGCTCCGGGAGAAATAGAAACTATCATCATAAAAGTAAATGTTAATGTCAATTCGCTTAAGCAGATTAGAAATAGTGCCAGCGGAACAGCTATAGGAATGCAAAGTGGAAATGGAGTTTCGGATATTTCAGGAACAGGTTTTAATCCTGACGTTAATGAAAATAATAATCCTAATGAACCAGAAGATAATAATGCAACAATTACTGATATTCCGGAAGATACAGGTATAACACTTCCACAAGGTTTTTCACCTAATAACGACGGAGTAAATGACTTCTTTGTAATATCCGGCATAAACGAATTTCCGAATTGTAATTTAAAAATTCTTAACCGATGGGGTAATGTAGTTTACGAGGCCAATAATTACGACAACACATGGAATGGGAAAAGCAATGTAGGAATTAAACTTGGCAGCGGTGAAGATCTGCCGGATGGAACATATTTTTATTTATTAGATCTGGGCGTAGAGCAAAAAAATTACAAAGGATATATTTATCTAAATAGAACACCCAAATAAAAATTCAGCGAAAATGAAAAAGATAAAAATTATAATAATTCTCCTTCTGTTGTTTTCAGTTACCAACGCACAACAGGATGCTATGTTCACTCATTACATGTATAATACACAATGGGTGAACCCTGCATATGCTGGTACACGTGAGGCATTAACTATAACAGGTATAAATCGTTCACAATGGGTAGGATATGATGGCGCACCGGTAGATCAATCTTTCACAATGAATATGCCAATAGCTCAAAATAAAGCAGGAATAGGTTTAAGTATTTTAAATGACAAAATAGGCCCTGCAAAAAACACATTGCTTGCCCTTGATTTTTCATACCACGTGCGGTTAGATAGAAAGAGTAAATTGAGTTTTGGCTTAAAAGGACTGATTGATTTTTACAGAAATAATATGGCGCTTTTAAATGTTAGTCAACAAAATGATGCAGCTTTTGCACAAAACATAAACCAAATATCAAACAACTTGGGAGCAGGCTTATATTATCACCATGATCGTTTTTACATTGGAATTTCCACACCACGCTTAATAGAATACAAAGCTCAATCAGGAATGGTACAAGAAAAACGGCACTTTTATTTTATTACCGGCGCTCTTTTCCCGATGAACGATGACATTATATTTAAACCCACTCTCTTTTTAAAAGAAACTATGGGCGCACCAATACAGGCAGATCTCACAGGTTCTTTCGTTATTAAAAGTAAATACAATGTAGGTCTAATGTACAGAACAGGAGATGCTTTAGGCATTCTCCTTGGATATAGTGTCTCCGAAAAATTGTATTTAGGTTATTCATTTGATTGGTCTGTTATGAATACTACAGGAAAATATAATTCAGGAAGCCATGAGATCATGTTTCGGTACGACATAAAGATGAATTTGAAACCAAGGTCGAATTCGAATTATAAATTATATGAAAAATTCTAGCTTCAGTGCATAGAATAAAATATATTTTTCTTCTCATTGTTGGCACCACTTTCTTGCTAAATGCACAACTGAGCAAACGCGATCTCGAACTTATTGATTCTGTTCAAAAAATCATTTTAAAACAAAAGAACGACACGGCCATTATTTACTATGAGTGTATAAAAAATGAATATATATATGGAAAGGAACCTGGGCGTTCATTAAAAACCATTCCTCCTTTACTTGAAAAGGCAAAACGCATCAACCATGCCAATTCTATTTTAAGAGTTTATTCTGCTTATGAATTCAGTTTATGGCGAATGGCAGAGCAGGAAAACGACCTGAATAAAAAAGAGTACTATCTCCAAAGAGCAGATTCAGTTTGCACAGCACATCTAAAATATTGTATGCAAAGTTTTACAGGTAAACAATTTGTGGTCGCAGCTTCTCAACCTATTGGCCGTTGGCGTAGATTATCGGAGCTCTCCATTAAAAGAAAGGATGAGTATTTTCAGAAAGAGATTGGCGGATACAACATGCTCATTAATAAATACCAACTTCGAATATATCCTGAACAATTCATCAAGATCATGTTTGGCATGGCAGTATCTTATCAAAATCGCTTAAAAACCGCTGAAGCCGTTAATTGTTATTTAGTACTTACTCATTATTGTGATTCTATCAAAAAATTTGATGAAGCCGCCGGATTCTATAACAATGTAGGTTTTGCTTACTTCGCTGATGGAAATTACGTGGCAGCTCAAAAATACTATTTTTATTCTTTAAAAGCCATTGAAAATATTCCCGCCGACAGTTTTAAAATGGGACCACTTTACAAGGCCCGCTTAGATGATCATGGCGTCATACTTTCTAATATTGCCAATATTTTCGGTTTACAAAAGAATTACGAGCAATCGATAGATTATTTCAAGCGTGCTCTGTTTTGTTTCAAATTAAGTGGCAATACTGATCGTTACATATTGCTTACCTATCGTATTGGTACAAACTTCGCCAATGCGGGTAAGATTGACAGTGCTCAAGCCTATATTAGAAAATACAAGCAATTTGCTCATACGATAAAAGATACCACTAAACTCAAACGTTATGAGTTTAGGAGCAATTTACTTTCAGCGCTTATAGAATCAAAGAAAAAAAATTATCAGTATGCAGTTAGTTTTGCCATAAATGCTGTAAAAATTGCTGAGGATACGAAAGATGTGGGTATGATCCTTGAGTCCTATACAGCACTCGGTGGATACTTAGTGCTTAACGATCAACCCGCAAAGGCATTGGAATATTATAATAAAGAACTTTCTTATCAAAACAATGCGGGCGCATGGAAAGAGAAAACGTTTTCGAAACTTTATGTAGATAAAGGAAAAGCTTTTCTAAAACTAAATAAGCCTGATAGCGCTATTTCAAATTTGCTCGTTGCGAAAACATTGGCCGAAAAAGTAAATGTAAAACAGGAAATGAATTTTGTTTACCAAGCTTTAGCTGATGCCTATAGTGCCGCTAAGCAACCCGATAACGCCATTTTTTATTTAAGAAAACATATTCAGTATAAAGATAGTTTGATTGGTGATCAGGTAACACAACAGATAACAAGTACAAGTTTAAAATACGAGAATGACTTAAAATCGATGAAAGAAAAGAGCATTCGTGAGAAGCAACAGTTAGAGAACGTAAGAAAAGAGGAAGAACAAGCGCAGCAAAAAAACGTTCTAATGACAATTATTTTATCTGTTTCGTTGTTGGTGATTGTTGCCTGCTTCTCATTATTGAGGAGCAAGAGATCGAATGCAATGCTTAAAGAGCAAAAAGCAGAGATAGAGGAAAAAAATAAAGAAATTACTGACAGTATTAATTATGCAAAACGTATACAAAACGCGTTGCTTGCAGGAAAGCAATTAATGGATGAGAATTTAAAAGATTATTTTATAATATATAAACCAAAAAGTATAGTAAGCGGCGATTTTTATTGGGCTGTTAAAACTACGAATGAACGTGGTGAAGAGAACTTTATTTTAGTAACGGCAGACAGCACCGGGCATGGAGTGCCGGGTGCCATTATGAGTATATTAAACATTGCTTGTTTGGATAAAACAATTACCGAGGGAATAACAAGCCCTGATCTGATATTAAATGAAACACGCAGCCTGATAATTGATCATTTAAAAAATGATGGCAGCGCAGATGGAGGAAAGGATGGAATGGATGCAAGCTTACTGAGCTTTGACTTTAAAAATAGCATGCTAAATTTTGCTTCAGCAAATAATCCTGTTTGGATAATACGTAAAGGTAAATTAATTGAAATAAAAGGTGACCGCTTTCCTGTTGGTAAACATGACATGGATAATACAGAGTTTACATTACACACAATTGATATGGAGAAAGGAGATATTATATACACTCTCACGGATGGGTTTGCCGACCAGTTTGGAGGTCCAAATGGAAAAAAGTTTAAGCACAAACTATTACAGGAGTTATTACTATCAATTAAACAAGATTCGATGGAAGTGCAAAAACAAAAATTACTTGAAGCATTTGATAACTGGAAGGGTAACGTGGAACAAATAGATGATGTTTGTATAATAGGGATAAAAGTCTAGATCGTTCGATTCGCTAACAGGTAAGAAGTACTGGATAATAGGAGGCAATAAACTGGGTGAAAGTTTGGTTCAATTAACTACTAATTGCATCCCTTTCGGTCTGCAAAAAAATATTAATAACCTCCTTGCATTTGTGAGTGGTATAAAGTAGTATTTAAGAAAAATCTACAAATCTGAAAGTAGGTACAGAATATATTGCATTTTTAAAGACTAGAAAAAAAGAGGGCATACAATGCCATGATCCTATTTTTTGCTCAATTGAAAGTTGGTTGCAATAAAAGAAATTTAAGATTATAAAAATATTTTGCTCAACAAGATCCTTTTCGTTTTAAGAGTAAGTAAAATTGCTATTTTTATATTAGAATTGAAAACAAAACCATAGATAGACAAGTAGCGCTTATCCATAAGTTAGGTGCAAGCTGCCTGAAGTGCTAAACAATATGACAAGTAATTTTAAAATAAGAAATTTTATTGAAGTTGTATTTGAAGGGCGAGAACTTGACCTTCATAACAATTTTTCATTTGTCACTTATTGCTACGACAAGCAAGCAGACGAGTTAAAAGTCCACTTTGACAAAGCAAATGGTGACTGGGTTCCAACAGACGAATTTGATAAATTGACTTTTACGCTATCGAAAATTCACTACTTAAAGACAGTCGAACCGAAACCTGAAATAATCACTGACGACAATTGTTTGTCGGGCATTACTTTTTATTACTCGGACGACCGAGAGGACAATTCAAGCCTCCTCGACAGAGAACGACCAGAAAGTGAAGACGATATCATCTTCACTTTTGAGAGTGACAGAGTTATAAGAGTGAATTGCGACACGGTGACGCTTAAGGCGGAAAAGCTTAATTAAACTGGGTATGCAGCCAGCACCTAACAGCACCTAAAAAAATGCGGGAGGACAGTGCAGTTGCAAATGTTTTTTTTCAGCGGTATAAATTTATTCTTAAACATTTGCCATATCCGGTTGTGCAATTCATTTATATTTGCAGTAGCAGACAGAGAGTGCAAGTTATCCGCACTTTCTTTTAACTGCCAACCCTTATGTGTAACTTTAAATGATGACTCGACTGAACATATACTTAATACTTGGGATAGTTTTTATAATTCTGACTTGGCTTTTCGTTGGCTTTTTCCGTGATGACGAGTTTAACCAGCCAAACCTATTTACAAAATATCGACCGACATTTAAAGTTAACTTCTATTCTCCGGTTGGTATGCAGGACTTAGAACTTAACTACCTATCATCTGACAGAAAAATTGAAGAAATAGCTTTTCAAGAATTTGTAATAAAACAACATATTCAAAATAGCAGTGATGCAAGACTTTGGTATTTACCATTTATTTTAATTCAATTGACATTTACATTTTTTAGTTTTGGTTATTATAAAATCAAACGTAAATTGGTTTACAAAAATTGGCAACTACCAGCACATTTTATAATTTGTCTCGTATTAACTTCTTTTGGACTTGAATTCATTTTATACTTTGACAAATTAATATTGACAATAATTTTGTTGACATTATTGGTATTTATAAACTACTTCACGCTTTATTTATTAACCAGAAAAAATCGAATTTAGCTTGACAGTAATAAATGTGGAAAGGAAAACTACACCCAATACATGGCAATGACAAAGATCTTTTTCATAAAACGAAAATACAAAAACGATCATTATTGATTTTTTATTATCTTTAATTATTCACTGAGATATGTTATATCGGATCGCAATAATAAGTTTAAATTTTATTTTATTGGTATCCTGTTCTTTCCGTTCAATAGCTGAAGAAAAGAAAAAAGCCATTAAGACATGTTCTGATTTTGCACTTGGCCATTTTGGTGAAAAACTTTCGATATTAGACGATACGCTTTTTGTATTAACCGAAAAGGATTTTAATGATGGTACTGTTGAAAGTAAATATCGCGACAAGGCAGCATTCTCCGTAATAATCACATTGGAGTCACCAAAGTGGAGTTCCCGTAGTCTATACTTTGTATGTGACCAAAATGGTAATATTCTTAACAAAGATGATTACGAAATATTACCTCCAACACAACAAATTTCAAAATAAGTTGACTGTAATATAAGTTGACTGTAATTTTATCGGGAGGTATTAATTAGTTATGAACGATTAAAAAAAGAAGATATTCTTAATTATAAAATGGAATAATTTTATGTAGATGATTTTGAGATTTTATAAGAAGTTTGAATATGAAAACACTAATTAATTTATTAAGCGCTTATTATAACCAGGATGTTTGGGAAGAGTTTGTTAATGATAACCCACAGAAAATAGAGGCGTTAAAAATGGATTTACAAACACTATTATTAAGTAATGAGAAGAAAATCCATGAGGTTATTAAAATGAATTCAAGTGAACTTTCAATGGATACTCCTGAAGAATCTGCCGTTTTTATAAATGATCTGTATAATTATATTAAACAAAGAAACGAGTTTGATTATAGAACCTAATTTCCTTTTATTTATTGCTTTAGATTTTTATGGATTAGATGCTAAGCACCAAATAAACGTCGACTATTACAAATCCTTTATGCCAAATGTTAAAATATTGGCTCATTTATGGAATTTCTCCTGACAGAACATCAATACATTAAGGCCCCATAAAATCAAGCTCTTAAATGATTTTCTGTAAGTTTTACTGGTCTAAAAAGCAAAAATTTGTGCACAAAGTTTTGTAGATAAAACTATGCACAGTATTTTAATAGAATAAAAGGTTGGTAACATAAAGACTGTTACTGACGGTGGCGAAGCCGTGTATAAGAGCAAAGAACAAATTCGTAACGAACAAAATAAACCGCCAAACCAGATTTAACAATCAACGGGTCGACACGCTAAAGGAAATTGTGTATTTTTAAATTAATTTCTGTGCGTATAGACAGTTGAATGTTTCAAAAGGTCGCCGGTTGCCAAAGCCCGAAAAATGTTACCGTTAATTAATAAAAACAACATTGAAAATATTTTTACTCTGCATTTTGATCATCCTTACATTTAAATCACATGGACAAATTCCTGATTGGAAATTAGAAGATAATCGTATTGATAGTGTTTGTACCGTAACAGCTAAAAATTATATTTATCAAAAATTAGGCAAGACTTTTACCGACAAATATTTAAGCTACTACGGAATTTTTAGACCGGTAGTTTTATTTAAAATTAAAGGGAGTCATTGCAGACATAAAATTATACCAATTTACTGCGACACAACGAATATTGATACAAACTTTACAAAGGTTGACAAAAGCCAAATATTAAAATTCTTGACTGGAAAATGTAATAAAAATTATTGGATTGACACAACGGAAGCATTGAAAATTGCAAAAGCAACAACTGATTTCAAAAACTATGAGTATTACACCAGTCTTGTTTTTTTGGGAGAGAAGATGTATCCGAGATGGTGCTTTAAAATTTATTTCAATGCATCGTATGGAAACCCTACTGGCAAACAAATTTCAGTTAATCCAGTGACAGAAAAGTTTATGACAAGTTATTTTTTATCTCAACCATAAGACTTAACTGGCATTAACATTGAGTATGCGATAGTTTCGGTTCATAGCAAAGAAACTTTACAACTTTTCATTATTTTTATTATTAACACATTTTAAAATGAAATTATTTTTACTACTCATAATTTTTTTAATATTTTGTGCTTGTGATATTGCTCAGACAAGAAAACAGGTTTATTATACTATTGAAATCAGAGAATCTGGGATGCTGTTTGATGATTTTTTCACAATCAAAAACGATTCCATTATAATAATAAAAATGAATATCAGAGCTCATAAATCGGTTGACACATATTCAAAAGCATTAGCCGACATTTAAAACGAACAATTGTTAAAGCTTTGACAAAAGTTGATCTAAATAAGATTGAAAAAAATTATGTAAACAATCAAGCGCCAGATGACCTGGGGAATATGATTTCAAAATTACAATTGGTACAAACACAAAAGAATTTCATATTTACCAAGTTAAAGTGGATCAAATAT
>Ga0206968_10213_pt1 | contig 15532 bp, 15 predicted proteins | sample Alteio_BWOrgHeat_22_FD_153254 | JGI IMG/M metagenome (GOLD analysis project Ga0206968, IMG submission 153254) | Enriched cells from forest soil in Barre Woods Harvard Forest LTER site, Petersham, Massachusetts, United States -... | ecosystem: Environmental > Terrestrial > Soil > Temperate forest >... | reverse complement strand
CACTGACTAAATGCAGTCACGAGAGGTCACGCATGGCAATTCCTCGCCGCACCGTCCTGATCGTCCTCGGCAGCATCGTCGCGCTCCTTCTTCTCATCGTCATCTCCATCCCGCTCTTTCTCAACGCCGACAGCTTCCGCACGCGCATCGAATCGTCGCTCTCGACCTCGCTCGGGCGCAGAGTCACTCTCGGCAAACTCGACCTATCCGTCCTAGCCGGCAGCCTTGTCGCTGAAAACGCCACGCTCTCCGACGATCCTGCATTCAGCAGCCAGCCGTTTCTTCAGGCTTCCAAGGTCAAAATCGGCATCGAGATGATTCCCCTGATCGTCAGTCGGGAGATCCATATCACCGGGTTCGATCTCGATTCGCCGAAGATCACCCTGCTCCGCGCCGCCAGCGGTAAATGGAACTACTCCACCATCGGCAGCGCTCAGCAGAATCCCTCTGCCAACAAGGAGTCCAGCTCCCTCGTTCCTAACCTGACAGTCGGGCACGTCTCTGTCACCAACGGCGAAGTAACCGTCGGCATCCAACCTGCTGCCGGCGTACCTCCGACCCCGCGTCACACCTACGACAAACTCAATATCGAAGCCAAAGACTTCTCCTTCCAGAAATCCTTCCCCTTTACCGTTTCTGCTCATCTGCCTGCTGACGGCACTGTCACCCTGACTGGCAATGCAGGTCCCATCAATGCGCAGGATGCCTCTCTCACACCTTTCACCAACCACCTCGTCGCCAAGCACATCGATCCCGTAGCTACCGGCTTCTTCGATTCCACGACCGGGATCAGCGGAATGATTGATGCTATCGACCTGCAAGCCACATGGAACGGCCAGCAGCTCCACGTGGCCAATCTCCTCGTCGACACGCCCAAACTCACTCTCGTCCGCGACAACAAGCCCACTGCCGCCGCACCGCCACCCACCCCTGACAGCAACAACATGCTTAGCACCTTCACAGCGGACCATCTCCAGATTAAGAACGGCGAAATCAAAATCACGTCAGCCGGACAGACCACACCAGCAATCTACCAGCAGGTCAATGCCGAACTCACCGGCGTCTCCCCCACGGCTGCATCGCCCTTCAAACTGAGCGCGAAAATCCCTGGCGGTGGGTCGCTCACCGGTGACGGCACCGGCGGTCCTCTCAATCAGGCCAACGCAGCCTCCACGCCCGCCAATGCCCACATAGCAATTACGCATCTCGATCTCGCGACCAGTGGCGTAGTGGCCCCCGACGCCGGAATCAGCGGCATCGCCGATGTCGATCTCCGCGCACTCTCCGACGGCAAAAAACCTCAACGCGAACGTCTCCAGCAGAGTCCAGAGTCTTCGGGTCGCCAAGAACGGCTCGCCCTCAGCAAAACCTGTCGATATCCAGCTCACCCTCGCACAAAGCCTGCAGTCCCTTGCGGGCCAGATTCAAAAAGGCGCAATCACCATCGGCAAAGCGATCATTAATGTCGACGGAACCTACCAGACCACCGGCTCCAACACAGCCGTCAACCTCAAGGTCAGCAGCAACGACGCATCAATCGACGAACTGGAAGCCTTCCTGCCCTCTGTCGGCGTCCATCTCCCCACAGGTTCACGTCTCCAGGGCGGAACCCTCACCACCAACCTCAACGTCACGGGCTCGGTCGCCAATCCCATCATCAGCGGCCCTGTGCGCGTCAACAACACCAGCCTGGCCGGCTTCGATCTGGGTTCCAAACTAGGCCCGCTCGGCTCGCTCGCTGGAATCAAACCCGGTACCGCCACGGTCATCCAGTCCCTCAGCGCAAACGTCGTTATCAACAGCGGAAACGTACGCACCGACAACGTCTCGGTCATCGTTCCCTCGCTCGGGTCGGCAACAGGAGCAGGGACCATCAGCGCAGCCGGCGCTCTCAATTACAACGTCATCCTCAAACTCACCAGCGTGGCCAATGTGCTCGGTGGCAAAAGCGGGTCTGCCTCAGGCGCAGGAGGCATCGCAGGCCAGCTGATGGGAATGATCCCAGGAGGTGCTGCAGGCAGTGTCATCGGAAACTATGCCGGAGCCGCTCTCCGCAACGGAGTCCCGGTGGCCATCGGAGGCACCACCTCCAACCCGACCTTCACCCCCCCAACATGGGAGGAATAGTGAACAGTGCAACCAGCGGAAGCACCACAAAGGGAACCACCAAACCCTCAAACAACAAGTCAACCGATCCGCTCTCGAACGCGCTCGGTGGTCTCTTCAAACCTCACTGACCGCTCTTGACCACTCGGGGAAGCCTCTTCACACGGCGGATCTTCCAACTCCCGCCTTCCTGCTGCAGCGTCACCGCGAGGCGGTAGGGATTCGCAGGGCTTTCACCCAGCGTTACTACGGTCGTCGCAATCCCCGACTGAATCTTGGTATCGCCAACCGAGATGTGGGTCGGCCAGTCATCAAGATAGTCTTGCGCCTGAAGAAAATAATCTGCGCCAATGCCATTCGGGCTTTGCATCATGCGTTTCAATTCGCGCAACAAAGAAGCGGATACGTAAGGCGACAATGATCGCTCGTTTTTACTTATCGGATCGTGATTTTGTTCAAGTTCGTGGAGATACCACTTATAAAATTCAGCGGCCACCACGCCGGGCTTCGCGGCAGGCGCAGGGTCTGCCACAAGTAGCTTCGCGCCGCCCAGAGCGAGAAACAGGAAGCCGATCGAGATCAGTCTGACAAAGCGCTTCGTCATCTTCTCAGTCCAGTCATGGCAAAACCTGCTTAGTCATTCATGGGAAGCGGTAGATCGTAAACGGGGGCTGAGCGGCTCGATAGGCCGGCCCCGGATACAAACCATGCAGTTGCTTGAAATCGGACACCCAGAACGTCCCGTCATACATTGCCATATGACCGAACGGATGACCGGGAATCGATTGCACAATCCCTACGTCCCCCGCTTGGTAGACCGGAGGCGGAGACATTAGGACGACAAATCCCACTGCAGTCAGGCTCGATCCATAATCTTGCGCATCGGGGTGCCTTACCAGGGTCACGCCGCCTGCCTCTATCGCCCGGCGCGTGTATTCGGCACAAAGCCCTTGGCTCAGGGGCTGCGCGTTTGCATCGAGAGCAGCCACAGCGGCCGCCTTATCCCAGGTCGCCATGCTCGTACCCCCTATCGTCGCAAGTATTCTGAATCAGGCTGGACCCTCATCCGGTGAGCCCGATAACTATAACGCAGTATCGAACCGATTTTCACGACCGGCCCCAGCCGATGCCGGGTTAAGCTCCATAACTATCTTTGCAGTCGTCACCAACTGACCGACATGCCGCTGCGTGTGATCGGCACAGTGCACAAGCAATCCACCGACGCTGGTTGGCAGCATCCTTCGGCCTACACCACGCACCTCTTCATAACTCCCCGGCGCAATTGCCCTCACTCTCTGCAACGCGGACTCGAGCCCCAGTGCAAACTCCTCAAATAAAGCCTCACGCGAGCCGCCGGCCATCTCGCTCTTCAACGCTCCAAGCTGTTCCTCGCTCAACTGCCGCCCCTCCGCATACGTCAGCAGCCGATCCAGGCTTCGTACAATGTGTCGCATCTGGAAGCCAACCGAAGGCACGTTCAGTGCCCGCACCTCAAGCTGCTCCTCAGTCAACTCACCAGTCCAGCGTGCTACATCCTCGCCAGCCAGCTCCAACGCATGCAGCACTCCACGTCGCACGGCATCCACCTCCGTCAACGTTCCTCGCAACCAAGGCTCCGGCATCGCATCCATCGTCTTATTCCTCTCTCGATGTAGCCACCGCGGTTACACGTATCGCAGCATCGCTTATCTTGTCCCAGTTCGCATCGCCCAACTGTTTCTTCAGTCGCCTCTGTGCTGCATTCCAGTATGGAAGAACGCGCTTGTACTCCTCGAGACCTGCTTTTGTGATTCCGAGCCGAAGTTCGCGGCGATCGCTGCCCGCCTCCGCATTCAGCCAGCCTTTGCGTCGAAGAGACGATAGCGTCCTCGTCAACGTCGTGCTATCCACTCCAAGCAGCCCGGCCAACCGCTTCTGAGAGATCCCCGGAGCCATATGCAACGCTTGAAGCAGCGTGAACTGTGCTACCCGGAGACCGCTCGGACGCAACGCCTCGTCGTAAAGCTGGGTAACCACACGTGCAGCCCGTCGCAGATTCGCACACATGCAGGGCAAGGAAATCACGGGTGCAGCGTTAGTTTTTACGGATTTGGATGGCATTGCCTTCGATATCTGTATCTACATCTATATCAGGTCCTTGAATCCGGGAACAAGCGCCGAATCATTAACTGAATCAGATTTAGATGTATATACATCTATTTTCTAAAAGCTATTCACCGAAAGGTAATTCCAAAAAGGAGATTTGAGATGAGCCCATCCACACCCGGTTATCTATTTCCCGTCATGCTATTGGAATCATTGGCCACCATCACGGCTCTTGTGTTCGGTCTCAACCACTCACTGAAGAAAGCCGCCTGGACACTGCCCGAGCGCAGAAGCGCTGTCTGGAGCGGCGTCATCCTGATTGCGTTCTTTTATGCGGCAGCGCTTATCCCCTCACGCCTCGGGTTCTATGGCGGAACGGCCTCGCGTATTCCAACCATCCAGTACGGGCTTCTCATCCCGATCGCTCTGGGTATTCTCTTTTATCTGCGGTGGCCGTCCTTCCGGCGCGTCGTCCGGACAATACCGCAACCATGGCTCGTAGGCGTGCAGCTCTTTCGCGTAGCCGGCCTTATCTTTCTTATTCTCCTGGCAGATGGGAAGTTGCCCGCTCAATTTGCCATGCCGGCTGGAATAGGCGATGTCCTCGTCGGCCTGGCCGCTCCTTTCGTCGCCCTTGCCACTGCTCGGGGATGGCGTTATTCCAATGCCCTAATGCGAACCTGGAATCTTTTGGGCCTCGCCGATTTGGTTGTGGCTGTCGGCACCGGATTCCTCACCTCGCGATCGCCCTTGCAGCTCCTCGCTCTCGATCATCCTAACGAACTCATCGGCAGATACCCACTCGTGATGATTCCTGTCTTTCTGGTACCGATCGCCATCCTGTTGCACCTGGCATCACTACAAAGACTGCGCGAAACGAAATCCGTTCAACACGCTCTACATCTCACGACCGTCGCCGGTCGCGTTTGAATTGGTGCTCTTGTGCGTCATACGATTTTCTGCGGAGTGCGGTCTACCTTTTGAGTGTACCGGGACATGTGTTACGTTGTGGACCTGAGACATCCGTTACAAGCCCCTTGCGCTGGCGATGGTTCGTGTGGCGTGGGCAGGAAAAGACGTATAACCGGTCGTCGAGGCGGTGGGAATGTGTCCCGAAGGGATTTCCACACTCTGTCTCTCCATGGCCTGCTTTTCGCGTTCTCTGCGACGATCACTTCACTTCCTCGAAATCTCCTGGCTTCCATGAGCCGTCGAAGGGGGAATGTCTCCGGCCGTAGATGCGGAAGTAGCTAAACCGGCCCTTTGCCAGTTGATCCCTTGGTTCTCGGATCTTTTGAGATATGTCGATGACTATTTTCTCAATGTCTGGCAACGTCCAGGATTTGTCGAAGACAGGCTTTTCTGGTCCGTAAAAGCTGAAGAGCGCTTCAAAGCGCTCTTCGGCTTTGGTGGGGATCCAGGGGCGGGGTAGATGTCGACTGTACCGTCGGCATTGGCCGAACGTCGCGGATGAGACAGCGTGGGTGTCTCATACGTGGCGAAAGAGCCGAGTTTGGGCTAATCCCGCGCGAGCGCTGCCTGCATGTGCCGTTCGACATCCACATATGCGTCATCCGCGACGTCGAACACAACTTTTTTGATCGTTCCGCCGGTGAAGCGTGAATTCGTTCCATAGTCGCGGCTCACGGGATCGCTGCTGTCGTAGCCTACACACAGTCCTTCGCCGCACAGTGAGAAATGCCCGGTCATCGTGCGAATCTCACCTTCGGCCACCACCTTTTCATCCACATACAGCTTGAGCGGACCATGCGACTCGTTGTATTGGCCCACCCGCTCCTTAGTGAACTCGACGCCGACTATGTGCTTGCCAGGAGAGGGTGCTGCGGCGGTGACGTGTTGTTCCGGTGGGATGCCGAGGAAGTTGTAACAGTAGGTGATGTTGCCGTTCTTGATGTACAGCGCGTGGCCGCCGAAGCGTGAGCCATGGGCGAAGATGACACCGTTCGCATCTTTCGTCACGTCGATTTCGGCCATCACCTTATACGACACGCCATGTGTGTTCGCGACGGATCGTTCCGGGACCGGAAGCGTCCCGGGGTAATAGGTGTATTTGCCGCCGGGCGTGATCGGGAGGTGGTATTCGAGTTCCATGATCTTCTGAATATCTTTTTCGATTGAGTAATCGATGAGTGGCAACACGTTGTATCTCTTTGCCTCCTCCATCCATAAAGCGGACAACTCCTTCGCCTTTTCAGGGAACTTGTCTGCGAGATCGTGCGCTTCAGCCCGGTCCTCATCGGTGTGGAACAGAGACCAGTGATCTTTGTCGAAGTTGCCGAGACCGCTGAACGGGCCGTGATCGGTGACTGCCTTCCATCCTTTGTGCCAGATGCCACGGCTGCCGAGGATCTCATAGTACTGGGTTACCCTGGTCGTCGGCGCCTTTGCGTCACCGAACGTGTAACGCATCGACGTGCCCACTAGGGGTGTCTGCTCTACGCCATCCACCGTCTTCGGCATCTTCACACCACAGCAGTCGAGGATGGTCGGGACTATATCGGTGACGTGGTGATATTGGTCGCGAACCTCGCCGCGCGCCTTGATCGCCTTCGGCCACGAGATGACGAGTGGATCGCAGACCCCGCCGTTGTAGGTGTAACGCTTGAACATGCGGAATGGAGTGGAGAATGCCATCGCCCAGCCGGTCGGGTAATGCCCGTAGGTGTCGGGGCTGCCGAGCTTGTCGAGCATCGCCAGGTTTTCCTTGATCTCGTCCGGGTAACCGTTGAAGAACTTTCCTTCGTTGACCGATCCGTTCGGGCTGCCTTCGCCTGAGGCTCCGTTGTCCGCACAATAAAAGATCAACGTGTTTTCGAGTTGGCCGGACTCTTCTAGGTAATCGATAATCCTTCCGGTCTCCATGTCGGTGTACTCGGAAAATCCGGCATAGACCTCCGCCATGCGGCTGAATAATCTCTTTTCGTCGGCGGAGAGTGAGCCCCAGGGACGCACCGCGTCGGCCTCGGTGTATCGACCTTCCGGCATCGGATTGATTGGCGTCAGTTCTGTGCCTTTCGGAAGGATTCCTTTCTCGATCATGCGCGGGAGCACCCATTCCCGATACGCTTCATACCCGTCGTCGAATTTGCCCTTGTACTTGTCGATGTATTCCTTCGGCGCGTGATGCGGAGCGTGGTTTGCGCCGGGGTTGAACCACAGGTACCAGGGTTTGTCTGGCTCGGACTGTTTTCCATCGCGAATGTAGTTGATGGCTTTGTCGGTCAGATCTTTGGAGAGGTGATAACCGTCCTGTGGACCGTAGGGCTGGTCCACAAAGTGGTTGTCTTCGATGAGATCCGGAAACCAGTTGTTAGTCTCGCCACCCATGAAGCCGTAGAACCGGTCGTATCCCTGGCCGAGCGGCCAGTTCTTCTTGGTCGCCCCCATCGTGAACTCATCAATCGGCGTCGTGTGGCACTTTCCGATCCAGAATGTGCTCCAGCCTGCGTCGCGGAGGACCTTCGCCATCGGCGCGCACTCGAGCGGCACATGCGAGTTGTAGGCTGGGAAACCGCTTGCATTCTCGGAGATGGATGCGAAGCCGTTCTGATGATGATTGCGCCCGGTAAGCATGCAGGAGCGCGTCGGCGAGCATAACGCCGTGGTGTGCCACTGCGAATACATCAGACCGTTGTCAGCAACCCGCTGCAACGTCGGCATATTGATCCGGCCGCCGAATGGCGACCATGCCGCAAGACCAGTGTCATCGTAGAGTATGACAAGAACGTTAGGCGCGTCCTTTGGTGCCTTGTCGGCCAGGAACGCTGACCAGTCCGGTTTGGAATCGCGGATGTCGAGATTGACGGTGCCCTTGAATGGTCGCGCCATTTGAATCCTCCTAAAGGTCGCTGCCTTGACCTCAACGCAAAGAACGATGGAAATAGTACCCTTTTTTCGCCTTTAGCTTATAGAGGAGTCAGAGTTCGCTCCACTGCCAAAATTGATAGGGAATATGATGCATGCGGTCGAACGCGAGGCTACGGCTTAGTCAACCTTACAGAAGATGCCAGTAAAAATACTGATAGCATGTGACTTACTCATTCAGCCCTCAGCCATGAGCCTGTTGACTGCAAGATCGATCGCGGGCCGTCCGGAGCTGTGGTGGCGTGACTTGCATTCGTTAGCCGACATAACGTTATCTGGGTTGCAAATGATTGTATTTCGGCGGCAAACTCAGACCACTGCCGGTGCAGCTCTAAAACGAAGCTCTTCCGGATTGAATTCTCCGATCTCCATGTCTCGAAAGAAGACTCTATAAAACCCTGGTGTGATCAACTCGAATGCCAACTCTTCGAACCGGAATACCTCGCTTATGAAAACTCTATTTTTGTGCCAGCTGATGTCGCCGCTATTGTTACCCGTCGCAGAAGGAGACCCTTCAAGTAGGCGAACTCCGGCAACTTGCGCGGTAGTCGGACGGAGCTGGGGTGGTAGAGACTTGCTGGGACTTGGTTGTTCAGACCTTCCTGTGGGCGCTCGTTAATGAACACGCAGCGAAAGTTATCGAAGCGGCTCTGCTGTGCGCGAAGAGATGCTGCAGGCGGTTTCGTCGTGTCCTCCTTTAGCGTGCGATGCATCCGCTCATGGCGACCGTTCTGTTGCGGTCGGCCTGCTTGAATGAGCTCATGTACGATTCCGAGCTTCATCCAACCGAGCGAGAGCTTGGACAACCCCAGTAGTCCCGTGCCCACAAACGGTGCGCCGTTGTCGGTCCTGATCCTCGCTGGCACTCCATACTCTCGCATAGCTGCTTCGCAGATTGCTCGCACTTGACTAAGGTCCATACGCGAGACGATCTGGCAATGGATCAAATAACGGCTATGCGAGTCGGCGATGGTGAACGGATCGCAACGCTCGCCATCGCCGGTGGCAAAGTAGCCTTTGAAAATCCATGCACCATAGCTGATTCGGAGCCGTGACCTGAGAGAACGGCTCAGAGCACGGCGTGGTGCGTTTTCTCTTCTTCTGGGGACTGGTCAAGCCTGCACAGCTCAAGATGTTGCCGAATGTACTAGCTGCCGGCCAAACCACATCAGGCTGCAACGGATGCTTTGCGCGAAGCACGAGGATGCTGTTCTCAATCGGCTCGAGCCTCGCGTGTGAACAACTGTGCGGCCGGCTGCTTCGATCCACGAGTCCCTCAGTGCCCGTCTCGTTGTAGCGATTGATCTAGCGGTGGGCTGTTGGGCGCGACATCCCATACGCGCGGCACAGGTCCGCTACCGACAACTCTTCCTTCTGATAGCTCGATAAGAACTGCAGGCGTTGATCCATGATCCGAATCTCTTTCCAGGGCATACAACATCGTCGTGGCTGCCCAAATGCTGAGTATTCGTAGCCGTCGCGCTCCGCTGTAAACCATGTCTCCGGTCTGTTTTGTAACGGAAGTGCTAAGTACGCTCACTTTCACTGCCCCGCACTCGCTAAAGTCCTTTTCCCTTGCGAAATTCCGTCACCACATCCCGCACATCGCGATGTTCGGAATCGACAGCATAGTTCATCCCACGCACCTCATCTGCCGAAACCTTCCCCGCCAGCCGATCCATCGCCACCTGAATTCCCGGATGCCGCCGCAACGAGTCCTCCCGCATCAGCGGCACTGCTTCATAGGGCGGAAAATAATTCTTGTCGTCTTCAAGAACCACAAACCCCAGCGCCTGAATAGGCCCGTCCGTCGAGTTTCCCGCCACCATACTTACCTGCCCACTCGACAGTGCCCGATACAGTAACCCAAGATCCATCGTTCGTGACGAACCATCCAGCTTCAGCCCATAAGTCGCCATCAATCCCGGCAAACCATCCGGCCTAGACTCGAACTCATACCCCACTCCCAGCCGCCAGCCATTCTCCGTAGGAGCCGTCTTCGCCGCCTCAGAGATGGTCTTCAAATCCAGGCGCCGCGCATCGTCTCCACGCACGACCATCGCAAAAGTGTTCTGGAATCCGAGCCCGGGTTCAACCCTCACGCGGTAGCGCGAAGCATACAGCACCTTCACCCGGCCATAGACCGTGGCCTCATCACGATGGCCAACCGGAGGAAGAGGCTGTTTCAGAATCGCGGTCAGCGCCGTCCCGGTGTATTCCACGTACCCGTCGATCCGCCCACTCACCAGAGCCTGCTGGCACAAATAACTGCCCGCCAGATAAAACCGACGGTCCACCGGCTCCCTTGTCACTGCTTCAATCTCCTGTGCCAGCAACTCCCCCAGGACCACCTGCTCGGTAAAATTCTTGGCCCCGATCGTAATCCGCGACGACCGTGGGGGTGCACAAGAGGTGATCAGCGAAATTCCGGCAAAGGCAATGCAAGCGACCACTAGCCGAGTAAGCCGCGTCGACCAGGCTGTCCCGACTTGATAATCCGCTCTCCCGGATACCCCCCATTCACCACGTTCGTTGCCGCAGTCCGGACCGACTGACGCTTTGGAGTCCAGACCCGAAGTCTCTCCTTCGAAGATTTTGCGCAGTTTTGTACGGGCAGCGGGGTACCTCATGACCGTCGCACCGACAGGCGCCCCTCCAGCCACCCCAAAATCGCGTCAGCTCCCAACGCAAGGAGTGCCGCCGGAATCGCTCCAGCCAGCACGAGCCCGTTATCCACACTCGCGACGCCACGAAAGATCAGTTCCCCCAGACCGCCAGCCCCAATTGCCGCAGCAATCGTAGCCACTCCCACGCAGGTAACAGTCGCGGTCCGCAACCCAGCGAGAATTACGCTAGCTGCCAATGGAAGTTCAACCTTAAATAATCGCTGGATATTACTCATTCCCAAAGCATTTGCTACATCAATCAGTTCAGGATCGACATTACCAATTCCGACATAGGTATTCCGCAGAATCGGCAACAGTGCATATCCTGTCAACGCGACAATCGCCAACCGGGCCGCATTCTCCCCAAGCCACGGAACCGGCAGCAGCAACCCAAACAGCGCCAGACTCGGCACCGTTTGCATTACATTCGCGAATCCAATCACTGGTCGAGCCAGTCTTCGGCGCCGCGTAAGCAAGATTCCCAACGGCAATCCCACCCCCACCGCCAGCAACATCGCAGAAGCCGTCAACCAGAGGTGCTCAAACGTTAGGCGGCCGACCTCCCAACCGTAAGAATGGAGAAAGCTCATCATGCTGACACCGCACGATGTACAGCCGACACATAATCCCTTACATAAGCATTATCCGAGCCAACAATCTCCTCCGGTGGAAGGTCCGCCACGACTTTTCCCTCTGAGAGAAATACCACCCTCTGCGCCAGATAGAGCGCCTCATCCAGATCATGCGTCACCAGCAGAACAGTCTTACCCACCTTCTCCAGCAGACCCCGCAGCATCGTCTGCATCTCCGCCCGGGTCAGCGGATCGAGCGCCCCAAACGGCTCATCCATCAGCAGCACCATCGGATCGGTCGCCAGAGCCCGCGCTAGCCCCACCCGCTGCCGCTGCCCGCCCGAGAGCTGCCAGGGGTACCGCTCTCTGAACTCGTTGTAATCCAGCCCCGCCAACCCCAGAACTTCGCGTACGCGCGTCGCAATTTCAGCCTTCGGCCGTCCTGCCAGCTCCAGAGCCATCCCCGCATTGCGCTCCGCGGTCATATGAGGAAACAATCCCGTCTCCTGGATCACATACCCAATGCTCCGTCGCAATGGCACCGTTTCATAGTCTCGCGTAGCCTTTCCCCCCACCCGCACTTCACCCGAGGTCGGCGACACCAGGTCATTCACCATGCGTAATAGAGTCGTCTTTCCGGCCCCACTCCGCCCCAGCAGAGCCGTCGTAGTCCCCGCATCCAGTTGCAGCGAGACCTCATGCAACAAAGAACGCCCAGTATGGCCGTCAGCACCTCCCGGCAACGTGTAGCTCACCTTCGCGAACTCAACGCCAACCGTGGGCATGTTCCCTACTCTAACTGTCCGTCAGTTCGGCGAGCTACTCCACGCCGTCAGAAACTGCCTCAGCTACCGGCTCAACCGCTGTTCCAGGCTGCCCTTTCACTCGGACCACCGTAATCTTCTCAAAGCCTTCTTTGAAGGTTGGTGGCTTCAAGCGTTCTGCCATCTTCTGCATCACGTCGTCGGTCACGCGGCGTTCGCGCTTCGAATTCCGCTCCATGCAGACGGCCAGAGGCACATCGAAGAAGACCGCCTGAACCTCATATCCAAAGCTTTTCGCCATCTTGATCCACTGTTTACGTTCATGCGGGGAAAGGTTTGTCGCATCTACGTAGTTCCATGGCATCTTGGCAATCAGTCGGGCACGCAGCAGGCTACGCAGAGTGGAAAATACCAACCCTTGATAGCGCTGCTCAGTAATGTCATCGAATAGGAGCGATCGCAGCAGATCACTCGAGAGCGGAGTGACCCCGCGTCTCTTGTACCAGGTTGTCTTTCCGGAGCCCGGCAGCCCAATCGTCAGCACCACATAACCTTTAGGCGACTTCAGGGCAGGCTGCTCAACCGGTGGGGTCGCCAGCGATTCGGGCTGTGTCTCCACGACCATCCTTGGCTCGGGCTTCGCAGCAACAGGCTCAGCAGCGGGGGCTGCTTCGTCATAAAGCTTCTCTGCCGCATGGGACGATGTCTCAGCGGGTGCCGGCATGTCTTCCGGATAGCTCGGCCTCAATGGAGCTGGTTGGTTGGCGGGTAACTCCTGCCCACTCTTCCCCGTGGACTCCGACTCATTCGGTCCACGTCTAGGACGTCGTCTCATCTTTTCGCTTATCCATTCGCGCAACTCGCGCATATGACGCTTGTAACACAGCGCAGAAGGCAGCCGCAAATCGCACGAACCTCTCACTACACCTGCCGCGCCCTTCTGCTATCCGAACCCAAATACGATCTGGTCCATTCTGCCCTGCTTAACATCCTCCATTCATGAGAATGGGGTACCGTCTCGGCCTAGTGAGGTGAACGATGACCGTCGAAATCTCCAATCTTGACCAGATGCAGGCCGCTTACAGAACAGCGGTGGCCAACTGGATCAGTATGATCCGCGAAGAAGAGGCTCTCGCCTCCGGTGACCACTCCGAAGCGGAGATCGATACCTGGGAAGCAGCGGGCTTCCAAGAAGAAAACGCTCGCGAAAAGGCCAAACAGGCAAAGAAAGAATACGAAGACGCTCTCCGCGAGAAGTTCTTCAACTTCTAAAACATCGTATCCACCCTGATTCCGTCCGGTAGCCTCCTTCTCACATGGGGGCGGCAGCCCTGCACTTCATTTGCGCCGCCCTCTTCGCGGTGTTAGCATCCGAATTGGTGGGCGCTGGCCGTTTTGCCGCGCTCTCAAGCGTCACACACCTCATAAAAACCATCGCAGCAAACGACAGGAGCAATCGAAAATCATGGCAGCAGTCAAGGTAGGTATCAACGGCTTCGGCCGCATTGGACGCAACGTATTTCGCAGCGCGATCGGCAACCCGGACATCGAATTCGTCGCCGTCAACGACCTCACCACCCCCGCCACCCTAGCCCACCTTCTCAAGTACGACTCCATCCTCGGCAATCTCAAGCAGGAGATCACCCACGGCGCTGATTTCATCGCAGTCGATGGCAAGCAGATTAAAGTTTTTGCTGAGCGTGATCCTGCCAAGCTCGACTGGGCCAGCGTAGGCGCCCAGATCGTCGTTGAATCAACCGGCTTCTTTACCGACGCTGAAAAGGCCAAGGCTCACCTCGGCTCGACGGTCAAAAAGGTCATCATCTCCGCCCCCGCTACCAACGAGGACATCACTGTCGTCCTCGGCGTCAACGAGAATAAATACGACGCCGCAAAGCACAACGTCATCTCGAATGCGAGCTGCACCACGAACTGCCTCGCGCCTGTTGTGAAGGTTCTTCACGATGCCTTCGGCATTACCAGCGGCATCATGACCACCATTCACAGCTACACCAACGATCAGGTCATCCTCGACACGCCGCACAAGGATCTCCGTCGCGCACGCGCCGCTGCTCTCAGCATGATTCCTTCCAGCACCGGCGCAGCCAAGGCCTTAAAGCTCGTTATCCCGGAGATGGATGGCAAACTCGACGGCTTCGCGGTCCGCGTCCCAACGCCGAACGTCTCGGTCGTCGACCTGACCTTCGTGACCGAGAAGCCCATCGACGTCAAAACCGTCAACGCCGCACTAAAAGCTGCGGCTGACGGTCCCTTGAAGTCCTACCTCGGCTACACCGACGAAGAACTCGTCAGCTCTGACTTCAAGGGCAACCCGCTCTCCTCCATTGTCGACTCCAAGCTGACCAAGGTTATCGGCAACACCGGCAAAGTCATCAGCTGGTACGACAACGAGTGGGGCTATTCCAACCGCGTCAAAGACCTCATCTTCTTCCTCGTGAAGAAGGGCCTCTAGCAATCTGCAAGAATAAAACAAGGAGAGTGGATTCGCCGGCCGCTCTCCTCTTTTATTTCATGACATACTTTTGAGGTCATGCCTCGACCTCTCGTACTTCTGCTTTGCCTCTTCCTCTGCAACTCCGGTCAATCTCAATCGCCAATCCATATTGAACTTGAGACACAGGCTCCCACAACCCAAATCCCGCCAAATTTTCTGGGAGTAAGCTTCGAGACCCTTACGCTTCTGCCGCACGAGGATGGGGCACCTCTGTACTTCCGACCAGACAATCGACCGCTGATCCAGCTCTTTCACACTCTAGGCATCCACAGCCTTCGCATCGGCGGCAACACCGCAGATACTCCATCCATCCCCATCCCCACCGAATCCCAGATTGACCCGCTCTTCCAGTTCGCCAAACTAGCCGACGCAAAGATCATCTACACTCTGCGCCTTCGCGAGTCATCCATTCCGCCCGTCGCTCAAACCGCAAAATATTTGATGGATCACTACTCCTCACAGATCGACTGCCTCTCGATAGGCAATGAACCTAACATCTATGAGAAAACCTTCCTCAAATACGCTGAAGATCTTCGCGCATACACGCCGGCCGTCCTCGCCGTAGCTCCGAACGTACACTTCTGCGGGCCCGCAACAACTAACCCTGGTGTCTGGGCCAATGACTTCATCCGGGAGTTCAATCATTCCCTGCCGCTCCTCTGGCTCACCCAGCACTCGTACCCCGGCGGAGCAGGTGGCAAGGTCACGGACCCTGCGGCCGGCATCAACGAGCTGCTTTCCACCAAGTTCGAGCAGCGATATCTCAACTACTCCAGATCATTCGTACCCACTACTCAGGCCGCCAACGTTCACTACCGGATCGAGGAGACCAACAGCTTTTACAACGGAGGAGCCAAGGACGTCAGCAATACCTTCGCCAGCGCTCTCTGGGCGCTCGACTATCTCTACTTCTGGCTCAGTCACGGAGCATCTGGCGTC
>Ga0206968_10212_pt1 | contig 15716 bp, 9 predicted proteins | sample Alteio_BWOrgHeat_22_FD_153254 | JGI IMG/M metagenome (GOLD analysis project Ga0206968, IMG submission 153254) | Enriched cells from forest soil in Barre Woods Harvard Forest LTER site, Petersham, Massachusetts, United States -... | ecosystem: Environmental > Terrestrial > Soil > Temperate forest >... | reverse complement strand
TCAGCAGGTAAACGTATGCTTACCGGTGAAAATTTATTCATGACGGTTTACACAAATAATAGTCAGCAAAAAAGACAAGTTACTTTTGCAGCTCCATACTCCGGAAAAATTATTCCAATGGATCTTTCAAAATTGGGCGAAAAAATTATTTGTCAGAAAGATAGTTTTTTATGTGCTGCAAAAGGTGTTTCGGTTGGCATAGAATTTCAAAAAAAATTAGGAACAGGTTTATTTGGTGGTGAAGGATTTATTATGCAAAAATTGGAAGGAGATGGAATGGCCTTTGTGCATAGTGGTGGTCATGTAATGGAAAGGACTTTACAACCCGGAGAATTATTAAAAGTAGATACAGGTTGTATTGTTGCATTTACGAATTCTGTTCAATACGATATTCAATTTATTGGCGGCATAAAAAACACATTGTTTGGTGGTGAAGGTATGTTTTATGCAACATTACGTGGACCAGGCAGAGTGTGGGTGCAAACGCTACCAATAAGTAGATTAGCCGGAAGAATTTTATCTTACGGACATGGCAGAAAAGAAGAAGGTGGAATATTGGGTGGCTTTTTAAATGGCGATTAAAAAGAATTATGAGTTATGAATGTTGAATTATGAGTTAAGCTTCATTCAACATTTAAACTAGAAACACAAAAGAAGAAACTTTTTTATACACAGAACAAGAAACTAAAAACATCAAACTAGAAACATAAAATGGCAAAATCAAATTATACAGAAGACAACATTAAATCTCTCGATTGGAAAGAACACATTCGTACCCGTCCTGGTATGTATATTGGCAAGTTGGGCGATGGCAGTGCGTTTGATGACGGTATCTATGTCTTATTAAAAGAGGTCATGGATAATTGTATTGATGAGTTTATGATGGGTGAAGGAAATAGAATTGACATCAATGTAAAAGATGGTGTTGTTTCTATTCGTGATTTTGGTCGCGGTATTCCATTAGGTAAAGTTGTTGATGTTGTTTCAAAAATGAATACCGGTGGTAAATACGATAGTGAAGCTTTTAAAAAATCAATTGGATTAAATGGTGTTGGTACAAAAGCGGTTAATGCATTATCGGTAAATTTTAAAGTAACTGCATATCGTGATGGTCAGGCTAAAACCGCTGAATTTAGTAAAGGCGAATTAATAAAAGAACATAAATTAATTTCTGCTCCAAGTGAAAAAAACGGAACGTATGTAGAATTCAGACCAGATGATTCTATTTTCAAAAAATACCATTTTGTGCATGAATACATTGATAGAATGGTTTGGAATTATGCTTTTTTAAATACAGGTTTAAAATTATATTTAAACGGACAAGAATATAAATCTGACAATGGTTTAAAAGATCTCTTAGAAAAAAATATTACTGGCGAAATACTTTATCCAATCATTCACATGAAGGGTGATGACATGGAAGTAGCCATGACGCATAGCAATGAGCATTATACCGAAGAATATTACAGTTATGTTAACGGTCAATATACCACACAAGGAGGAACACACCAAAGTGCATTTAGAGAAGCAATTGTAAAAACCATTCGTGAATTTTATAAAAAAGATTTTGAACCTTCTGATATACGTAAGTCTATCGTAGCTGCTGTTTCGGTTAAAGTGCAAGAACCAATTTTTGAATCACAAACAAAAACAAAATTAGGTTCAAACGAAATTGCCCCCGGTGGACAAAGTATCCGCAGCTTCATCGGTGATTTCATTAAACAACAGCTCGATAATTATTTACATAAAAATCCGGAAACGGCTCGTGCCATTGAAGCAAAGATTCAGGCTAACGAGCGTGAAAGAAAAGAATTAACAGGCATTCAAAAATTAGCAAGAGAACGTGCAAAAAAAGCATCTCTGCATAATAAAAAATTACGTGATTGTCGTGTTCATTTAGATGACACAAAAGATGCCCGCCGATTAGAAACGTCTCTTTTTATTTGTGAGGGTGATTCTGCAAGTGGCTCTATCACTAAAACACGGGATGTAAACACGCAAGCCGTTTTCAGTTTAAAAGGGAAACCATTAAATTGTTTTGGTTTAGGTAAAAAGATAGTGTATGAAAATGAAGAGTTTAATTTGATGCAAGCTGCATTAAATATTGAAGATGGAATTGAAAATTTACGTTATAATAATATTATCATTGCAACCGATGCTGATGTGGATGGAATGCATATTCGTTTATTATTGTTAACCTTTTATTTACAATTCTTTCCCGAACTTGTAAAAAATAATCATATTAAAATATTACAAACACCATTATTTAGAGTACGTAATAAAAAAGAAACTGCTTATTGTTATAATGATACGGAGCGTAAAGCTGCAATTGCGAAATTAGGGCCAAAACCTGAGATTACCCGCTTTAAAGGGTTAGGTGAGATCAGTCCGGATGAATTTAAACACTTCATTGGAAAAGATATTCGTTTAGAGCCGGTATTATTAGATCAAAAGGCGAGCATCCAGGAATTATTGAATTATTATATGGGTAAGAATACGCAAGAAAGGCAAGAATTTATAATCGACAACCTTAGAATAGAGCTCGATGCAGAGGAAGAATTACTCGCATAATTATATTTAAATTAGTTAATATCCGTTAAAATATTTATTTTTATAAACTTTGGTACACCAATTGAAATACCTTTAAACAAGAAAACAAAAACTTAAATCATGAAAACGACAAAATTAATTTTGATTCCAGCTTTAGTTATGTTAACAGTAGTTGGATGTAAATCGAAAGCAAAACCACTCGAAAAACAAACCGGTGCAGTTGAACTATCTTTACCTTTTAGTTCAAAAGAATACAAAACTGACCAGGATTTCTACCGTGCTAAAAACTTGGGTAAATCTCCCGATTTGGCAGCTGCTAAAAAAATCGCAATGAATAATGCTAAGTCTGAAATGGCAAGTAATATTCAATCGATGATCAAAAAAGTAACTGATCAATATACTAATCAACGTACTGCAGGTAAAGATCAAGAGTATGAAAATAAATTTGAAGAGTTGGGTCGTGAAGTAACCAATCAATCTTTAGCTAACGTTGTTGTTAAGGACGAAAAAGTTTTCCAAGAATCAAACGGAAGCTATACATATTGGGTAGCTTTGGAAGCTGATAAAAAAGAAGTTTTCAAACAGTTGGACACTCAAATTTCAGCAGATAAAAAACTGCAAGTAGATTATGATAAACAAAAATTTCAAAATATATTTGATGCAGAAATGAAAAAAGCTGCTGATGGACAACAATAATTAAGTCTTAAAATAAAAAGAGCATCTGTTAAAAGGGTGCTCTTTTTTTAATTAAAAAAATAAGCATTGAAGCTTTCATGGCGAAGTGCTAAATGAAAGTGAATTTAAAAAGTGAAGACTAAACTCAATATAATAATTTTATTATTTCTTTTGGCGGCTTGTAGCGGCACAAAAAAATATTTTAAAGCTGCTGAAAAACTCGAAAAACAAGGCTTAGTAAATGAAGCAGCTGAATTCTATTTAGAATCGTTGCAGCGAAAACCAACGAATGTTGATGCACGAATTAAATTAAAAGATGTCGGGCAAAAGTATGTTTCTTTTTTATGTTCTGAATTTTTTAGAACATACAATACTGGTCAACTGGAAACATCTATAGATGATTTCGAGAAAATGAAAGACTTCAATTCACGTTGTGAAGTTCAAAATGTTCAATTAAATTATCCTTCGGCATATGAAGATGATTATAAAAGCGCGATTGAGAAATATTGCGAAAAAAATTATGATATCGGTGCAGACCTTGTGAAACAAAAGAAATATACGGAGTCGTTAGTTTATTTAAATAACGTGAATAAGTATAAACCGGAATTCAAAAAAACAAAAGAACTAAAAATTACAGCTACTTGTGAACCAATTTATCAAGTTGCAATTACGCAAATGGAAGGGAAAAATTATTTGTTAGCTTTAAATAATTTAAACACTATTCACACTAATACAGAATCTTATAAAGACTCAAGAGCCTTATCAGAACTATGTATGAATGAAGCAACAAAGGATCTTTTATTGTTTCAACCTAAAAACTCCGCATATCCAAATATTACTGATTTTTTATTCAATAGTTTTTCTCAAACTGTTGTACAAAATTTCAAGACAATGAATGTGATCAATAATTCGCCTTTTGTTTTTCTTCCAGGAAATGATATTGAAAATAATGTAGATTTGATTCAAGGGATTAGAAAAGCTTCTGGGGCAGATTTTTTTTATGTATTTAATGTGACGAATAAAAGTACACAGGTTTCCGGGCCACAAAAGACGTTATCAAAATGTTTTCAAAGATTTACTTTCAAAGGAAATAATGGCATTTTTATGACAGATTATAAAGCCACAGATTATTATGAAGTTAGATCGAAAAGAACTTTTTCATATAGTTTTAATTATAAATTGGTAAATGCTTTAACCAACCAAATTGTGACTTTTCAAACAGTTACCGTTAGTAAAGTAGATGAAGTTGATTATAATGAATTTGCTTATGCACCAGCCGGAAACTTAAATGATTATACACCTTATAATCCTTTAACTGTTGGCCTTTTAAATCAGTATAATCCAACAGCATGGCGTAATTTATTTACGGCAAATAAAACTTTGAAAACCGAACAGGAATTGGAGACTTCGGTTAACCAAGAAACAATTAAATTATTTTCTCAAACTTTAAGTAATTACGTGAAGTAAAAGAATGAATAAACAGATAAAATATTTGATACTTATTATTTTTGTTTGTCAGCAATTAGTTGCTCAAAAGCAAAAAGGTGTAGGAGAGGTAGAAGTAAAAATTCCTAATTGGGTAAGTAGTCGTCCGCCTGGTGGGCTTAAATACATTGGTATCGGCGTTGCTGATAAATCGCGTTCTTCAGATTTTCAAATGGATGCCAAAAAAAATGCATTGTATGATTTGGCCTCTGAAATAAAAGTAGATATTTCAACCAATTCAGTTCTTTATAGTGTTTCAAGTAACAATTCTTACGATCAAAACTTTAATTCACTTATTAAATTAAGTAACTCAGATAATATTGAAGGTTATACTTTAGTTGATACTTATGAAAATGACAAACAATATTGGGCTTATTATGAATTGGATAAATCAGAATATGAAAAATCAAAAGCTCTGAAAAAACAAAATATTATTTCTAAAGCTTCCAATTTAATTAATGCGTCATTTTCAGATGAGAAAAATAAAAATTTCTCGGCCTGTTTAAAAAAGCGAATTCAAGCCTTTGGCGTTTTAAATCCTTATTTAAATGAGGAGATTGTTTTTAATCCATCTCAAACAAATGGCGTTAATAATGTAATTGATCTCACCAATTTAATTCAAAATCAATTACAATCTATAAGTATTGTTCAACCTTCTATAATGCCTGTTGTTAAGCCTTATCAGCCTAATTATGTGCCAATCAATTTCAGAATAAATATTAATAGTGTTGTTGGTTTAAATGATTTTCCTTTTAAATTGGATAGCGATGATGATTTTTTAAAACTGGAAGAACAAGTATCAACGAATTCTGCCGGCGATCTTCAAATAAAGATTATGCATGTTGAACCACAATTTCAGCTTTCGTCAATTACTTTGAGTCCGGATATTGAAAGATTAACGGCAAATGATTCTGTTGGTAAGGCAAGCATTACATTACTGAAACAGTTCATTCAAACACCTTCATTAAAAGTTCAGATAAGTATTGTACCTATCAGTGTTTTTATTTCTTCTAAAGAAAGTAATTTTGGAAAGCAATTATCATCGAATATGATAGGGCAATTTGTACAACAAAAATTTAATGGCGCAGAAATAAAAATTGTTGATAATGCAAAAATCGCAGACTATATTATAGAATTGGATGCAAATACTTCAACTGATATTAGTGATGACATTCTTCAAAAAAGCTATAATTTAAATCTTACGCAATTAACTATTAACGTTGATTTAAAAAACACTAAAGGCGAGGTATTATACAAAAGTATGGTTTCCGACATTTATGGTTACGCCAATAGTACTGATAAAGCCGGCATAAATGCCTATAGCGACTCTAAGCTAAAAGCTAAATTAGGTGAATCTCTGTTTTTCCTGAAAAGAAAAATGGTGATTTATTAGTGTAAGAATTGTCTTTTTTACGGACTCAATCATTAATGTTTTTTACCTACGACACCGTAAACCAAATTAAAAACTTTGACATTATAAAAGTAGGCTTTTAATCTTTTTTATTAATGCTATAAATCATAGCCACGTCTAACTTAAAGTCAGAGTATCTTTCATGTCGTTAATTAGAGTAAAATAAATGATTATGTAAAATGATAAAAGAAGAAACTCAATTGGCTATACCTGATGAAAATATAATGAGTAAGATTTATTTTATCAGAGGGCATAAGGTTATGTTGGATAAGGATTTGGCGGAACTCTATGGAGTTGAAACAAAAAGGGTGAACGAACAAGTCAGAAGAAATATAAAACGTTTTCCTTTGGATTTTATGTTTCAGCTAACCCAAAATGAACTAGAAATCTTGAAGTCGCAATTTGCGACTTCAAGTTGGGGAGGAAACCGAAAATTACCTTACGTATTTACTGAACATGGTGTACTCATGTTATCAAGCGTTCTTAATAGTGATAAGGCGATAGATGTGAATATAAGAGTCATGCGAATTTTCACTCGTTTTAGACAAATGCTTACCGAAAATACAGAACTACGATTGGCGATAGAGAAATTAGAAAAGAAAACTGATAATAATTCTAAGAACATTGAAGTAGTTTTTAAATATTTAGATGAGTTGCTTGAAAAGAAAAAAGACACAAAGTCTAGAAAATATATTGGTTATAAAATACCCAAAAAGAAAAACTAATAAAATTTAAGGTTTTCATTAAAACTATACATGCTTAATAAGCTTATTTATATAAGTATCAAAATCAATTAATTATAGTTTTATAGGATGCTTAGAATTTTAAACTCTGTAATTGTTAGTAAACCCCGTATTTATTCACACCTTTAACATTTTGTAAATATTATATTTGCACCTTTAACAATTGAACTTGCAATAAAATGAGCGACCCAAAAAATCATTTATTTTCTGAAGAAGGCCACGGTGAAGTAGAGCGCATAACCCATGTTTCTGGGATGTTCAAGACTTGGTTTATTGATTATGCCAGCTACGTAATTTTAGAACGTGCTGTGCCTGCATTAGGAGATGGATTAAAACCTGTTCAACGCCGTATTTTGCATAGCATGTGGGAGTTGGAAGATGGTAGATATAATAAGGTTGCTAATTTAATCGGAAACACAATGAAGTATCACCCTCATGGTGATGCGAGTATTGGCGATGCTTTGGTGGCAATTGGACAAAAAGATCTCTTAATAGATTGCCAGGGTAACTGGGGAAATATTTTAACCGGTGATAGCGCAGCGGCTCCTCGTTACATCGAAGCTCGTCTTTCTAAATTTGCACTTGATGTTGTTTTTAATCCTAAAACAACTGATTGGTCGCTGAGTTATGATGGTAGAAATAAAGAGCCCATTACACTTCCTGTAAAGTTTCCATTATTATTGGCACAAGGTGTAGAAGGTATTGCAGTAGGATTGGCTTGCAAAATTTTACCACATAATTTCAACGAATTAATTGATGCCTCAATCCAAATTTTAAAAGGTAAAAAAGCAACTATTTTCCCGGATTTTATTACTGGTGGCATAGCCGATTTTAGTGAATACAAAGATGGTTTACGCGGTGGAAAAATTAAAATTCGTGCACGCATCAAAGAACTTAATTCAAAAACATTAGTTATCACTGAAATTCCTTTTGGTACTACAACGGGTTCTTTGATAGAATCGATTTTAGCAGCAAACGAAAAAGGAAAGATAAAAATTAAAAAAGTTGAAGACAATACTTCTGAAAATGTAGAAATACAAATTCATTTGCAACCAGGTATTAGTCCTGATAAAACAATCGACGCGCTTTTTGCTTTCACCAATTGTGAAATGAGTATTTCGCCAAATGCATGTACCATTGAAAAACAAAAACCGCGTTTTGTTGGCGTAAGCGAAATGCTTAGATTATCAACACTTCAAACGTTGGAATTATTGAGACATGAGTTAGAGATTGAATTAAAAGAACTTCAGGAAAAATGGCATTTCTCTTCTTTGGAAAAAATATTTATTAAAGAAGAAATGTATATCGACTTTAAAAAATATTCTAACAAAGAAACATTATACGAATATTTATACGATCGTTTTAAGCCACACAAGAAGAAGTTTTTACGCGAGGTAAACGATGAGGATCTTCATCGCTTAACGCAAATCGCCATGATACGTATCACCCGTTTCGATAGCATCAAGGCAGATGATTTTATGAAAGAGTTGGATACTAAAATTGCGAATGTAAAACACAGCCTGGCTAATTTGACAGAGTATGCAATTGAGTATTTTAAAACATTAAAGAAGAAATACGGAGAAGGTCGCGAACGTAAAACCGAAAGCAAACAATTAGAAACCATTGTGGCAACTGAAGTTGTAATGGCAAATGAGAAATTGTATATGAACCGTGCAGAAGGATTTATTGGTACCGGATTACGGAAAGATGAATTTGTTGTTGATTGCAGTGATATTGATGATATTATTGCTTTTACCAGAGAAGGCAAAATGAAAGTATTTAAAGTTGCCGAAAAAGTTTTTGTTGGCAAAGATATTATTCATGTTGCTATATTTAAGAAAAACGACGAGCGCACCACATATAATATGATTTATAGCGACGGACCAAAAGGCATTACGTTTATGAAACGTTTTAATGTTACTGGCGTTACGCGAGAAAAAGAATATGATCTTACGAAAGGAACAAAAGATAGTTATGTATATTGGTTCACGGTTAATCCAAATGGTGAAACAGATAAAGTAATTGTAAATTTGCGTAAAGTAAGCGGCATTCGTAAATATGAAATTGATTTAGATTTTGCCGAATTGCCTGTGAAGGCAAGAAGTTCAGTAGGAAATATTGTAACCAAATATGCCGTAAATAAAGTTATCCTAAAAGAAAAAGGAGCTTCTACTTTAGATGCTGAAGATTTTTGGTTTGATGATACAACGCACCGTTTAAATAAAGAAGAACGTGGTACGTATCTTGGTAAATTTTCGGGAGACGATAAAATTTTATCTATTACGAGTAAGGGAGCATACAAACTTTACACATACGAACTGACGAATCATTTTGATGAAGATATTATTTTAATTGAAAAGTATTATCCGAGTCAAATTCTCACATGTATTTATTATGATGGCGCAAGTAAAGAATATTATACCAAACGTTTTTTACCGGAAGCAATAAGTACAAAAACATTTATTATTGCAGAGCATCCTGAATCTATAATTGAATTGATTACAAATCAGGTGAACCCAATTGTGGAAGTAAAATTCGCAAAGGAAAAGGGAAAACAATTACCTGATGAAGTAATTAAAATGGTTGACTTCGCACCTGAAGTTAACATGAAGGCCAAAGGAAAAAAATTATCTTCTTATAAAGTAAAAGAAATAAATCTCAAAGAACCTGAAGAAATAAAAGCTGCAAAAAAGTTTTTAGCAAAAGGAAAAAAAGGTGATGATGAAAAAACTGGCTTATCCCCAATGGAATTACATCGTCGCGCTATGGAAAAATTAAAAGGTGGTAAAGATTTTTTTGACGGAGATGGACAAATTACTTTTGAGTTTTAATTCGCCCTGATACTCCCATTCTTAATAATATAATCAAAGCCATTGATGTTAAATGATTTTCCGGAAGTTTGACTAATCAGTTCTGTAATATCTTGTTCAATGGTATGAATGCTTCCTTTTGTTTTATAGGCAATGTTGAGGTAATCGGTATTAATTTCCATGCCTTCATACACACCACATAAAATAACACGCACCGGAATTTTCACACGAGATATTAAACTCAAGTCGCGAACCTTTGCCCAATTATCTGCAATTAAAATAATGTTATCTGGTTTTCTTACTTTTTTTAATCCGGTTAAAATTGCTTCCACTACATTTTCGGGTGAGTCGCCACCTTCACCTTTTTTGATGGTGAGTTTCATTGTGCTCACTAAATCGTCGGTTGATTTTGCTTTGCAAATATAAATGCCTCCTGTACTACCAATTTTTTTTTCAGAATCTTTTTTATTATCGCCATCATTAAAAAAAACAAAATATTGTTGTGCCGTATCTTTTAAAAAATGAAGTTTTAACCAGGTATTTATTTCTTTCGGATAAGGATACATACTTGCTGTAAGGTCAGTAACAATAAGCGTTTTACGCCATCTCGGGTTTCTTGCCAAAACTTTATAAACACCGTAATTAGCAGTGTCATCCATATTAGGTTCAAATTGTGTTTCTTCATTTGTGCTTCTACTTTCGAAACTAAATTTTCCATTTTTATCATACACCTTATATACGCCATCTAAGTTTCCTTTCTTGTAATTTCCTTCGGCTTTAATATGTCCGTTTGTATGGTAAGTAATTTCGGCACCTTCCTTCACGCCATTTTTATAATTCTCAATCAATTCTTTTTTGCAATTTTTTGAATAATAAGTTATTGGTCCATCCAACACACCATTATTATAATAGGTTTCCTGTTTCACGCAATTGCTAATGTTATTATGCCAATGAATTTCCAAGCCTTGTTTTTTGTTATTTTTAAAAACCACTTCTGTCTTTAATTTGCCACCAACGTAAAAACTTTTCCAAACGCCTTGTTTCAAACTGTCTTTATCAATAATATTTATGGTGTCACCATCATGCAGATCATAATGAATGTATTGGCCTTTAGCAGATAAAGCCGTGAACAACAAAAGAATATAAGTAATAAAGTACCTGAGCATTTAAGTATAAATTTGATTAAATTTGCACGATAAAGCAAATTGTATGCTCGAAAAAATAAATAATTTATTGTTGGAAGTTGAAGCCTTCACAGCTAATACCAAAGAACAGGTTGAAGAATACCGGATCAAATGGTTAAGCAAAAAAGGCGAGGTCACGGCATTGTTCGAAGATTTTAGAACTGTGCCAAATGAAATGAAAAAGGAAATTGGACAGAAGCTGAATGAATTAAGAAATAAAGCGCAAGAGAGAATAACAGAATTAAAAGAAAAATTTGATGGAACAGAACAAGGCAGCAATAATTCGGAGAAAGATTTAACTGTCCCGGCTTATCCAACAATTCAGATTGGAAGCAGGCATCCATTATCAATTGTGAAAAATGATATTATTGATATTTTTTCGCGTATTGGTTTTACAGTAAGTGATGGAAGAGAAATTGAAGATGATTGGCATAATTTTTCCGCATTAAATACGCCTGAAAACCATCCGGCGCGTGATATGCAAGATACTTTTTATGTGAGCCTAAATCCGGAAATGGTTTTGCGTACACAAACTTCAAGTGTGCAAGTGCATATTATGGAACGTCAAAAACCACCAATCAGAACTATTTCACCGGGAAGAGTTTATCGTAACGAAGCAATTAGTGCACGTGCTCATTGTCAGTTCCATCAAGTTGAAGGGTTGTATATTGATGAAAAAGTTTCATTTGCCGATCTCAAACAAACCTTACTTTATTTTGCGAGAGAAATGTTTGGTGCTGAAACAAAAATTAGATTACGTCCGAGTTATTTCCCTTTCACAGAGCCAAGCGCAGAGGTTGATATCAGTTGCACCATTTGTGGTGGAAAAGGATGCAATGTATGTAAGCAAACCGGCTGGGTAGAAATTTTAGGATGCGGTATGGTCGATCCACAAGTGTTAGATAATTGCAAAATAGACAGTAATAAATTCAAAGGCTTTGCATTTGGTATGGGTATTGAACGTATTGCAATGCTCAAATATCAAATAAAAGATTTGCGTTTATTTTTTGAAAATGATGTTCGCTTTTTAAAACAATTTACTGCAGTTTAAAATTTTATGTCACGACAAAGTAAAGTAGATACATTGTTGACGATGCTTAAAATTGAACCGGAAGATATTTTTCTTAATTATTCTTTAGGTTTAGAATATGTTGCAGATAATAATTTTGACTTAGCTGAACAAAGTTTTAAAAAAACCATCTCTATTCAACCGAATTATATTCCTGCATTTTATCAATTAGGAAAACTTTACGAAGCGCAACAAAAGAATGAAAAAGCTTTAAATTTATTTAAGCAAGGACTTCAATTTTCAATTGAGCAAAAAAACACGAAAGCAATAAATGAGTTTAATGAAGCTTTATTTATGCTTGAAGACTAGTTAATCGTCTAATAATCAATCTCTTCCAAAGCAATTTCATCCAAAATTTTTTTGATTTTGAGGCAATTTTACTATATTTATAGGTTGTGATCACATTTTTATAAATGAAGTATAGATTATTGTTATATTTTTTATTTGGTTTTATTTGTGTTTATACAAACAAAGCTCAGGTAAGTTATAATAGTGCGGCAACATATGGTCTTCGAAAAATAATCCCTGCTTATTCAAATAGTGCTATACAAGTATTGAGAGCTTGTGATAATGCAACTGCCAATATCGGTTTTACTTCTTGTGGAGATTTAGATACAACTACATTAAAAAACTTTGTACTTGTCCCAAATCCAATAAGTGCTATAACATCTTCAGTTGGCGCTGCATATGGTTTAAGAAGATTGAAATGTGGCGCTACATCAGCTATTCAAGTGCGCAGATCATGCGATAACGCAACTCTCAATATTGGTTTTACTGCTCTCGGCGATTTTGATACGGTTTCGCTCAAAACATTTGTGATAGCTTCAAATCCTTTAAGTGCAATTAGTGCAGCAGCTGCAGCAGCATATAGTTTAAGAAAATTGAGTTGTACTTATGCTGGTAAAGCAATTCAAGTACGTAGAAGTAGTGATAATACTACTCAAGATATTGGATTTACAGCATCAGGCGATTTGGATACTGCTTCAATGAAAACCTTTGTGGGTGCAAACAGTGCTTTTGTTACAATTTGGTACGATCAAAGTGGGAATGTTAGAAATGTTACACAGGTAACAAATGCTCTTCAGCCAAGAATTATGAATGCAGGTGTTATTGATAATGACGCGAATGGAAAGCCAACTGTTTTTTTTAATGGAACTTATCTTACCAATAACGCGTTTGTTCTTACTACTCAACCCATAAGTACTTCATGTGTATGGAAAGCAACTAGCCTTGCAAATCCTGGTGGGGAAATTTTCGGTTGGGGAAATAATACTACTTTGGGCTCTCGTTATGGTGCTTGGTTTAATTTTATAAGTGCTACGCAAGGTGATTATGGAGTTGAGGACTTGGGTGCAGGTATTGTTGGCACAGTCTTGAATACAAATACATGGTATATAGCTTCTCAGATTCTCCCGAATTCTACTGTAACAAATCTCACACAATGGATTAATGGAACCGCACAAGTTATGAGTAATATTAGTGCACCGGGTAATTTAAATATTGTAGCAGCAGGCAGTGAATTTGCTATTGGTACAATTCCCATCGCTCATACACAAGGAATAAATGGCAATATACATGAGTTGATATATTTTGGTTCTTCTTTGTCTACTGCTGATAGACAATACTTGGAGTGGGGACAATCACAATATTATAACATCGCTGGCCCTGTATTATCAGCGACTTTACCTGCTGGAGCTCCAAGTGCGTATGCCACTACTTGGTACGATCAATCAGGAAATGGTTATAATGTAACTCAAGCAACAGCAGCTTCACAACCACGAATTATTAATGCAGGTAAAATAGATCAACAAAAAGGAAGGCCATGTCTATTCTTTGATGGAGTTGCAAGTCAAATGACAAATTCAGTTTATTCGTGTTTATTAAATAGCCAAACACCTACGTGGAATGCAGTTATTTGGCCTATTGCAACCAATAACGCATATGCTGCAATTGCATCTTGGCGTGTTGCAGGCGGGGTTTGTAGTCAACTTGAATTAGGAGGTAATAATAATTGGAATACATGTTGGTGGAGTAATAACGTTAACTGGACAACAATCAATGGTACTTCAATTGCTAATGGAACATTCCAAATATTGACCGCGCTGACAAATGCTACATCCACACAAATGTATTTTAATGGTAGTTTATCATTTAATAATACGGGCCAAAGTAACACAGCGGCATCAGCAGGAAATCCGGTTAATGGAAATATAACACCGTTGATAATAGGAAATGACAATTGTTGTGGAGGAAGATTTATAAAAGGATATATACCGGAAATTATCCTTTCTTCAAATTATTTTAGTACAACCGATAGGCAATATTTGGAATGGAGTCAAGCTCAATATTACACTGTGGCTGGCCCTGTTTTAGTTAATTTACCAGGAGCAGCGCCGAGTGCATCTATTGCAACGTGGTACGATCAATCAGGAAACGGAATAAATATACAAGCAACCGGGTCAAGGCAACCACAAATAATGAATGCAGGTATTGTAACAAGATTAGGTTTAGCAGGCACATGGCCTACCATACAAGGTAACAATGCATTGCAAACAAATTTAACGGCAACTTTTGCTGCTACGTATGCTGGTTCTGCATTATCTGCTAATAGTGTATTACAAGCTGATGCAAATTCTAATGCCAACCTAAGAGTGATGTCTTTTGGCAATAGTGCATTAACAAGCGCCGATTGGAGTAACGTGAATTATTGCAATATCAATCAAAGAAATAATAATCAATTTGTGATTGAACGCAATGGTGTAAATCCTGCAACTACGTTTGTTGTTGCCACGCCAATGGTTTTATCGGCCCGTTTTGATGGCGCAAATCATCAGTTATTTAATGATGGAACTGGTTCTGCTACAACTGCAGATGCAAATGCATTTAACTTTAATGCATTTAGACTTTTACAAAGTATAAACCCCTCATTTGAAGCTGGGGAAGCAATAACCGGTAAAATGTCGGAATTTAATTTATTTTATTCGGCACTTAACACAACGCGTAGAACTTTACAAGAAACAAATCAAAGTGCATATTACAACATTGCAATTAGTAATAGTAAATACACACCACCGTCTGCAACAACGTATAATAGATTTGTATTAGGCGTTGGAAGAGAAAGCGCAACAGATAGCGTTTGTTCTACGCGACAATCAGCAGGCATGGGCTTTACATTAAGTACAAATGCAGCAGCTTATTTGATAGATAATGGAGATTATATAACAGCAGGAATAAATTGCCCGATTACTTCATCAACAAATATTACATTTTTACCTGCACCAATTTTATTGCGTTGGGATAATGATTGGTATGTAAATAAAACAGATATTGTTGGAACTGCCGGTGGAACATTAAGTGTTTATTTTGATTTCAACGATTACCACATTGGAACTTCACCGGGAGCAGCAGCCAATTATAGTTTGTTGAACCGCCCAACAACAGCAAGTAATTTTACAGTCATCGCCGGTGCAACAGCAAATGTTTCCGGCTCTCGAGTTTATTTTACAGTAGATGCAAATAATCTCCCAACCAACTCTTATTATACAATTGGAACAAAAAATCCGCCTGTTAGTCCGCTACCAATTGAGCTATTAAATTTCGATGCAGCCGTTTGCCAAAAAGATGTGTGTATAGATTGGTCAACTGCCAGTGAAGTAAATACAGATTATTTTAGTATTGAACGCTCAATCGACGCACAAAATTTCAGTGAAATTAAAAAAGTAAAAGGCGCAGGTAATAGTCAGCGAACATTAAATTATTCTGCAATGGACTATGAAGCGCTTCCAGGCA
>Ga0206968_10211_pt1 | contig 15746 bp, 15 predicted proteins | sample Alteio_BWOrgHeat_22_FD_153254 | JGI IMG/M metagenome (GOLD analysis project Ga0206968, IMG submission 153254) | Enriched cells from forest soil in Barre Woods Harvard Forest LTER site, Petersham, Massachusetts, United States -... | ecosystem: Environmental > Terrestrial > Soil > Temperate forest >... | reverse complement strand
GGGATTGAAATAATATCTCCCTCTGAAGCGTCATCGGAACAACCCGCGGGTTGTTCTCTTTTTATTTTGGCACGGTGTTGGGAAGCGAGAGGACCTATGGCTGAAGCAGTGGTGTTGACGACCAAGCCGCGAAAGGACCTGGGCAAGATGAACGCTCGCCGGCTCCGGCGGCAGGGTTTGATCCCCGGCATCCTTTATGGACACAAAGAGGCGACGGTCGCCGTTTCCTTAAATAAAGATGATCTGGGCCGAGCGATCCGCCATGGCGTCCGGGTGGTGGACGTTCAGGCCGAAGGCAAGACCGAAAAAGCCCTGATCAAGGAAGTGCAATGGGATCACCTGGGGCTTGAAATTCTGCACGTTGATTTCGCGCGTGTCGCGGCCGACGAGCGCGTGGAAGTGAATGTTCGGGTGGAGCTGCGCGGGACGGCCGCGGGAATTGCCACCGGCGGCGTCATCGACCAGCCCATTCACCTGCTGGCGGTGGAATGCTTGGCCGTTGCCGTGCCGGATTCTATCCGCGTCAACGTCTCGGGCTTGCAGCTGGGTCAAGCCATTCACGTGAAGGAATTGGCCCTTCCAGAAGGCGTGAAAGCCCTGACCGATCCGGACGCCGTGGTGGTCCAGGTGATCGCCAAGTTGGTGGAGGCCGAAGCGCCTGCTGCTGCTCCGGAAGGAGCCGCTGCCGCCGAGCAAGCCGAGCCGGAGGTCATCCGTCGCGAGCGACCAGCCGAAGAGGAGGAGGAACCCGAGGCGAAAAAGTGATCCGCGACTTCTCGTGGATTACCGGTGTCTCGGCTTCCTTGTATGAAAGTTGTCGTCGGTTTAGGCAATCCCGGTCGCAAATATCAGGGAACCCGGCACAATGTTGGTTTCGAGGTGGTCGACAGCTTGGCGGCGAGCTCTCGTGGCGGACGGTTTCAGAATCGCTTTCAGGCGCAGGTCGCCGAGTTGGTCGAGGATTCCAACCGAGTCTTGTTGGTTAAGCCCGAGACCTTCATGAACCTGAGCGGGCGGTGCGTGCGAGAAGTGGTCGATTTTTACCAGACGCCGCTTCCAGATTTGCTGATCGTGTGCGACGATTTCAATTTGCCGTTGGGGAAGTTGCGGGTGCGAGGGCGAGGAACTCACGGCGGCCATAATGGGCTGAGAGATATCCAAAGCCATTTAGGCACGACCGAGTATCCTCGGCTGCGAATTGGAGTGGAAGCACCGGGAGAGAAGGACGCGGTCGAGCATGTATTGGGCCGTTTTCGCTCGGCCGAGCGCCCCGTGATTGAAGAGGCTATTGGACAAGCCGTCCAAGCCGTGACGGTTTGGATTCATCAGGGGATTGACGCCTGCATGAATCTATACAATGGGTGACAACCAACGAGAACGCTTTTTCCACTGACAACCGTGATGCAATAGGGGAGTGCGATAAACCAACGATGGCTGCGAATACTTACGAATGCATGTTTCTGCTTGATCCGTCCAAAGTTTCGGGGGACTTGGCCGGCGCCGCCAAGCAGGTCGAGAATATTTTGACCAAGAATCACGCCGAGCTTCTCGCCAGCCGGCAATGGGACGAACGCCGCCTTGCCTATCCTGTTAGGGGACAGAAAAAGGGCCTTTACTATCTCACCTACTTCCGAAGCGAAGGAAAAAATCTGGTCAACATCGAGCGGGATTGCGCCTTGAACGAGACGATTCTGCGTTACTTGGCGCTCCGGGTGCATCCCAAGATGGTGGATACGATGCTGGCTCTGGCACGGGACGAACATGCCTTGGCTCTTCAGGCAGTGCCCGAGCCGGTGGCCACCGAAGGACCCATCGTAGAAGAGTTCGATGGCGGGCGGCCCAGACGCCCTCGCCGTGACGGCGACCATAAGTCTTAAGGATGCCGGAAGGTCATTGGAAAGTCGCCCTTGGTTCATGCTTCATCTCCGGGGAGACAACTATGGCGAATTTGAACAAAGTGATGCTGATCGGTCGATTGACGCGCGATCCGGAGGTGCGAAGTTTTGCCACCGGAGGCAAGGTCGCCTCCTTCGGCTTCGCGGTGAACAATCGCCGAAAGAATTCACAAACCGGCCAATGGGATGATGAGCCGGTCTTTCTAGATATGGAGGCCTTCAATCGAGGCGAAGGGGGCCGGCAGTTGGCAGACCAGGTCGAGCAATACTTCAGAAAAGGGCAACAGTTTTTCATTGAAGGTCACTTAAAGCTGGACCAATGGACTTCTCAGGACGGGCAAAAACGTTCGAGGATAAAAATTGTCGTGGATAATTTTCAGTTCCTGGAGCCGCGCCCTGGTGGAAGCCCGCCCGAAAGCGGCTTTCGAAGCTCGCGCCCCGCTCCAACTCCATCCCGGCCTCCAGCCGATCCGGGAACAACATTCGATAATCCGCCCGAGATGGAGCCTCCCGAGCCGCGTGGAGAAGAAGAAATTCCTTTTTGAAAAGGTTCGCCATTTAGCCGCGGAGCTTGCTCCGCGCGGAGCAAGCTCCGCGGCTAAATGTTGTTCCGGACGTGGATGAAAGATAGGACTCTTAAATGCCAACCAAAGTGCGAAATCAAGTGCGGAAAGGTCAGAGTCGCGGCATGCAGCTCGTGCTGACCGAAGATGTTCCCAACCTCGGCAAACAGGGCGACCTCGTGGAAGTCCGCCATGGCTATGGCCGAAATTTCTTGCTCCCGAATGGCATGGCCACCATTCCCAGCGAGCACAACGTCCGTCTCGTGGAACGGTACAAAGAACGCGTTCGTCAGGCCCGGGAAGCCCGAATTGCCGACTTGAAAGCCCTGGCCGAGCAACTGCAGCGAGCCAACGTTTCCATTGAAGCCAACGCCAACGAAGAAGGACATCTTTACGGCTCGGTGGGCGCGCCCGAAATCTCCCGTGCTCTCAAGGCCTTGAACCTAAAAATCGAGCCGGACATGGTTCGTCTCGAAGGACCGATCCGCGAATGCGCCCTGTACGCCGTCAAGCTGAACCTCGGCTACGACATCGAAACCGAAGTCAAAATCTTGGTCGTCAAGCAGCAGGACAAGAAGTAGTCATCAGTGATCAGTAATCCAGTGGGTCGTGATTTTTCCGATTCTGAAAAGGGTTTTCCGGCATTAATTTTTTGTCAATTTCCTCCCCGTTAGTGATCAAACACTGATCACTGATCACTGGATTTAAGCATGACCCCGGACCACGGAGGGCCAGATCGGTTGCCGCCTCAAAACAAGGAGGCGGAGCAGTGCGTGCTGGGCAGCATGCTGCGGGATAATCCTGTCATCGGCGATGTACTGCAAATCATTCGGCCCGACAACTTTTACCTTGATGCCCATCAAAAAATCTGCCAGGCCATCATTACCCTCTACGATCGGGGCAGTCCAGTCGATCTGATGCTCTTGGCCGACGAGTTGAACAATCGCAAGCAAATCGAAGAAATCGGCGGGTATAGCTATTTGGGCCGGTTGTGGGAGGCCGCCCCCACCGCGGCCAACGCCGAATACTACGCCCGCATCGTCCGCGATAAGGCCATCGTTCGCCATCTCATTCATTCCAGCAACGAAGTGCTTCGCGACGCCTACGATCAAGCCATGCCCGCCGACGAGCTTCTGGAGTCGGCCGAGCGCAAGATCCTCGACATCGCTGAAATGGGCATCACCGGGCAGACTTTTACGTTGGCTCAGGCCTTGACCGAGGCCTACGATCGCATCGACACGCGGCAGCAAAACGATCAAACCTCGATCAGCGGTTTGCCGACGGGCTTCATCGATTTGGATGAAAAAACGGCGGGGCTTCAGAATTCCGAGCTGATCATCATGGCCGCCCGGCCCAGCCACGGCAAAACGGCTCTGGCCATGAACGTCGCTCGCTATGTGGCCGTCGAAGACAACCAGCCGGTCTTCGTGGTCAGTCTGGAACAATCGCGAATCGAGTTGGCCGAACGGCTCCTTTGCTGTCAGGCCCGCGTCGATAGTCACAAACTTCGCAAGGGCCATCTCAGCTCGGAGGATATGCAAAAACTGATCGAGGCCGGCGGCACGCTGCGGAACGCCCCCTTGTTCATTGACGACACACCAGGCCAAGGGATGTTGCGCATCGCAGCCAATGCCCGCCGTCTGAAACTACGTGAGAAAATCAAACTGGTGGTCATCGACTATCTGCAGCTGATCGAGCCGGACAACCGCCGGGACAACCGGCAGGAGCAAGTCGCCAACATTTCCCGCCGTCTCAAGTTCCTCGCGCGCGAACTGCAAATTCCCGTCATGGCCCTGGCTCAGGTCAACCGCAGCTCGGAAGACCGCACCGATCACAAGCCCCGACTGGCCGACCTGCGCGAATCCGGCTCCATCGAGCAGGACGCCGACACGGTCATGCTCTTGCACCGTCCCGAAATGTATGAGCCGGGCCAGCACGAAGGCATCCTGGAAATTCATATCGCCAAGCAGCGCAACGGCCCCACCGGCGAGGTTTCCCTCACCTTCCTCAAGCAATTCATGCGCTTCGAGAATTTTGTCGAAGCGCCGGTCGGTTTCGACGTGTAGAAGACAGTGAGCGATGAGTAATGAGTGATGAGTACGAAAAAATCTGATTCATCGTTTCGCGTACGCCGTATACATCGTTTCGCACCCGCCAATTCCCCCGCCGGGAACAACCCGCATCCTCGACTCGCGTTGTCAACATTCGCCATTTCACGTTAGAATCCATCACCATGCGCATCGGGATCGGACATGACACGCACCGTTTGGCGGAAGGCCGACCGCTCCTCTTAGGAGGAGTTCGAATCGAGCATTCGCGTGGTCTGGTCGGTCACAGTGATGCGGACGTGGTTCTCCACGCCGTCACCGATGCCATGCTGGGCGCGGCGGGCTTGGGTGATATCGGCGACGCGTTCCCCGATACCGACCCGGCCAATCGCGAACGAGATTCCGGCGACTTTGTCCGGGAAACGCTCAAACGGCTCGTCCTCGATCACTGGCTGCTGGTGAATGTGGACGTCATCATTTTCGCGCAGGAGCCGAAGTTGGGGCCGGTGAAGACGGAGATCCGCCGGAACCTGGCCCGCCTGTTGGGAATCGAAGAAAGCGCCGTCAACGTCAAAGCCAAAACCGGCGAAGGCGTGGGCGCCATCGGTCGTGCCGAAGCCATCAGCTGCCAGGCCGTTGTATTGATCGATCGATAAATCTCCAAGTCCACGGAAGGCATTCCGTGGGCTTATGAACGAGAAAAATCCAATGCCCTTACGTGCCTACAACACGCTCACTCGCCAAAAAGAGCCTTTCGAGACCGTCCAGCCCGGCAAGGTCGGCATGTACGTCTGCGGGCCGACGGTCTACAAGCCGAGCCACGTCGGCCACATGGTCGGCCCGGTCATCTTCGACACCATCAAGCGATATCTCGCTTACCTCGGATATGAAGTCACCCTGGTTGTCAACATCACCGACATCGACGACAAGATCATCGACCAGGCGCAAAAGCAAAAGAAAGATTGGAAACAACTCGCCGAAGAAGTCACGACCGACTACAAGGAGAATCTCAAGAAGCTCGGAGTCACCGGGATTGACGAATTTCCGCGAGCAACTGAGCACATCGAGGACATCAAGACTATCATCCAAGGTTTGATTGACAAGGGCTTCGCTTACGCGGCCGGCGGGGACGTGTACTTTGACGTGACGAAGGACTCCGACTACGGCAAACTCTGCCACCGGGATCCTGCGCAATTGGAGGCCGGCGCCCGCATCGAGGTCAGCGACAAAAAACGCAATCCCGGCGACTTTGCTCTCTGGAAAGGCGCCAAACCGGGCGAGCCGAAATGGGACAGCTCGTGGGGTCCAGGCCGGCCGGGCTGGCACATCGAATGCTCCGCCATGAGCATGAAGCTTCTGGGCGCAACCCTCGACATCCACGGCGGCGGGCTCGACTTGCAATTCCCTCATCACGAGAATGAGCTGGCCCAATCCGAATCCTATACGGGCGTCCCATTCGTCCGCTATTGGCTGCACAACGGCCTGATGAAAACCGGCGACGATAAGATGTCCAAAAGCAAGGGCAATGAGATCGTCGTGTCCGAGGTCCTCAAGCGGCATCAGCCGGAAACGATCCGGTTTTTCTTGCTCTCCACGCACTACCGCCGGCCCATTGATTACAGCGAGGAGCGGCTGCAGGAGGTTCGGCGCGGGCAAGACAACTTTCATCGATTCTTTGAACGATTTCAACGCATCACCGGCACTAGTTTTTATTCACTCGCCGCGCCTTCCAATCGTCAGCAAACGCCAAGCACCGCGAGTTCCGCGGGCTTCCGAAAGGAGATTGCCGCGCACCGGGATGCATTTCTCGAATGCATGGACGACGATTTCAATACCGGCGGGGCGATCGGAATTCTTTACGATTTGCTGACTTCTTTGAACCGCTTTGCCGATTCCAAAAAACTGGAAGAGGCTCAGACCGATAGCGCGAGCCTCACTGATTTTCGGCAAGGCGCTATCGTCCTTAAGGAACTAAGCCAAATCCTGGGAATCTTTCAGAAGCCTGCCGCCCAGCCGACCGAGACGGATAACCAACTCCTGTCGAATCTCATGCAATTGTTCATTGAGCTACGCGCGGACGCCCGCAAGAACAAGAACTTTGCCCTGGCCGACCAAATTCGCCAGCGACTGAGTCAACTTGGCATTACTCTTGAAGACCGTCCCGGCGGCACCGGCTGGCGGGTGGATATCTAAAAGCATGTCCTTCTCGGAAAACCATGGATTGGGTTCACGCATTCTCGGCATCGACCCCGGCCTGCAAATTACCGGTTACGGCGTCATCGATGTTTCTTCGGATGGCCCCAAAGTCTGTGAAGCCGGCGTTATCCGCACCAACGACGATACGGAAGCATCCGACCTCGCCCAGCGAATCCGTTCGTTGCATGAAGGCATTCTTGAGGTGATCGATCTGTTTCGTCCTCAGGCGGTCGCGGTGGAACAATTGTATGCCCACTATGAGCATCCGCGCACGGCTATCTTGATGGGGCATGCTCGAGGAGTGATTTTCCTGGCGGCCGCTCAGCGAGACTTGCCCGTCTTCAGCTATAATGCCACGCGGATCAAGAAGAGCATCACCGGCAATGGCCGAGCGTCTAAGGATCAGGTCCAGCGCACCATCCAGCGAGAGTTGGGCTTGACTCATCTGCCGGAGCCGTCCGATGTCGCCGACGCCTTGGCCGTCGCCTTGTGCCACTATTATCAACTGAAGATGCCGAAGGCGATCACTGAGTGAAGGAATCATGATCACCAAAATCAGCGGCGTTCTGAATCGCGTGCTCGATGAGGAAGTTCGCCTGCAAATCGACACGTTCGAATATCAGGTGTTGGTCCCGGAGTTTATCCGCCGGCAATTACAAGGGCTCGTCGGTCAAGAGGTCACACTGCACACCAGCGAATACCATGAAGGCAATCCGATGCAAGGGCGGATGGTTCCCCGGCTGATCGGCTTTTGCACCGAGGCGGAGCTGGAGTTCTTTGAGCTCTTTTGCACGGTGGACAAAGTCGGAGTGCGCAAAGCGATCAAGGCGCTCGTTCGGCCGGTGCGGGAGATGGCCGACGCCATCCAGCGGCAAGACGCCAAATGGCTGACGACCTTGCCCGGCGTCGGCCCATCGACGGCCGACCAGATTATTGCCACCTTAAGAAAAAAGGTGACCAAGTTTGCCTTGATCCCCGAAGGCAAAGACGGCACTGAGCCGACCCAGAGGAAGCCGGGCATGGACGGCAATCTCGTCGAAGACGCCTATCGAGCGCTGTTGACAGTCGGGCACTCACCCCTGGACGCTCGCAACCTCTTGGATAAGGCCCTCGGCGGAGGGAAGTCGTTCCAGTCCGTGGAAGACGTCCTGTTGGAGATTTATAAGCAAAGAAACTAGGCGAGCGGCAAGTTGACAATTGCAAATTTGCTATTTGCAATGGTTTTTCCGAGGTTTAGTTCATGGCCCGTCAACCCATAGTCAAAGCGGAGCCCCCCGAGGTCCAGAAGCAACGTGACACCGCCCTGCGCCCGCGCCTCTTGCGCGAGGTCGTCGGCCAAAAAGCCGTCGTCCAGCGCCTGACTATCGCCCTCAATGCCTGCAAGAAACTCAAAGAGCCTCTCTCGCACATTCTTTTCGACGGACCTCCCGGCCTGGGCAAAACGACTTTCGCCACGGTTCTGCCTCACGAACTGGGAACGAGCATTCAAATGACCAGCGGCCCCGCACTGACCAAGCCGATGGACTTGATGCCGTTCCTCACCAACGCCGAGGAAGGCTCCATTCTTTTCATCGACGAAATCCATCGCATGCCGCGCGTGGTGGAGGAGTTCATCTATCCGGCCATGGAGGATTTCCGGGTCGACATCATCCTGGGCGAGGGCATCAATGCTCGAACGATTCCTATCCACATGAAGCGGTTCACCTTGGTCGGCGCCACGACGCGGAGCGGGATGCTTTCCGGCCCCATGCGCGACCGCTTTAAGATGCACGAACATCTGGAGTTTTACACCGTCGAGGAGTTGGCGGAGATTATTCGTATCAACGCTCGCAAACTGGAGACCTCGATCACGGACGATGCCGCGTTGGAATTGGCCCGGCGCAGCCGGGGAACGCCTCGGACCGCGAACTCGCGTCTGTATTGGACGCGCAGCTATGCCGCCAGCGAGGCCGACGGCCGCATTACCCTCGACCTCGCCCGCGCCGCCCTCACTATGGCCGAAGTTGATACCGAAGGCCTGGACAAACAGGATCGTCGCTATTTGGAAGTGCTCATCGACGTATTCGGCGGCGGCCCCACCGGCGTGGAGGCGCTGGGCGCCACTTTGAACCTGGCCGTCGATACCCTCAGCGACGAGGTGGAGCCATTCTTGCTCCGCGAGCAATTCCTGGTCCGCACTCCCCGAGGCCGGCAGGCGACTCAAAAGGCTTATCAACTCCTTGGCCGGATTGCACCCGATAAGGCCGAAAAGCCGCTTCAACTCTTTGAGTAATCTCACTGGTCTGAACCATTTTTGTTTTGATGCTGTCCTGTTTTCCCGATTCTCTTAAAAAAAACCTGACCGCCCAACAGCAGGAGAACTTGAGATTGCCCCTTGTCGTTCAAAAATTCGGCGGCACGAGTGTGGCGACGGCGGAGCGCATCATGGCGGCTGCTCGACGCGCCCTCCGCGCCAAGCAGGCCGGCCATCAGGTGATCGTCGTCGTCAGCGCTCGCGGCGACACCACCGACGAGCTTATCTCGCTGGCCCGCGAAATCAGCGATCAGCCTCCCGCTCGCGAGATGGATATGCTGCTGTCGACGGGCGAGCAGATTTCCATTGCCCTCATGGCCATGGCGATTCAGTCCCTGGGCCAGCCGGCCATCAGCTTCACCGGCGCCCAAATCGGCATCGTCACCGACAGCTATCACACCAAGGCCCGCATCAAGAATATCTCCACCCAGCGCATGCGGCAGGCGCTTGATGAAGGCCGAATCGTGATCGTGGCCGGTTTTCAGGGCATCGACTCGGATTACAACATTACCACGTTGGGGCGAGGCGGCTCGGACACCACGGCCGTCGCTCTCGCCGCCGTCATGAAGCATGACCCGGATACCGACAATGGCCAAGTCGGCTGCGAAATCTACACCGACGTGGACGGCGTCTATACCACCGATCCGCGCGTCGTCCCCGAAGCGCGCAAGATGGATTTCATCAGCTATGACGAGATGCTGGAGCTAGCTAGCGTTGGAGCAGGCGTCATGCACTCACGGAGCATCGAGTTCGCCAAGAAATTCGACGTGCCGCTTCAGGTTCGCAGCTCGTTCAGCGACGTGGAAGGCACGTGGATTGTCCCCGAAGCGGAATGGATGCACGAAGCACCCGTCTGCGGGGCGGCTCTGGTCCGCGACGAAGCACGCATCAACCTTGACGGCGTGCCGGATGAGCCGGGCGTCAGCCATCGCGTTTTCTCGGCCATCGCCGACCAGAACATCGTGGTGGATATGATCGCTCAGAACGTCGGCAGCGGCGGGAAGGCGGCCATCGGCTTCACCGTTTTGCGGAACGAGCTGCCCGCCACGCTGGCGGTTTTACGCCCGTTGGCGGCGGAATTGAGCGCTTCCTTGCACCATCAAGAAGAAATGAGCAAAGTGTCCGTGGTTGGGACCGGCATGCGGACGCACACCGGCGTGGCCGAGAAAATGTTCGCCGCCCTGGCCGCCGCCCACATCAACATGCCCATGATCACCACCGGGGACATCAAGATTTCCGTGCTGGTGGAAAAGACGGATGGAGTGCGGGCATTGCGTGCGGTGCATCAAGCCTTTGGATTGGATCAACCCCGACGTGGCGCCGCCCGGTCGGCCGGTCCAGCAGGCTCCGGCGTGTTTCACCGCAAGGTCCACGCCAAAGTGGAAAACTCAGACCCACCACTCACCACTCACCACTCACCACTCACGAACATCACGCAACATCTTTCCAGCATGGAAGACATTGTGGTCAGCGACGTGCTTTTGACCACGGACCAAGGACGCATCACGATTTTTGATTTGCCGGACCAACCGGGCATTTGTTCGCGTGTTTTTCAAGCGGTGGCCGCCGCCGGAATCATCGTAGACATGATCGTGCACAACCTGACCGCGACGGGGCGGGCGGAGCTGTCCTTCAGCGTGCCGCTGGCCGATCTTGCCAAGGCATTGAAAGTCACGGAAAGTCTCACTCGGGAAATTGACCCGCGCACGCGAGCGGTCGCCGACCCGGACATTGCCAAGCTGTTCGTGCTTGGTGTCGGCATGCGCACGCACACCGGCGTGGCCCGCCGCATGTTCGGCGCCCTGGCCCAGCGCGGCATCAATATCAGTATGATCAACACCAGCGAAGTCCGTGTCAGCGTCGTCGTCGATAAGAGCCGAGGCGAGGAAGCGCTGGCATGCTTGAAAGAGACCTTCAAGCTATAGACCTTTCATGGCAAGCGGGGCGTGTGAACGCCCCGGTATCCGTCAGGAATGAATTGGATGCCGCGGTCACCTGCAATTTAGCGACTCTGAGCTGAGGAGATTCGATTTATGAGAACGTGTCGGCTCGAAATCCTGGCCGCACTTACATGCTTCTTCCATGTCCTGGCTTCTTCCGCAGAGCCACCGGGGTTTCACACCCTGACCATTGGTGATCCCGCTCCCGATTTCAAGCTGCCCGGAGTCGATGGACGCGATTACGCGCTCAAAGATTTCGCCAACGCCAAGGTGCTCGTCGTCATTTTCACCTGCAATCACTGCCCGACGGCCCAGGCCTACGAAGAACGCATCATCAAGCTGGCCACTGACTATAAGGATAAAGGCGTAGCCGTGGTGGCCATTTCACCCAATGATCCCAAAGCCGTTCGACTCGATGAACTGGGTTACACTGATTTGAGCGATTCGTTCGAGGAGATGAAGCTCCGAGCCAAGGAGCGAAAGTTCCCCTTCCCGTATCTATATGACGGTGATACCCAGAAGACGGCTTTGGCTTACGGCGTCCTGGCGACGCCGCATGTTTTTATCTTCGACCAAGAACGAAAACTTCGTTATGTCGGTCGAATCGACGATGCCGAAGTGAAGACCGTCAAGAGTCACGATACCCGCAATGCCTTGGACGCTTTGCTCGCCGGCAAGCCGGTGCCGGTCGAGAAGACTCGGGTGTTCGGCTGCTCTACCAAGTGGGCGGAAAAGCAGGATGATGCCAAGCGCGCCCTGGTCAAGTGGGACGCGGAGCCGGTCACGCTGGAACCCTTGGATGAATCGGCTCTGACTAAACTTGTCAAGAACGACACAAAAAAGCTGCTGCTGATCAACGTCTGGGCAACCTGGTGCGGACCGTGCGTGGCAGAGCTGCCGGAGTTCGTAACAATGAACCGCATGTATCGCCGCCGGCCTTTCCAGCTCGTCACCATTAGCTTGGATGATCCTCAAAAGGACGAGGAGACGCTGAAAGTGCTCAAGGAAAAACATGTGGCCGCAACTAATTACCGTTCGGCCATCAAGGACCGCGACCGCTTTGCCGATTTGCTCGATAAGGACTGGCCAGGGCCGGTGCCCTATACGCTGCTTATTGAGCCAGGCGGCAAAGTGCTTTATCGAAAAAGCGGAGCGGTCGAGCCACTCGTGGTGAAACGGGCGATTGTTAATTATCTGGGGAGAACGTACTAGAAGACAGCTTGTAGCTTGTAGGGTGCGTGGAGTCTTCGGAACCCACCCTTGCATCTGAGTTCAAAGGGCTCCGCTCTTCCAGCGAAAGGAATGACTGTGGCTAACTATCATCGCTGGAGGATTGCTGGTGGCTCTTTTTTCTTCACCGCAGCAACAGCTTCCCGACGGCCGATCCTCACGACCAAAATCGGTCGACAGGCATTTCACCAGGCATTGGATGAAGTGAAAGTTCTTCGGCCCTTTGAGATCTCCGCGATAGTAATCCTGCCTGACCACGTGCACTGCATTTGGACTTTGCCGGAAGGAGACGGAGATTTTTCTTGGCGATGGGCCGCCGTAAAGACGAGGTTCACCAAGAAGTATCTCTGTCAAGGTGGCGACGAGGCGCCCATTAGTGAATCTCGTCGCAAAAAAGGTGAACGCGGCGTTTGGCAGCGCCGGTTCTGGGAACACTTCATTCGAAATGAGAACGATTTAAAACGTTGTTTAGACTATTTGCATTACAATCCTGTTAAACATGGCCTCGTCCAAAATGTCAACGATTGGCCCTATTCTAGTTTTCGCCGATTCGTGCTTCAAGGCGAATACACGGAGGAGTGGGCGTCCGAAGTCGAGCTTCCTTATGACTCTAATCTGTTCGGCGACCTGGAGTTTGCATAATTGGACATTTCACGTGACTGAAGAGTGGGTTCCGAAGACTCCACCCACCCTACCGGCTACCGGCCAAACCCAATCGTCTGAATGGGGCTGTCAATTCACATAAACGAATTCGTTTCGATTCAGAATCGCCAAACAGAAATCTGCCAGAGCGGCGGAGGCCGCGGGATTCATCGAAGAAGTTAAGTCCGGCGGCATGCCAATCAGTTTGCGGGCACGCAAGCGATCCTCGAGAATAAGAGCTTGCTCGGTCAAGAAATCACGAGCCATTTTCTTTTCCGAGTCACGAGGTAATCGCCCCAGGCTCAGGTGATAAGCGCGCTCGATTTGCCTGTCCATCGACGAGCCGCATTCTCGCAGTAATCGGGAGGCAAACTTCTTGCTTTGTTCCTGCATAAACGGTCCATTGATCATGATAAGGGCTTGCGGTGCGAAGGTGCTGACAGGTCGAACCGGGCAGCTCGTCACCATGTCGGGCCGATCAAATACTTCGAGCAGCGGCAGACGAACCGTTCGCTTGGCGAACAAATACAAAGTTCGACGGCCATGCTCGCGAACATCGGGCGTCACGGGCCATAGACCGTCCGGCTCGCCTTCGGTGAAGATGAGATCATAGACTTCCGGCTCCAGCGGCACGCGAATCATTGGCCCGCCGACCTTGGGATAGAGGGAGCCGGAGGTTGCCAAGACGGCGTCCCGAAGCGTTTCGCCTTCCAGCCGCCGCCGATTCATGCACCAGAGCAGGCGGTTGGATGGATCGATCTTCTTCCCATTCGTCGCGTCGGCTACCTGACTGGTTTGCTGGTATGCGCGAGAGAGCACCATCAACCGCTGTATGTGTTTAATGGACCAGCCATGGTTGACAAATTCGTTCGCAAGCCAATCAAGCAACTCCGGATGGCTCGGACGCTCGCCATGCAAGCCGAAGTCGTTCGGAGTGCCGACAAGTCCTTGCCCAAAGTGATGCTGCCACAGTCGATTGACCAGCACACGGGCCGTGAGTGGATGATCGGGCCTCGTCAGCCAGCGAGCCAAATCCAAACGAGTCAGTCGGCCTCTCGACGGATCGCTCTGGCCGGAAAGTGGCAAGAGGACGCGCGGAAACGCCGGCTGAACTTCCGGTCCTTTTCGCTTGACGTCGCCTCGTTTCAAAATGTAGGTCGGCGGTGGGCGATCCTCTTCCGCGATCGTCCAAGCCTCGTCGGGAGGCGGAGGCATTTGCGCCTCGAGAGCATTGATTTCGGCGCGCCAAACAGCCCGCTTCTCCTTTTCGGCCGGGCTTAGAGCTTCCAGGATCTCGTCCCAGGTCACCTTGATGAGAGTTTGGGCCTGCTCGGCCAACTTTTTTTGCTCCGGCGTTCGCTTCTTTGGATCGAGGTCGAGCGCGTCCCGGTACTTGGCTTCCAAATTCGTTTGTTTCAATTGGGCGAGCAGTTTCTTGTATGGCTCTTCCAATTGCTCGACTTTTTTGCGTAAGAGGGCGATTTTCTCTTCCACTTTTTTTCGTGCGGCTTGAGAGGCGGCTTTTTGTTGAGCCGAGCAAATTTCGATTTCCCGAGGCCGTGTACCGGCGAAAAAGGCTTGTAAGCGATAATAGTCCGGCTGAGAAATCGGATCGAACTTATGATGATGACATCGGGCGCAACCAACCGTGAGACCCAGGATCGCGGAACTCACCGTCGCGGTCATTTCCGTGAGCACTTCCTGACGGTTCTCCTCCGCGTCGGTGTTGCCGCTGGTCAGGTGAATCTGCCCACAGCGGTGAAATCCTCCGGCAATAAGAAGTGACGAGTTTTTTTGTTTGTCTTGATCCTTGAGCAAAAGATCGCCCGCCAACTGCTCCGTGACGAATTGGTCGTAAGGCATGTCTTTGTTGAAGGCGTCGACGACATAATCGCGATAGCGCCATGCATGGGGCCGTTCGGCATCCGCCTCGAAGCCGTTGGATTCTGCATAGCGAACCACATCGAGCCAATGCTGAGCCCATCGCTCCCCGTAATGTGGACTGGCCAGCAGCCGATCGACGACCCGAGCATAGGCATCGGCGCGAGAATCGTGAACGAAGTGATCAACCTCTTCGGGGGTAGGAGGTAAGCCGATGAGATCAAAAGTAATTCGGCGAAGAAGGGCGATGCGATCCGCATCCGGCGCCGGTCCGAGCCTTGCTTTTTCCAACCCGGCCAACAGAAACTCATCCAGCGGGTTCTTAGGCCAGGTAGCATCGCGAACCTTTAGGTGCACTTGAGGGACTGGTTTTTGGAAGGACCAGTGAAGCTGATCCGCTGCCGTAATGGCCGGCTCGGAGACTCGTGAAGAAGCCCTCGGTTCCTGAGCCGGGCTACATGAATTTCCAAGAAAATCCAATGTCAGTAGCCAGAGGCCCAATCTGAGGGGAAATCTTGACATAAGATTAATAAAGGGGGTTGGCGTTCCCATGATTTTCCCTAAATATAGAGTAGCTAAAGGCTTGGTAAGCCGCAATCAGGGCCGCCTCGATAACAACCTCATGAGCACGCCACTCGGCCTCCGGCTTGCTTTTGTCCAATTAGTCGCAACGCCGCACTTGGTGCGCTGCGTATAATGTTGGTAGAGCCAACATTCATCGCCAAAAAGCGACGCTGGGCGACCCCAGAACGACCCCTAGGCGAAATTCGAGAATCAAAGGTTGGGAGTTAATCCCGCCTATGGAGTTTTTTGTTTCATGGTGAAAAAGAATAACAAAATGGAAGGAAAGCGGCACGATCCCCACAACGGGCGTCAGGCCATTGCTTCCGCTGGAACTTTGGAAAAAAGCTGGCCCGAAGAGATCTATGGGGACGAGCCGGGATTTTCTTCCCGGTCTTTTTCCACGGTCTCTGAGCCTGAAGTGGAGGTCGAAGACCAGGATGAAGCAACTCCGAGCACTGCTCGCGGGTCCAGCAAGACTTCGGACGACGCTTTGG
>Ga0206968_10192_pt1 | contig 15752 bp, 16 predicted proteins | sample Alteio_BWOrgHeat_22_FD_153254 | JGI IMG/M metagenome (GOLD analysis project Ga0206968, IMG submission 153254) | Enriched cells from forest soil in Barre Woods Harvard Forest LTER site, Petersham, Massachusetts, United States -... | ecosystem: Environmental > Terrestrial > Soil > Temperate forest >... | reverse complement strand
AATCTGTTTTTTCTAATACTGATTTATTGAATGCCGTATTCAGTAAAACAATATTGAAAGAAGTAGATTTTTTGACTGCCTTTAATTATATCATTGACCCTGAAATGAACACACTCAAAAAAGCAAAATTCTCATTACACGGCGTAAGTGGGCTCCTCACCAAATATGATATTAACATAGAATAATTAGTTCCAAAATTGATTTTTTGTCCTATTCTTTCCATCCATTTCTGATCAATACAGACTCACTTCACCAAATTTTGAATTAACAGAAACCTTTTGTACATTTATTAGAATTAGAAAAATTTATCCATTAATATTTTAAAAAAAATGAAGAAATCTTTACTTCAAGACAAAAGCTTTTTAAATAACGTTTTCAATTCGAACATTACAAAAAACATTTCAGGGTCGTTGCTTACTTTAATAATCGCCCTTTTGTTAAACCAAAGTATATCTGCACAAGGTGTTTGGACACAACTAACCAATTTACCTCCTGACACAAGTGGTGGCGGAATGTTATTATTATCTGACGGAACCATTATGTGCAAAACGGAAACCGGTGGTGTTGGAGCAGGAAGTATTGGAACGGTTTGGAATAAACTTACGCCGGATATTCATGGAAGTTATATTAATGGAACCTGGACTGCACTTGCACCAATGGCTAATTCCAGGCTTTATTTTTCGTCGCAAGTATTAAAAGATGGACGCGTTTATGTTGCCGGTGGTGAATATGGAACCGGTGGAGCATTGGCTGAGATGTATAACCCAATAACAAATACATGGACCTCACTTCCTAATCCGGGAGGAACTGTTAGTGATGCAAATTCAGAAATATTACCCGATGGAAGAGTTCTTCAAGCAATGGTAAATGGAAGTTTAAAAACTACCCTAATTTATAATCCTGTTACAAATGTATATATACCCGGACCCACTTGTTTGGGAATTCATAATGAATCTGCTTGGGTAAAACAACAGGATAACAGTATTTTATTTGTAGATAGATTAAGTACAAATTCGGAACGTTATATCCCTGCTTTAAATACTTGGACAGCTGATGCAACTGTACCCGTAAATTTATATGACCCTTTTGGCGATGAAACCGGCGCAGGTTTATTATTACCTGATGGGCGTAGTTGGTTTTTAGGATCCACAGGTAAAACCGCATTCTACACACCTTCAGGTACAAATAGTCCTGGCACATGGGCCACCGGACCGGTTATTCCAAATAATAATGGAACAACAGATGCCATGGCAGATATGATGCCAAATGGAAAAATATTATGTGTGGTAAATCCTACCCCTACTTCTGCAAATCATTTTCCACCTCCATCTTCTTTTTATGAATTTGATTATACTAATAATTCATACACTCAAGTTAATGCACCATACAATGGATTAACAATTCCAAGTCCTGCTTACATTTTTAATTTGATTAATTTACCAAACGGACAAGTACTTTTATCTGAACAGGATTCTAAAAGATATTATGTATATACACCTGGTGGTACGCCTTTAGCAGCAGGTCAACCAACTATCAATAATATTTTACAAAGTGGCTGTACTAATTTTACCATAACCGGTTTATTATTCAATGGTATTTCAGAAGGCTCTGCTTATGGTGACGACTGGCAAAACGCAACAAACTATCCAATAGTTCAATTAACAAACGGAACAAATGTTTATTATGCGCGTTCATTTAATTGGAACAGGACAGGCGTGCAAACAGGAAACCTTGCAGATACGGCTCAATTTACTTTGCCTGTTGGTTTGCCTCATTTAACGTATTCATTATGTGTTATTGTAAATGGTATTAGTTCAACTCCAGTACAGTTTACTCCATTCCCAATTTTAAATAGTAACACTGTTCCTAATACAGTTTGTACTAATTCAACTTTTACTTATACGCCAAGTGGTCCTGTTGCAGGCTCATCTTTTAGTTGGACAAGAGCTGCAGTTGCAGGTATCAGTAATCCGGGTATTTCTGTTCAACAAACTGTTGATCCAAATGAAATACTTGTTAATACAACATCTAATCCAATAAATGTATTATACTCCTATTCCATTTCTGCACCAAGCGGATGTAGTGCTTCAGAGGATGTTACGGTAACCGTAGTTCCACTACCAACCATTTCAGTCATCGGCACATCAACGGTTTGTTCCGGCGATAACGATGTATTAACTGCTAATGGTGGTAATACTTATGTATGGAGCAATAGCGCAACAGGTTCACCAATCACAATAAATCCAACTTCAAATTCAGTTTATTCTGTAACCGGTACTGATGCAAATGGCTGTAGCAATACACAACAATTTGCTGTGAGTGTAAATCCAAAGCCTAATATTTCAGTTACAGGCAAGAAAAATATTTGCGAAGGCGATAGCACACTTTTAACTGCAAATGGAAGCAATAATTATGTTTGGAGCAATAACGCTACAACAAATACAATTATGGTTATGCCAAGCGTTAACACAACATACTCTGTATCTTCAACTAATGCATTAGGCTGTACTGCAACTTTCTTTGTTCAAATTGTTGTGGCCGATTGTACTGGCATAAAAACAAATGTACTTGCCGGTACCAATGGAATTGCTATTTACCCTAATCCTGCTGAAGATTATATTACTGTTGCATTTAGGACACAAAATCCTGGAACATATAATATAAAGATTCAGAATATTTTAGGTCAAATTGTTTTTGATAAAAATGATGCAGCTCTTGTAGGAAATAATTCACAGGTTATAAATCTTGAAGGAATTGCAAAAGGCGTTTATGTTATCAGCATTAAAAAAGATGCAGATGAATATAAAACCAAGATCACTATAAAATAGAAATTATTTTTAAAAAATTAAAATTATGAGTCGCAAAATAGTTTTATTATTTGTTTTAATAACTATTGCTGGTTTTGCTAAAATGAAAGCACAAACCAAACCGAGTCAAACAAAACCAAAAACAACTAAAACTGCAGCAAAAACATCGGCTAAAAAAACTGCTCCAAAAGAAATAAATGTTTACGTTTGTACAGATGATAAAGATAAATTTTATCATAAAAGAAATAGTTGTGCGGGCTTAAACAAATGTGGCGGCGAAATAAAGAATATTAAAAGTCAGGCTGCATTGAGCAAATATAAAAAGAAAAAATGCCCCAGATGTTTTGCTAAATAATTATTAAAAACAAAAAAGTCCTACACAATGTGCAGGACTTTTTTTTCATCATTTATATTCGAATTAAGCTAATTTTACATTAACTGCATTCAGGCCTTTTTTGCCATCTTGCGTTTCATAAACAACTTCGTCGTTCTCACGAACGTCTTCTGTTAATCCTGATGCATGAACAAATATTTCTTGTCCATCTTCTCCTTTAATAAATCCAAAGCCTTTTGCTTCGTTAAAGAATTTTACTGTTCCTTTTTTCATTTTTTGTTTTGTTTTTGTGTGCAAACATTTATAGTCTGCACGGGTTATTATTTGTTTGGTTTAATAATGAAGCAAATTCTTCTCTGCTCCAATGTTCTGATTTAAGAAAACGGATGCGTTTTAACTACATCAATTGTTTTCTTTATCAATTTTGTTATGTCTTTTAAATAAGGTAATTCATCTTGTGTGCAAAAAGATAAAGCTATTCCTGAGCTACCTGCTCTACCCGTTCTACCAATGCGGTGAACGTAAGTTTCTGCCTGTTCAGGAATTTCATAATTAATTACATGCGATAATTTATCCACATCAATACCGCGTGAGGCAATATCTGTCGCAACTAAAATTCTAATTGTTCTGTTTTTAAAACCCTTTAATGCGCGTTCACGAGCACCTTGTGATTTATCGCCATGAATTGCTTCTGCTTTAATACCACTTGTATTTAAATCTTTTGCAACTCTATCTGCTCCACGTTTTGTTCTTGTAAAAACCAATGCATGATCTATTTTTCCATTATTCAATACAAATTTCAATAAAGAACGTTTTTTGTCTTTATCCACGTAGTAAACACTTTGTTCAACTAAAGTTGCAGTAGATGATACAGGCGTAACAGATACTTTAACCGGATCTTTTAAAAGTGTATTTGCTAGTTTCATAATATCTGGGGCAGCAGTTGCTGAAAAAAACAATGTTTGCTTTTTTGCAGGCAATTTGGCAATCACCTTTTTAATATCATTAATAAAGCCCATATCTAACATACGATCGGCTTCATCTAAAACAAAAAATTCAATATCGTTTAATTTTACAAATCCTTGTTGCATCAAATCTAGCAATCTGCCTGGAGTAGCAACTAAAACATCTACTCCTCTTTTAAGGTCTTTTGTTTGATTCAATTGTGAAACACCGCCAAAAATAGTAGTATGCGTAATATTCACATTTCTTCCATAATTTAAAAAACTATCGCTTATTTGCAGAGCAAGCTCACGTGTTGGCGCTAATACAAGTGCTTTTATAGTTGTAGTAGAATTTGTTTGTTTTTTTAGTGAAAGTAATTGTAAAATTGGTAAGGCAAATGCTGCCGTTTTTCCGGTTCCCGTTTGTGCGCAACCAAAAATATCTTTTCCTTGCAAAATAGCCGGAATAGATTGTTCTTGGATGGGTGTAGGTTCGGTATACCCTTTTTTATCAAGCGCCGTAATAAGTGGCTTGATGATTTTTAATTCAGAGAATGTCATTTAATTTAATTTGTTTTATATATTGTTTAGTCCGCACAAAGTGTGCGTGCTATTTTTAATAGGAAAGTGTAAAAGTTATCGGGTTGTAATTAGGAGTTAACAATCAGATTGAAGAATACAATCTTCTATTCAGAATCCAAAGATAGGTTATAATTGTGAATAAAACTAATTTATTGTTAATAACTGTCTTTTATGGCTCTACAAGCCTTTAATAGAAGGGGTTGAGCCTAAATAAACAAAACATAATAGTAGCTTGCTTATGTTTGAGTACTTTATTTTTGCTTTTGAGCGTGCCCCCGCAACGAGTTTTTTCTTCTAATTACTTTTTGGGCGGGGTCGCACTTTCCGTTACAATCTTTTTGCAAAGAGACAGCAAAAAGGATTTTCACTGCAATTGCTCACGCGGCTTCTCAGTTGTCTTTACTTTTTCGTTTTGGTTTAGCCTACGGTGAGGATTTTATGTGAATCTGTGTTCCTATATGTCATCCAAACTTAATACTTCACCAACTTCTCTTCAAATTTAAGATCACGGTTAGCTGCATGAATTTTGATATTTATAAGAAGATCTTCGCATTTTTTTAAACTCTCCTTCCTGATTTTATCAATTAATTCATACACTTCTTTTGCTTGTCCTTCCACAACAGTTTCAAACGGACAAACTTTATATTTTAAACCACTGTCTTGTATCAATTGGATAGCATTATCAATGATTGTGTATTTTTCAGAATCATTTCCAAAAGGCAATAATTGTATTGCAGCATTTATTTGCATATTAATTTAATTTTAATTCTGATAATTTTTGATTCATTGAATTTACTAAAGTCGTTAAAGGTTTTTCAGCCATCGTTTTAATAAAGGGATTTAAATCTCCCGATAATTCTATTTTACAATTACCTATTTCATTTTCTTCTCCTATAAAATTTACTTCCAAATTGAAATTAAATTTTCCCAATCCATCACTATGAAATAAAATTTTAGCGTATGGCTGTTTGTCAACTAAAACCACTTTCATTGGTGTAATTCCCTTTATAACAAAGGAACAAGAATTTTCATCACACGTAAAATTCTCTGCCTTATCCTCAGGTAAAATAGATTTAAAATTTTTAAAATCGGTCAAAAAAACAAAAAGTGATTTGCAACTTGACGAAGCTTTTAATTCAGAACTTGGAATTGAGAAAGCTGCCATTTTATTTTACAACAATTTAATTTTTCAAAAACTATGAGTTATTTTAAGATAGATGTTTGTTTCCAGGTATCCGGATTATTTCGCCATTCGGTTAAACTAGCTACATCTTTTTCTGTAACATAGCCTTTATCAAGCGCCACATTAATTAAGGTAGTATAATTCGTTAAACTCACCACTTTGCAATCCGCTTTTTTAAAGTTATTTTCAGCTGTATCAAAACCATAGGTAAAAATAGCAGCCATTCCTTTTACATTGCATCCCTTTTCACGTAATGCTTCAACTGCTTTTAAACTGCTCCCTCCTGTACTTATCAAATCTTCTATAACAACTACACTTTGTCCTTTTTCAATATCACCTTCTATCAAATTAGTCATGCCGTGTTTTTTTGCTTCACTGCGCACATAAACAAAGGGTAAGCCCATTTCCTGAGAAATTAATACCCCTTGAGCAATCCCTCCGGTAGCAACTCCTGCAATAACTTCTGGTTTAGCAAAATCTTTATTAATAGCATTTACAAACTGTTGGCGGATATAGGTTCTGATACTTGGGTAAGAAAGTGTTTTGCGGTTATCGCAATATATAGGCGATTTCCATCCGCTAGCCCATGTAAATGGATTTTCTGGTTGTAATTTAATTGCTTTTATTTGAAGTAAAAATTCAGCAACTTTATAAGAAGTTTCATCAAAAGACGTCATGAAACAAAATTAAAAATATAGCTCATACATAAAAGAGCAATTTATGAACAAAAATATTTATTATAATCATTTGAGAATTAGCATTGGCGAAAAGATTGTGGAAAATGCACAAAATCAAGTTATTGTAAATTTTAAAAAAGATGGAAGCAAAAAGTTAAAAAAAACTGTTGAGCAATTTTTAAAAGAAGGAAATACTCAAAATTTATTTATTGTCACAAATTTATTTGATGATGCATTGCAAACTTTAAAAAAAGAGTTTTATTTTATTGAAGCTGCCGGTGGACTAATTCAAAATAAAGATCGCTATTTATTTATAAAACGATTAGGGAAATGGGATCTTCCAAAAGGCAAGCTGGATAAGGGAGAAACAACATCAATGGCAGCCATAAGAGAATGTGAGGAAGAATGTGCTGTGAAAGAATTAAAAATTATAAAAGCTTTACCAAACAGTTATCATATTTATAAATATAAAAATGGCTTTGCATTAAAAACTACATATTGGTATGAAATGCAAACAAATTACGACAAGGCTTTAAAGCCGCAAATAGAAGAAAACATTGAAGAAGTAAAGTGGTTTTCTTTAGCCGAAATTAAAAATGTTGCTCTAAAAAACACATACATTACAATTGAAGAATTAGTGAAAGATTACTTCGCCATCTGATTTATTTTATTTATTCCGCAGCCTTTAATGAGAAAGTAAATTTTGTTCCGGCACCAACTTTACTTTCAACAGTAATAGATTTACGATGTGCCTCTAAAATATGTTTTACAATTGCCAAACCTAAACCAGTGCCACCCTGCTCTCTGCTTCGCCCCTTATCAATCCTGTAAAAACGTTCAAACAAACGAGGGAGATGTTTATCTTCAATGCCAACGCCATCATCTGATACTTCAACAATAACGTCTTCATTATAATTACTAATATTTATATTTATTTTTCCATTTTCTAAACCATATTTGATACTGTTTGTAATTAAATTTACAAGTACCTGCCTGATTCTAAATTTATCAGCAATAACATAAATTGGTTTGTCGTATTTTTTAGAAAGCATTAAAGAGATATTCTTTTTGGAAGCATTTAATTCCAATTGCATGTAAATATCTTTGCAAAGCGCTGCAATATCAAATTTCTCCATTTCCAAATGCATATCACCACTCTCAAGCTGGGTAATGGTTTCAAGATCATCAATAATATTAATTAAACGATCTACACTTTTCTCTGCGCGTTTTAAATAATCAACATTTATTTCCGCATCATTAATGCCTCCATTTATCAGAGTATCAACGTAACCCTGAATATTAAATATTGGTGTTTTTAATTCGTGAGAAACATTTCCTAAATATTCTTTTCTGTAACTATCTAAATTTTCAAAGGAATTTTTTTCTCTTTCACGTGTATCTATCAACATACTTACGCGCTCACTTAATTGAGAAATACTATCAACCTCTTCTAATATATTTTGTTTTGAAGGAATTTCTTTACTCAAAAAAGCCTCTCTGATTTTTTCAGATAAAGCATGAATCCGATTATTAATGATCATATAATAGTAAAAATAAATAACCGCAAAACTTCCAATAAAGGACACGAATAAACTCAGTAATACTAAATCAGGATTAATTCTATAATTCCTAAAATAAGAAATTAAAAAAATTGCCAGTGTTATAATAACCGCGTTTATTAAACTCAGAACAATGATAGATGTGGAATTATTTTTCTTTTCGATCACCTGTTAAAATTACATTTTTTTATTATGCATCAATATTAAATCTTAGAAATAATTCACGTTATTTACGATTGTTTTTGTAAATTCGTTACCAATTCCAATCCCAATATGAACATCAGGTTTTTGTTTATCATTTTTAGTTTAATTGTTGCATCAAGTGCTTTTGCACAATCATCAAAAGACATTAAAACCTTAACCAATTCTGCCAATCTTAAATTCAAAGCTGATAATTACGAAGATGCATTGGATGATTATCTTCAATTAGTTTCTGATGATCCTAAAAACATAAATTTTAATTACAATCTTGCCGTATGTTACCTTAACTCTAACATTAATAAAGCTAAAGCCATACCTTATTTAGAAATTGTTGTAAGAAACGAGACTCATAATCCAAAGGCAGATTTCTTATTAGGACGGGCTTATCAATATGCTAATCGTTTTGATGATGCCATTGCTTCATTTGAAAAATATAAAGCAAAAGCAAAAAAAGAGGATGAGTTACTGAAGGAAATAGAATTGGAAATACAACATTGCATTAATGGAAAAGAGTTAGTTAAATTTCCTTTAGATGTGGTTTTTCATAATCTTGGTAAGAATATTAATTCGGAATATGCAGATTATTATCCATTTGTTACTGAGAACGAGAGCTTTATTATTTTCAACAGTAAACGTCCTAAAGATAATGGTGCTCAAAAGCAAGAAAATGGTCAGTTTTTAAATTCAATTTATATTTCAAAAGTAATTGGTGGAGAATATACTTCTTGTGATATAATTGGTGATCCTATTTGCAAAGGCAATACTAACGAAGAAGTAATTGGAATGAATGCTAAAGGTGACATTTTAGTAATTTACAAAGCAAACCTGAGAGGAGAGGGTAAAATTTATTTCAGTCGTTTAGATAAAACAGGTCAATTTAGTAAACTAGAAAGTTTACCGGATGAAATTAATGGAAGTGGTGAAGTAATTTCTGCATGTATAAATAGCGATGCTTCCATAATTTATTTCGCAAGTGATAAAAAAGGTGGCATTGGTGGTACCGATATTTATTTCAGTAATAAACTGCCAACCGGCAAATGGAGTACGGCAAAAAACATGGGACCAGAAATCAATACTAAATATGATGAAGACTTCCCTAATCTTTCACCGGATGAAAAAACACTTTATTTTAGCAGTAAAGGTCATAGCAGCATGGGTGGTTACGATATTTTTAAAGCGAGTTTAGATAATGCCACAGGTAAATTCGGTAAGCCATTAAATATTGGCTACCCGATAAATACATCTTTTGACGATCTCAATTTTCGCATATCTAAAAATGGTCGCTATGGTTATGCCGCTTCATTAAGAGGTGGTGGCATGGGCGATTATGATATTTACCGCGTTACTTTCAATGAAGTAGAAATTGATTATACAATTCTAATTGGTAATATTATTCCAAGAGATACTTCTTTGAAAGTAGATTTCAGAAATACATTGTTGACGGTAAACAATAACATCTCAGGCGAAATAATAGGTAATTATATTCCAAATCCTGACAATGGTCGTTTCATTATCATTCTCCCTCCCGGCAAGTACAACCTCATTTGTGAAGCACCCAACTTTAAAGAATACAAATATCCAATAGAAGTATTTGATAAATCTTCCTATCAATCAGAGATCAATTTATACATTGAATTAAAAAAATAAATATGATGTTACATCAAATCTCACAAACCAATTCCATTTTTTCTGAATTCTTAGCTGAGATCAGAGATGTGAATTTGCAAAAAGATAGTATGCGTTTTAGGAAAAATTTAGAACGTATGGGTGAAATATTTGCGTATGAAATAAGTAAAACATTAGAGTTTGAAGTAAGTGAAACTCAAACACCACTAGGCATTGCACAAACCGCAAAATTAAAAGAACAGCCAGTTGTTGCTACAATTTTACGCGCCGGTTTACCTTTACATTTAGGAATCTTAAACTTTTTTGATAAAGCAGAGAATGCTTTTATTGGCGCTTATCGCCGCCATCATAAAGACAATTCCTTTGATATAGCTTTAGAATATTTGGCAAGTCCTGATCTTTCAAATAAAATCTTAATACTCTGTGATCCAATGTTAGCATCAGGTTCATCACTATTACTCACATACAATTCTTTGATTTCCCGCAGCAAACCAAAGCATACACATATTATTTCAGCAGTTGCAAGTCAACAAGGTATAAACCATTTAAAAACGCATTTAAATCCAAAAGAATGCACAATATGGTGTGGTGCAATAGATGAAGAACTAACAGCGCAATCATATATAGTACCGGGATTAGGTGATGCCGGTGATTTAGCATTCGGTATAAAAATGTAAATATGTTCACAAAAAAAATAATTTCTTACGAGGATGCAAATCAGTTCAATAAATTGGTTTCTGATTATCTATCAAAGAAAAAAGATACCGAACAGCTTTATTCCTTTTTTCCTGATTTGGAAGGGTACAAGAAATTATTAAGCAACCCAACTCTTTATACAAATTTGAAAAGAGATCTTCTGGTTAATTCATTACAAACACAAGCTTTGCTGGTTTCTAATACAAGTAAAGAATCACAAAGCAATATTTCCCTTCTTAAAAACAAAAATACATTTACTGTAACAACCGGACATCAGTTATGTTTATTTACCGGACCGCTTTATTTTATTTACAAAATAATTTCTACTATAAACCTGAGTGAGTGGTTAAATAAAAAATTTCCTGATAAAAAATTTGTACCTGTTTACTGGATGGCAAGTGAAGATCACGATTTTGAAGAAGTGAATCATGCATTTGTTTACGGAAAAAAAATTCAATGGCAAAGTGATCAAATAGGAGCAGTAGGAAATTTTAAAACTGAAGGGCTAGATTCTGTTATTAAAGAATTAGAAACTGTTTTGGGAGATTCTGAAAATAGTAAAAATTTGATTTCCTTATTTAAAAAATCATATTTAGAACACTCTAATTTAACTGATGCTACAAGATTTTTAGCGAATGAATTGTTTGGTTCTTATGGTTTAGTAATTGTAGATGGAAATGATAAAGCACTCAAAAACGAATTCAGAGATTTAATCAAAAAAGATGTGTTTGAGAATTTGCCTTTCAAGAAAGTAAATGATACACTTCACTATTTAAATTCAAAAAAATATCCAACTCAGGTTAATCCACGTGAAATAAATTGTTTTTATTTAAATGGAAATACACGTAATCGTATTGAAAAACAAGGAGAAACTTACAAAGTAGTAAATACTGATATTTCTTTTTCAAAAACAGAATTAGAAAAAATAATCGATTCTGAACCGGAGAAAATTAGTCCGAATGTTGTACTGCGCCCACTCTACCAACAACATATTTTACCAAATATTGCTTATGTAGGTGGACCAGGAGAAATAACATATTGGTTAGAATATAAAGAAATGTTTGATGCTTTAAATATTCAGCTCCCTGTTTTGCAACCTCGTCAATTTATTTTAATAGTTGATAAAAATCAACAGCAAAAATTAGCAAAATTAGGTTTAGATTTAAAAGATGCTTTTAAAAATGAGCAGGATTTAATTCAACAATTTCTATCAAATCACGGTGCTACGGTAGATATTGAAGCTGAGAAAAATGAATTAAATAAAGTCTTCAACGATCTTCTTTCAAAAAGTATTGAAGTTGATAAAACGCTTGAAAGTGCTGTAAAAGCTGAGAATCAGAAAGCATTGAACAGTTTAAGTATGTTAGAAGCTAAATTAAACAAAGCTTTAAAACAAAGATCAGATACAGAGCTCAATCAAATTAAAAACATAAAGTCTAAATTATTTCCTGAAAATTTACCGCAAGAACGTTACGATAATTTTAGCATGCTATACACAAAATGGGGAAATAAATTTATTGAAGAAATCAAAAAACAAACAGAAGGTAATGATTTGAATTATTTGATTTTGTTGGAAAATTAGATCTTCAATTTAATAGGAGAGTGCACTTATGAAATCAGACGTAATGGAAGACAAACCTACCTGCTGTTTCATACAAGCTCATTTTACGATAGGCAGGTGACGTAAATTTTTATGATTAAAAGATTTATAAACTAAACATAAATATGATTTTTTGTCTTCGACAAAGGATTAAAAAACTGTGTTAAAAAAAACACAACTGTTTCGTCTAAACCTTCAAATACTTCTCAAAAGTATAATCATATTTGTTTTTTTCGTCAGCATGGTGATCTTCTTTCCATTCTAATTTAAATCTCTTCGGATCTATTTCCTGAAAATAAGTATCAGCAGTAAATTGATGTTTAACCAGAGTTCTGTATATCTCATCCAAATGCTCAATGCTTTGATTAAATATTTCAGCGCCTCCAATTATAAAAACTTTATCCTCATTTTTACAATCGTAAATTGCTTCTTGTAAATCGTAATAAACTTCAGCTCCTTCTACTTTGTAATCAGTATTTCTTGTTATAATTACGTTTTTTCTACCGGGTAATAATCTCCCAATTGACTCATAGGTCTTTCGTCCCATAATAATAGGGCAACCCATGGTAACAGACTTAAAAAAACTAAGGTCAGCCGGTAAATGCCACAATAATTTATTGTTTAATCCAATACCATTTTTTAAATCAGTGGCAACAATGGCTGCTAAAATCATTTACTTTTAAATTGAAGCCTTAAAGGTAGGAATAAAGGAAGAGATTAAAAGAAAAATTATTTTGAATTATCAATTTTTATAACCTGTCCTAATTTGAGATTATTGCTTTGGAGATTATTTAGTTCTTTGATAGCTATTGCATTTGTTTTATACTTTTTTGCAATACTATAAATAGACTCGCCTTTTTTAACCTTGTAGCTAATATAATCTGGTTTCGTTTTATCAGCAGTAAGTTTATCTGATTTATTTGCTGATGTATCGGTACTTGCTACACTTTCACTTCCTTTTTCAGATTTCACATTCAACTTTGCAACCGGTTCAATTTTTTCAGAAACATATACTACTAATTGTTTTCCCGGCCTGATTCCCCTTCTTCCAATATAATTCCACGATTTTAAATCAAATACTGTAACACCATATTTACGAGCGATGCTACTTAATTTTTCACCTGGCTTTACAGTATGCGTTTTTTTAATTTCTTTAAATGCAGTTGGTACTTGATTCTGCATACTTTGCTGTGCTTGTATTGCAACATAAATATCTTTCTCGTTGGTGAGAAACATTCCTATTTTTGCTTTAGGCAAACACATTGCATTTCCACCTGATGGAATTACGTTTTTACGATATTGCGGATTAAAATATTGTATTTCTTCAGTTGTAATATCTAATGCTTGAGATAATTGCTCAAACGACATTTGTTCTTTTACAACAACAGTATCTACTTCAAAATAAGTTTTTCGTGGTACAGCTGCATATAAATTATGTTCAGCGCCATAATTCATCACATAATTAGCCGCAATAAAAGCAGGTACATAACCTTGTGTTTCCAAAGGTAAATATGGTCTAATTTCCCAATACGTTTTTTTTCCACCGCTTCTTCTGATAGCTTTACTCACGGCACCCGGACCAGCATTATAAGCCGCTAAAACCATTTGCCAATCATTGAACATAGAATACAAACTTTTTAAATATTCGGCTGCAGCTACAGTAGCTTTATATGGGTCGCAACGCTCATCAATATAAGACGATACATTTAGGCCATACATTTTTCCGGTTGGGTACATAAATTGCCATAAACCAGTTGCACCGGCACGTGATTTGGCGTAAGGAATTAGGGCGCTTTCAATAACAGCGAGATGTTTTAATTCTAAAGGAATATTATAACGATCGAATACTTCTTCAAACATGGGGTAATATAATTGAGCAACTCCCATCATACGGCTAACACTCTCACGCTTACGGACAGCATACAAATTAATAAAACTCAAAACATGTTCGTTATAAACTAAATCAAAAGGAGAATTTACATCCAATTTAGCAATACGGGATTGGTATGTGTAATCGTCATACTTTGGAACGCTATCAGCTGTAAAATGAAACTTATTCGTTTTAGGAATTACAGGCTTACTAAAAGCCTTATCAAACATTTTTTGAGCAGCTAAACTATCCAATAAAGCAGCAATTGGATCATCCGCATTAATAGTCTGCGCTCCGAGAAAAGATAAACTTAACATCAGAAAAAAGGTAATGCGTATTTTATTTAGCGAAGTCATATTGCTTTAATTCAAATGCTTTCTTTAGTTATTTAACGCTTGTTTGTTAAAATAGTTACATATTTAGTGTTTAAATTTTAAAGAAGCAAATTGCAATATCAGAAAAATTGGTAATAAAGCTGTTAAAGCAGTTTATTAATTTTTAACTTTGTATTGTGAAGAACAAAGAAGAAATAGAGATCGCAGAACATTACTATGAGAGGCATCCATTAATTTTAACAATTTCAGTAATTTCAAGTGCCTTATTGGTAGGAACCTGCTGTTATATATTTTTCTTTAGAGAGTTTGAAGTGCATGGCTGGGGACTAATTCTCATTCCACCAACTTTAGTTTCAGTTTTTCAAACATTAATTTTCATTTTAACTCCATATGCTTTTATTTATAAAGACAGAATAGAAGTCAAAAAAAATTTATTTTATAATAAAGTCTGGTATTTCAATGATATTAAAAAAGTAAGTGAATTAGGTAAAGGCTCTTTTATTATTACTTATAATGATGGCGATGAAGAAACACTTCCTTTGAAAGGGATTAAACCATCGCATTTGCAAAACCTGAGAAACGAATTGCATCGTAATGTTTATGAAACTTTGGTTATAAGAGATTTGTTGAATTGAATAACTCATCCTCAACCCTTCTCCAAAGGAGAAGGGAGCAGATCCTACAAAATTTTAGTTTATCGAATTAAATGGCATTTGAAGAGGAAACTTTGTTCTTAATTATTCGGATTTGGCTTAATAAAGAACAACCGATTTTTTCCTTCCAATATTCTCAAACCGTGTCTCCGTGCCTTGGAGGCTAATTAAAAAAGCTACTCGTTGCAAATTAAAAATCAAATTTATATCCTACGCCTTTTACTGTTTTAAAATAATCTTCGCCAATTTTTTCGCGGAGTTTACGTATATGTACATCAATTGTTCTATCACCAACAACCACTTCATCTCCCCAAACTTGTTCCAAAATATATTCACGTGTAAAAACTTTACCGGGCTTGCTACTCAATAAAGCGAATAGTCTGAATTCTTTTTTAGGAAGATTAATTTCTGAATCACCTTTATAGATCATGTGTTTTTCCTTGTCAATTCTAATATCTCCGAACACAACACTTGTTTCTGTAACTGCATTAGCATGTAAACGCCTCAATAGTGCTTTGACTCTACTAATAAAAACTCGAGGCTTAATTGGTTTTGTAATATAATCATCAGCACCAACTTCAAAGCCTGCGATCTGAGTATAATCTTCGCTTCTGGCGGTTAAAAATGCAATGAGTACATCCTTTAAATCTTTAACATCCCTAATTTCTCTGCATGTTTCAATGCC
>Ga0206968_10210_pt1 | contig 15882 bp, 9 predicted proteins | sample Alteio_BWOrgHeat_22_FD_153254 | JGI IMG/M metagenome (GOLD analysis project Ga0206968, IMG submission 153254) | Enriched cells from forest soil in Barre Woods Harvard Forest LTER site, Petersham, Massachusetts, United States -... | ecosystem: Environmental > Terrestrial > Soil > Temperate forest >... | reverse complement strand
GATTATTATGCTTTACATGATTTAGCAAGGGTAAGTGATTTAGCGTCTATTCAAGGTTTACCAACTAACTTTGCATCTAACATTCCGGCAAATATTCCACAGGATGCTGCTGTTTATGTTTCATCTGATCCATCACAAGGGAAAACCTATACAATTAAAGGATTCCGTGAAGGAAATAATTGGTTTGATGCGCAAGGAAATGGAATTTCTGACCCGTCTACAATCGTTTCGCAAGACGGACGCCCAATTCCATTATTTAAGGATATAAGTAATTACAATCAAAATATCTCATCTGGAGGATTTACAAATTATGTTGCGGCAGTTAATGCTATGCCTCGTATTGCACTCTCCTTCCCGATATCAGATGTGGCAAATTTCTTTGCTCATTATGATATTTTGGTTCAACGTCCTGGTAATACAATCAATCGTTTAAATCCATTTGATTTTTATTTCTTAGGTTCACAAAGCGGTTTGCCATTCATAAATAATCCAAATTTGAAACCAACACAAACAATTGATTATGAATTAGGTTTCTCTCAAATATTAAATGAACGAAAAAGTGCATCCATTACACTTACTTCTTTTTATAGAGAAATGAGAAATATGATTCAAACACGTGCAGTTATTGGGGCATATCCTAGATCTTATTATATGTATGATAACTTCGATTTTGGTACAGTGAAAGGTATCAGTGCTGCTTTTGATTATAGAAGAAGTGGTGGTTCTTCCTTCAAAGCCAACTATACTTTACAATTTGCTGAAGGTTCAGGTTCAAACTCTGGAAGCGGCGCTAATTTAGCGTCTAGTGGCCAACCTAATCTTCGTGTATTAAATCCGTTAGATTATGATCAAAGACACAGAATTGTTTTGATTTACGATTTCCGTTTTGGTTCTGATAAAGATTATAAAGGCCCTCAATTGAAACGCAAAAGTGGAAAGACTTTAAATGTTTTTGAAAATATTGGATTCAATATTGCCACTACAATTGGTTCGGGGACACCATATACTCGTTGGGCAACTCCGGTTGCTTTAAATGGCGGGTCTAGATCAAATATCGTGGGTTCTCTCAATGGTTCGCGTTTACCATGGAATGTTAGAACTGATGTACGTATTGATAAAAATATTGCTTTAACTTGGGGAAAGAAAGATGCTGAGAATAGGAAACATGCAAACTTGAATATTTATTTCCAAATTCTGAACATATTAAATAATAGAAATGTTTTAGGCGTGTACAATTTCACGGGTAACCCTGATGATGATGGATATTTACAGTCAGCCCAAGCTGGCGCTGCTTTATTAAATGCTAACAGTCCTCAATCTTTCAAAGATCTTTATGCAATAAGTATGCTCAATCCATCAAACTTTAGTAGACCTCGTCAATTTAGAATTGGTGTATTATTAGAATTTTAATAACTGGAGGAAAAAACCATGAAAAAATTAATAGTTTATATCTGTATGTTTTCAAGCTTAACTGTTTTTTCTAGAGAAAAAGCAGGTGCTGAAGGAAAACAAGTTGGTACTGCTCATTTAGCGGGTAGAATTGCAGTTGGTAGTTGTGGGGCGCCTAAAGCGAGTCGAGAGTTGTGGGTAAATAATGTTAGAACAATTATTTTTAACGGCGGTGATATGTGGTGGGATCTTTTTGGGAACACCCTTGCTTATTATATAGTTCCTGCAACTACAAACAGGGCAAATGGCGCTTCGTCGGCTTTTGCCGGTGCAATTTGGTTAGGCGGATATGATGCGGGTGGACAACTAAAAGTGGCCGCTATGACTTATCGTCAAAATGGAATCGATTTTTGGCCCGGACCTTTGGACACAGTAGATGCTTCGGTTAGTACTGATGTCTGCAGTAAATATGATAAAATTTTTCAGGTTTCCAGAGTTGAGGTTGATAATTTAATTAATGGTGGTGCTGTTACTCCTGACATTTCAGATTGGCCTGGAAATGCAGATCCATCTCTTAGTCAGGCATTATATTTGGCCCCTTTTGAAGACGTAAACGGTGATGGTGTTTATGATCCAACTTCTGGTGATTATCCAGGATATGATGTATATAACAAAGCTCTAAAAGATAATTTAGGTGTTTGTAAAACCAAACTATATGGTGATTTTACATTGTTTTGGGTTTACAATGACAAAGGTGGTATTCATACAGAAACACAAGGTGTACCTATTGGTGTAGAAGTTAGAGCAGAAGCTTTCGCATTTAAAACAAATGATGAAATTAATAATATGACTTTTTATAGCTATGAAGTGCATAACCGCTCTTCATACCAAATCAATAAAACTTTTTTCACAATTTGGAATGATTGCGATTTAGGATATTATTTAGATGACTATGTTGGTTGTGATACAAAGCGTGGTTTAGGTTACATCTATAATGCAAATCAAAATGACTTGATACTTTACGCTGGTACAAATGGTTATGGTGATTATCCTCCTAGTTTGGGTTGTGACTTTTTTAGAGGACCATTGGCAGATATAAATGACCACGTTGATAATAATTTTAATGGAATTGTTGATGAACCGGGTGAAACAATTCAAATGAGTAAATTTTTGTATTATAATAATAATATTGGCCCTTTTCCTAATCAAACAGTTAATCCGGATATAGCAATTCACTATTACTATTACATGACCGGTTTTTGGAAAGATGGTTCACCATTTACCGCAAATGGTAATGCATATGGTGGTACAACACCGGTGAATTATGTTTATGATGGAGATCCTGTTGCAGGTACTGGTTGGACAGAGAGAACAGCTGGTAATTTACCGGGCGACAGAAGATTCTTGCAATCTGCCGGACCATTTACTCTCAAGCCGGGTGCTGTTAACAATGTTACTTTTGGTCAGGTATGGGCTCAAACTGCAAATAAAGGTGGTAATTTGGAGTCAGTTAACTTATTAAAATCTGCTGACGATAAAGCTCAGGCTTTATTTGATAATTGTTTTAAATTGTTGGATGGTCCGGAAGCACCTGATATGACTATTCAAGAATTAGATGGTCAATTATTATTTTATCTCACAAACAAAAAAGGTGTAAGTAATAATTATAAGGTTTATAATAATGACTATGATGAACAAGATATTTCAATTATTTCTGATCCTACTTCTACTGTTCAAGCACTTTCTAATCCAGACAAACATTACCGTTTTGAGGGTTATATAGTTTATCAGGTAAAAGATGATAAAGTAACTTCAACTGATTTGAAAGATATAACAAAGGCCGTACCTGTTTTTCAATGTGATGTTAAAAATGGTGTTTCTCGCTTAGTAAATTATATTCTTGATAATTCAGTAGGTGGTTATGCACCACAAATTATGGTTGACGGTGCTGATTTAGGAATGAACTCAACATTTAGATTAACAAATGATGTTTTCGCTAGTGGAGATGATAAACGCTTAATAAATAATAGAACATATTATTATTTTGCAGTTGCTTACGCATATAATGATTACTTAACTTATGCACAGGACGTGTCACCTAATGTTTCGCAAACAGCAAACTCACTTGGGCAAAAACGCCCATACCTTGAAGGAAGAAAAGTTAAGAGAGCTTCTGCGATTCCAAACAATCCTGCTTTTGAATATAATGGTACCTCAATGCAATCTGTTTATGGAAGCGGAGTAAAAATAACTCGTAAAGAAGGCCAAGGTAATGGAGGAAATTTAATGACTTTAACTCAAGCTTCAGAAGACGCAATTGTTGCAAATAAATTTCAAGCTGAGATTACTTACGAAGCTGCTCAAGGACCATTTAACTTTAAAGTAGTTGACCCTTTAAATATTAAGCCGGCCAATTATACTTTCCGTTTTGTGGATTACAGAACCAGAACAACACCTAGTTTAAGTAAAGTAATCTCTTCAACACATTCTGTAATTTCGGGAACTCTAACTACGACAACAACTTTCTCAAACATAAATACTATAAAAGCTGATAGTATGAGTTGGGAATTGAATGACATTACAAATAATAAAAAATATTATCCAACCACATTTAGCAGTAGCGGACCTAGTGCCACTGACTCTATTAAACCTATTAGTATTGGTGACGAAACCTTTTTTCCTGAACTAGGTTTTTCAATTAAGGTTGCTCAAGTTTCAGATCCTGGAGAGTTAGCTTCATTCACAAATTTTGGTGGGTTAGATAATACATACACTGGCCCTGCTCCTAATACTTTTTTAGGTGCAAGTATGGTTTATGAAAACTCTTCTACGCATTGGTTAAATCCTGTGAAGGATGCTGATGGATCTACTCCATATAATTGGATTTTGTCAGGTACAAATAAAACGGCTGGTCAGCAAGATGCGTATTATTCCAAAAATGGAACGGGTGATATTCAAGCTTTTGTTGATCCTAATAAACAATTTGGTAAAATATTAGATGCTACTTGGGCTCCTTATGCTTTATGTGCTAGCTTTTATTCAATAACTGCTTCACGTAATTTTGGTGGCCCTGCTTATAACGGTTTGGTTACATCCAAAGATAAATCCATTGGTAATCCAATGACAAATAATGGCTCTATTCCATACGCAGCTAATACGGATTTAAGAAAATTAAGTAGTGTTTTGGTGGTATATACTCATGATCAATCTAAGTGGTCAAGATGTCCTGTTTTAGAAATGCAAGAAGTTTCAGAGTTGGCAGATGGAAATTCATTATTTTTTGAACCAAGAAGAGTTCCTTCTGTAGACAAAAATGGAATTCCTTATGGTGCAAGTGGATGCAATACCGCAGATGCTGCTTTAACTTCAACTACAGGCATGGGTTGGTTTCCTGGTTATGCAATTAATATTGAAACTGGAGAAAGGCTAAATGTTGCTTTTGGAGAAGATAGTTATCAAACCTCAAATCAAGGAGATGATATGATGTGGAATCCAACCTCATCTTCTGACTTTCCATATGCCTATACTATGGGGGGTAAGCATTTTGTTTATGTATTTGGAAATTCAGTAGAGGGTAAACTCAATATTGATGTTGCCGATAATCCTACTTTATCTGATTTTGCTACACTTCAAGATCAACCTTTTGGTGCAGGTACTTATGATAATGGCAATAAAGTATACTCACAATTGGCAGGCTTCTTTAACTGTGTAAGAACAAATACGGTTAGCGTTGTTAATGGATCTCGTTTAACTCCATTTGCTGCAATTGAAAGAGATATTATGTGGGTAAGCATGCCTATGACAGCACCTGGTTATTCTTTTAAAAATCCTAAAGATATGCCTTGTGATGTTCGTGTTCAACTCAATGTTTCTAAACCATATCGTTATGGCTATGCTGGTATGATGAAAACAGATGAGCAAAACTGTTTGTATAATACTTTAGCTAATGCAACTTATTCCGTTGGTGCAAACAGGTTGTTTGCCTTAACTAGTTATACTCAGTTACCAAGCAATGTTAAAGCAAGTCCAGCTAATAACAACTTCCCTCTGTATAGCTTTAGCACTACAGATTTGGCAGCTTTATATAACAGCAAAGATGTTGCTAAAAACTCACTCGATCTCATTAAAGTGGTTCCTAATCCTTATTACGGAAGTTCTAGTTATGAAACTAATAGGATAGATTCTCGAGTAAGAATTACAAACTTGCCAAATAAATGTACTATTAAAATCTTTAGTTTAAATGGTACTTTAATAAGAACAATTAAACGTGATGTTAGTGATTTGGAAACTGCATATACTAAACCCGCTTATGGTGATGGTTCAAATGTTAGTTCAGCAAGTGGAAATGATATTAATGCATTAAAACGTGTTCCTTATGTTGATTGGGATTTAAAAAATCAAAATAACATATCTGTTGCAAGCGGTTTATATATTTTCTATATCGATGTTCCTGGTGTTGGCGAAAAAATTATTAAATGGTTTGGTGTAATGCGTCCTTTAGATTTGCAAAATTATTAATGGTGTAAACGTAGATTATTATGATTAAGAATATTAAATATTTCGGATTAGTAACTTTGTTAGCTTCGAACTTTGTTTCTCAGGCTGGTAATCCTGAACGTGCTGGTCAAGCAGGGGCAGGTGCTTTGCTCATAGATCCTTATGCCCGTAATAGTGGGATGTGGGGCTCTAACTCGGCTCGCGTTCAGGGTTTAGAGGCTCAATATTTAAATATAGCCGGTACAGCATCTACTCGTAAAACTGAAATGATGTTTAATCGTACAAGTTGGTTGGGTGGTACAGGTATATATTTAAATAGTTTTGGGTTTACTCAAGGTGTTGGAGAAACCGGTACTATTGGCTTGGGTTTCGTTGCTTTGAATTCAGGTAAAATTGAAATGACTACAGAAGACCAACCTGACGGTGGACTAGGAACCTACCAATACACGGCTTACAATGTTAACTTATCTTATGCAAAAAAATTCTCGGAAAATATTTTTGCGGGAATTAATGTTAAACTAGTTTCTGAAGGTATTAATAACGTTACTGCAAGAGGAGTAGCCATTGATGCAGGTATTCAATATCACACAGGTAAGCACGATCAAATGCACTTAGGGATTACCTTAAAAAACTGGGGACCTAAAATGTATTATCAAGGTGATGGACTTTCTCGTCAAATGAACGTGGCTTATGGTAGTAATTATCAAATGACAGTAGATAACAAATCAGGTGCATTTGAAATGCCTGCATTAGTAAATATTGGACTGGCGTATGATATTTTTATGACGAAAGATACTGCTGGAGCATTAAGTAAAAAACATAGATTATCTGTCTGTGGATCGTTTGTTTCCAATTCGTTTACTTATGATAATATTCTTGGTGGATTAGAATATTCATGGAAAGAAATGATTATGGTTCGTGGTGGTTTATATACAGAAAAAGGAATATTTAATGGTGCAGATCAACGAAGAACTGTATTTACAGGACCTTCAATGGGAGCTACATTTCAACTGCCTGTTAATGAGAAAAAGACCACCATATCTTTGGATTATTCATACCGTTTTACGAACCCATTTGCTGGTGTTCATACTTTTGGATTCAGATTGAACTTGTAAATAATTTTTTGTAAATTTGATTAAGCGAGTCCCGATTTATGTCGGGATTCTTGTTTTAATAAACATTTCATATGGCGCAACAATTAGGATATTATACAATAGAAGGTCTTCAAAAACTGAAGGATGAGTTGCATCAATTGGAGACAGTAGAAAGAAGAAGTGCAACAGGTGCAGTAGCAGAAGCACGAGATAAAGGTGATTTAAGTGAGAATGCCGAATATGATGCAGCTCGCGAAGCGCAAGCATTATTAGAAATGAAGATAGGCAAATTGAAAGAGGTTATAGCGAATGCGCGGATTGTTGATGAAACTAAACTAGATCTAAGTAAAGCAAGTATTCTTACAACAGTCAAAATAAAGAATATTAAAAATAATGCTACAATGAAATACACATTGGTAGCGGAAAGCGAAGCCGATTTAAAACTTGGAAAAATATCTGTTGATTCTCCAATAGGTAAGGCTTTGTTGGGCAAAAAAGTAAAAGACAAAGTAGATGTAAATGTTCCTGCTGGGGTTATGACATTTGAAATCATCGCGATTTCTTTGTAAAATGGCAAGCATTTTTACTAAAATAATAAACGGCGAAATACCATCTTATAAAATTGCTGAAGATAATTTCTATTTCGCATTTTTAGATATTGCCCCGCTAAAAAAAGGTCATGTTTTAGTGATTCCAAAAAAAGAAGTAGATAATTTATTTGATCTTGATGAAGAAACATATCAAGGTTTATTTCTTTTTTGTAAGAGACTTGCGAAAGCAATCAAAACAACTATTCCATGTAACCGTGTTTCTATACATATAATTGGTTTGGAAGTACCTCATGCACATATTCATCTTATTCCTATCAATACAATGAATGATTGTAATTTTGCTAACTCTAAGTTGAAATTAACGAAGGATGAATTTGAAGAAATTGCAAATAAAATCAGAACAAATTTTTAATAAATTGTTTTAGAAATGCGTTGAGTTTTATCTTCATACCAATTTCCTCATTTTTGAAAGTATATTACCCAATTATTTTTTATATTTGAGTATAAATAATAATAGCATGACTCAATCAAATAAGCGTACCGTTTTAGTAACCGGAGCCACAGGTGGTTTAGGAACAGCGATGTGTAAAAAACTTCATAAAGATGGTTTTAAGGTTGTTGGTAATTATCATACAAAAGAAAAAGCTGAAAAATGGATGAAACAAATGCAAGCTGAAGGTTTTGATATTGAATTATTTTATGGTGATGTTGGGGATTTTGCAAGTGCCGCCGAAATGATAAAAGAAATCGAACAAAAAGTTGGTACAGTTGATACACTAGTTAATAATGCAGGTATCACGCGTGATAGCCGTTTAATAAATATGAAACCCGAAGATTGGTATGCAGTTATTAATACAAATTTAAATAGCGTTTATAATTGCACTAAAAATGTAATTCAAGGAATGATAGACAGGCAATTCGGTCGTATCATTAATATCTCTTCAGTAAATGGTCAACGTGGTCAGTTCGGACAAACTAATTACAGTGCGGCTAAAGCTGGCATGCATGGTTTTACAAAAAGTTTAGCAGTTGAGGTTGCAAAATATGGCGTTACAGTAAATACAATTTCGCCGGGATATATTGGTACAGATATGGTTATGGCTGTTCCTGAAAAAGTATTAAATCAAATTGTGGCACAAGTTCCTCTTGGACGTTTGGGGGGCACTCATGAAGTTGCTCACTTGGTTAGCTTTTTAGCGAGCGAAGAAACAAGTTTTATTACCGGAGCTAATTATAGTATTAACGGTGGGCAACACGTTTATTAGGAATTATGGTATAAAACTTCATGAAGTAATGCGAGTATTGGTGGTGCTTCGTGTTGTCCTAATTCATTCATCAAAATAACACTATAGTTTTTTCAGCAACGAAGTTAAACTAACCTTTTCATTCAGAAATTTAAGCAACGATGAAATTGCAATGCGATGTTGTTGCATAGTATCTCGTTCGCGAATTGTTACAGTTTGATCTTCTAAACTTTGATGATCTATAGTAATACAATAAGGTGTGCCAATTGCATCTTGTCTGCGATAACGCTTACCCACAGTATCTTTTTCATCATAAGTTACAATGTGATCAAACTTAAGATCATTAATTATTTTTTCAGCAAGCTCAGGTAAGCCGTCTTTTTTAACTAAAGGAAAAACCGCCGCCTTTATTGGTGCCAAAGCAGGAGGAAGATTTAATACAACGCGTGTATCGCCACCGTCCAGTGTTTCTTCTTTATATGAAGCACTTAAAGTCGCTAAAAATAAACGATCTAATCCAACTGATGTTTCCACAACATAAGGTACATAACTTTTATTTTCTTCTGAGTCAAAATATTGTAATTTTTTTCCGCTAAATTGTTCGTGTTGTTTTAAATCAAAATCGGTTCTCGAGTGAATACCTTCTAACTCTTTGAATCCGAAAGGGAAATTAAATTCGATATCTGTTGCAGCATTTGCATAATGTGCTAATTTAATATGATCATGAAACTTATAGTTTTCATTTCCTAACCCAAATGTTTGATGCCATTTTAAACGCGCAGCTTTCCAATATTCGTACCAATTCATTTCTGTTCCAGGTTTTACAAAATATTGCATTTCCATTTGTTCGAATTCGCGCATTCTGAAAATAAACTGACGTGCAACAATTTCATTACGAAATGCTTTTCCTGTTTGCGCAATGCCAAACGGAATTTTCATTCGCCCGGTTTTTTGTACATTTAAATAATTCACAAAAATACCTTGCGCCGTTTCTGGTCTTAAATAAATTGTGTTTCCTTCTTCAGCAACAGAACCCATCGAGGTACTAAACATTAAATTAAACTGACGAACATCTGTCCAGTTTTTTGTACCACTTATTGGACAAACAATTTCGCAATCAACAATTATTTGTTTTACTTGTACAAGGTTATTATCGTTTAATGCCGTTTTAAAACGCGAATGTATGTCATTAATTTTTGTTTGATACTCTACCACACGTGCATTTGTATTGCGGAACATAGCTTCATCAAAGTTTTCAAAACGTTTTTTTGCTTTATCAACTTCCTTATTTATTTTATCTTCAATTTTTGCAATGTGTTCTTCTATTAATACATCTGCACGATAACGTTTTTTACTGTCTTTATTATCTATCAAAGGATCATTGAAAGCATCAACGTGTCCACTTGCTTTCCAAATTGTTGGATGCATGAAAATTGCAGAATCTATGCCAACAATATTTTCATGCATTTGAACCATCGCTCTCCACCAATATTCACGAATATTTTTTTTAAGCTCAGCACCATTTTGTCCGTAATCATATACGGCGCTTAATCCATCATATATCTCACTACTTTGGAAAATGAAACCATATTCTTTACAGTGAGAAATTATATTTTTAAAAAAATCTTCTGGTTTTGCTGACATATTATTTAATTGATATTTACAAAATTAGATAAAGAGTTGAATTTGAAACTATTTATTTTAAATAATAAATAACATTTTTTGTTTAATATTTTCGCTATTTCACGCTAAATTTAAACGATGGTTTTAATTGTAAGATGGTTATTTGTATTCTCTGTGTTTGGGCTCATGGCTCAAACAGGAAACAATAATTGGAAATACGTAGGACCAAAAAGTAATATTTACCAATACAAAGGTTTATTTACGTCGGTTTGGGCCGACGAAGAAAATTTAAATAATGTTTTAGCAGGCAGTTCTTGTGGTGGTTTATTTGCAACATATAATGCTTTAAATGATCAACCAATTTGGGAGAATATAACTGATAATTTACCTTATATGAATTTTGGAATAAGTGGAATTGTGGTAAAGAAAAACACAAATAATAAAACTATTTATATTTCAACAAATACCGGTGGAGGAATATTAACTCAAGGTTTTGGAAATGGAATTTTTTATACTATTGATGGTGGGCTGCATTGGCAACAAATTGGACCAAAAGGTAAAACAGATTCCGATTTTCCACTATGCAAAATAATTGCTAACCCTGAAAATCAAGATCAAATGGTTGCATTTAATCAAAGAGATTTTTTTATTACTGAAGATGCTTGGAAAACGTTTGTTACAATAAAGTTGCCTTTTCATAAAGATGAGGAGAAAGAAGAAATTACTGACGCGGAGTATGCCCCATTTGAAGACGGTAAAATTTATGTAACCACCAAGGTATATTCAAAAAACAAAGCGCAATTATTTGTTTCAAATGATCACGGTAATAATTGGAAAGATATAACGCCGTCTGATGTAGCATGCGAGCGGATTGCGATTGGAACTATTCGTAATCCTAAATTCAAAGGTAAATTTTATATAACCTCTGGAAATAAAGACATCGTGATTAAATACTATAATGGCTTGGTTTTTTCACCACCATTAAACACTATACCTGTTCGACATTTAGGGGCGAGTTCATTTTGGTGTTTGCAATTAAAAGTAAATAGCGTTGATACATCTGTTATGTATTTAAGCTTAACGGAAACTTCAGTAAGTAACGATGGAGGAAAATCATTTCGAAAAATTGGTTTTTATAATGGAGCAAACACTCATGCTGATATTAGGGATATGATATTACCAAAATGTACTATTACCGGAAAATACGATCGTTTAATTTTAGCGAATGATGGTGGTATTTCAGTTAGTAATAATTTTGATGGCGCAAGTAATTTGGCTTTCAGAAGTCTTAATGGTATTGGTTTAAGCGCGAATCAATTTTGGGGAATAGATGTTTTGCAAAGTGATAGTTTATATATTGCAGGTGGTACACAAGACAATGGAGGGTTTTTTATAAAAGAACATAAAGAGGGTAATAATCTTTTTGTTTGTGGTGATGGTTATTATGGTTTGGTTTTAAATGACAGCATTGCTTTAGTTTTAGGCAACCCCCCTAATTTTTTATCTTACAATATAAATAATGGAAGTGGGGGATATATTACAATTCCTGATCCCAATTGTGAAGCCAGAAGACCGCTGCTACTGAAAGACTCTTTTATTTACATAGGATATCATGATTTGTGGCGAGTGAAAACCAAAGAATTTGTAAGAACTAATTCAGGCTTTAAAAATATTAGTAATTTACCAAAGAAAACAGACTCCATTTATGGAATTCAAAACAGAGAATTAAAAGTAGTTTGTATATCCAAATCAAACAAAGCTTTGTTGGCTTATACAAATCCAAATTGGAATACAGAAAAAAATGAAGGGAAATTATATTATTGCAACAATTTGTTAGGTAAGAATCCTGAATATATAGATATTTCGCCTATTGCCGGTAATAAATATGTTTCTCTTTGTCGTTGGTGGCAGGTAGAATCAATTATTGCGGATGAACAAAGCGAAAATACATTTTACATGGTTTATAAGGATGTAAATAATTCGGAAAACTCAGATGTATATAAATTTATTTATTATCCCGATAGCAATAAAGCAGAATTAACTATGATTAATTATAATTTGAAACGAATTGGATTTAATAAATTAAAGGTAGACAAACAAACGAACACTTTATATTTGGCTTCAAATGATGGTATTTATTACTTGAAGCTTAATGGAGAAGATACGACTTGGAAAAGTTTAAATTTTTTCCCGAAAGTTATAGTAAGTGATATTGTTTTTAATTATTACACGAATTCAATTTACGTTGCAACGTTTGGTAGAGGGATTTGGGGATCTCAAATACTATCTATGAACAGTATTATTCACAGGATAAGTAGAAGTAAGATTGAAGTTGAACCCGTGAAAGTAGATGGTATTACAACGATTGCAGGTCACAAAAAATATCAAATCAATTCAAAATTAATTATTACAAAAAACAGTAAGATTGAATTAAAAAGAAAAGCGAAATTAATTCTAAAAGAAAAAAATAAAGTTGTTGATGAAAATAACAATCCAATAAATTTGGAAGATCATGTTACCCTTCAGAAAGGAGCGCAAATAGTTTACTTAAGCGATAAGTAGTTTTTATTTATAAGATACAGCTAAAACGGCTTCGCCATTTGTCACATTAATAACGTTTGTGCCGTTGAATAATTGACAATTAAAAGTGATCTTAATTTTTTTCGTACTCTGATTGTTTTCGTTTTTCTTGTATTCATCAACAGAAACAATTTGAAAATTACTACCTCCCAAAATTTGTGGTTGGATGTTAGAGCTATAAACCATACCATTATTATCCGTATATGATATTTTTACTTTTGAAAATAAACTAGTAAGAGGATTTGAATAAACGGGAGTAATAGAATTTACGTAAAAGTTTGGTGCAGGTTGGTCACTTTGATCGGTATTAATATAATAATTATGATAAGCGGTATCATTTTTAGCATCAATAGCCAATAGAGTTGCTTTGTATATTCCAGTAGCTGTGTATGTGTGTTGTGGATTAGGATCAGTATAAAACCCACTATGATCCCCAAAATCCCAACGATATGTATATGGTTGAAGACCTCCAGATGTATTGTTTATGAAACCAACTGTATTTCCACTAACACCATATATTGAGATATGCGTTCGGCAAGGGTTAGGGTTAGTTGTAAGTTTAACACGATTATAAATATATGTATCAAGATTACCATCACTAATATATAAAAAAGTGGTGTCATGAGTATAAGATGAAGAAAAAGTATGAGTAGGGTTGGCAAGGGTTGACGTACCACCATCTTTAAAATCCCATGTGTATCCAACATTGTACGGAGTTGCAGTATGATTGAAACTGGAATTATATTGAACGGCGTAAGCTACAACACTAGGGGGAGTATTATCGATATGTGCAAAAAGGTAACCACCAGTTTTTATAGAGTTATTTATATTTGAAGTTCCATTAGGTACACTAAATTGATTATCGTTTATTTCAATTTTGAGTGAATTGTTACAACTAGTGGTTGAAGTACAATTACTCGATTTAACTTCACCAACAAAAGTGTACATATTATTGGTGTCTTGTTTAAAACTGGAATACATATAATATCCTGCTATACCAGCATTAAAAGTGATAGGTTTTCCATCAATATTTCCTGAAATATAAAAAGCCGGTTCCTCAGAAATATTTTGTGGATAGTCCTTTTTTTTGCAAGAAGCAATTAGTAAAATTATTGGTACGTATAAAAAGAAAATCTTTTTCATATTTATTTATTGAAAATAGTATAAGTAAAACTTAATTTAAGCGTTGTAGGTTTGCTGTTTTTATTCGAAACGCCAAAATAATTGTAATCTTTAAAAACATTTTGCAGAGATTGGTTTAACTCAACATTAAAGCCAAGATTTTTTGAAATCTTACGTGTATAACTCAGTGCAAATTGTGCGTTGTATCTGTTCATTTTGTCAAAGCCATAACCATTGTCATATTTAGTTGTAATTGTTTGCACGTTACTTTCAACAATATTGTTAGTTTCTATTTTGTTTTTTACATTCAATAAATAAGTCATATTAAGTCCAACACCAATTGCATTATTTTTATCGAGTTTATGAATATATTTAATTGGAGTAGTTAAATATTGTAAACCAATTATTTTATAAGTGGTTACATTATTGTTCACGCCAAAACCGTATGACGTTACACTAAAGCTAACATTACTCTCTGTTAAATTAGAAATGGAATTGTATTGAAAACCAACTAACAAAGATGATTTGTCGGTAAAATTATACATATAATTAATGCCTGCAATCGGACTAACACTGTTTCCATTTCTAACACCATTCACTGCCCAGCCAAATGAATTAATAGCTCCACCTTCAAGAGAAATAGAATGGTGTTTCAATTTCACATAATCTTTTTTAGCGATTTCTGTACTAGCAGTATCAGGGTGTTCAACTGTTGTTTGAACAAGTTGTTCTTTTGGAATTTCAATTAATTCTTTTTCTTCAGTAGTTGGTTCATTAGCAGAAGTAATTGTATTTTCTTTAACTTCATTTTCAGGATTAGTTTTTCCTATTGGTTGATAAACTGTACCGCTTTTATTGCTGCTTGTTTTTTCTTCACCAAATGTTTTTTCTTCAGGTAATTTCGATTTATGTTTTGAACTTTCTTCAATAACATTTGCTAAACCTGGTTCATTATTATGAGTTTGTGATTTAATGGAAGCATTATTGTTATTACCACTTCCAGTTGCTTCCTGATTACTGCCCACTGGCGACTGTCCACTATTTATTGTTTTCTGCGAACTGCCAACTGTTTCTTGTCCATCATTTCTTGAATTTCCTGCAAGCATTGCTTTGTTTTCTTTTTTATCAGAATTTACATTACTGGTTTTAGATTTAATTTCGGAAGAAGCAGAACTGTTTATATGTTCAGTAGATTTATTTTCTTCTTTAGAATTGCTTAAAGCTTCAGTTTGATTTTTTTCTTCTGATAAATTATTTGTTGAGGTTAGATTTTTAGTTTCAGAATCAATAATTGAATTTGTATTACTGTTTTCATTTATACTATTATTTTGAGCAATGTTTTTTACATCAGAATTAGTAGATCCTGATGAAAAATAGTAAGCAGAGCCAATAATAAGTGCCCCAGTTAAAACGATAGATGATATCAGCAAGAGATTTGCAAATGGTTTTTTAGCTGGACGAGTAGCTTCAATCATCTGACTGGCTTTTTCCCAATTAGCTTCGTTAAACGAAAAATCTAAGCCATCTAATTTGTTCTTTACGAGATCGTCGAAATTGTCTAAATTCTTTTTCATTATTAAGATGCTTTTGCTGTTGTTAATACTGTTTCGTTAATCATGTTCTTTAATTTTTCTCTGGCAAAATTTAAATGCCATTTGCTTGTTCCTTCACTTATTTCTAACATTGCTGCTATTTCTTTATGACTGAAACCATCTATCGCGTAAAGGTTAAACACTTGGGCGCTGGCTTTTGGTAATTTTTCAATCATACTTAAAATTTCTT
>Ga0206968_10209_pt1 | contig 16027 bp, 16 predicted proteins | sample Alteio_BWOrgHeat_22_FD_153254 | JGI IMG/M metagenome (GOLD analysis project Ga0206968, IMG submission 153254) | Enriched cells from forest soil in Barre Woods Harvard Forest LTER site, Petersham, Massachusetts, United States -... | ecosystem: Environmental > Terrestrial > Soil > Temperate forest >... | reverse complement strand
CACCCACAACGATGTGGACAGGGGAGAGGGTGGAGTTGGCGATTCGGGCGACAGAGGGAGCAATGGCGGGGATGCCGGCGCAGCGATCTTTTCTCTGAACGGCTTGCTCTCTGTTGAGAACGCGACCATCAGCGATAACTTTTCCACCGGTTCCGGCGGTGGCATCGTGGTCGTGGCAGACCCATTGGGCTTGCCTGCCTCGGTGACGGCATCGTTCATACTCCGTAACACGATCATCTCTCGAAACGGCGCCCAGGAGTGCATTCTGGAGGGCACTCCAGATCCGGTCAACGGACACGTCGGTACTGTTGATGCTCAGGGCAGTGGTAATTTGATCCTGGACAACAATGGGTGCCCCGGTGTGGCAGTGACAACGGATCCTCAACTGCAAGCGCTAGCAGTGGACCCGCGCAGCCAAACCGGAACGCCTACCTTGGCGCTGCCTTCGGACAGTGCCGCGGTCAATGCCGGTGATGATGGCCACATCCTGCCGACAGATCAGCGGGGAATCGCACGTCCTCAAGGTCCACATGGTGACATCGGAGCCTTTGAATTCCGTCTGTTTACTGCGGATTTGACTCTGAGCAGCCAACCGTCCGAAACACAGGTCGTGGCCGGCCATTCGTTTACCTACACTGTCCTGTTGACAAATAACGGGCCGGACGACGCGGACAATGTGGTTTTCAGCGATGTCCCACCCCCTGGTGTAACGTTCACTTCCTGCAGTTCGACGCGGGGTACCTGTACGATCTCCGGCGGAGCAGCGAGCCTACACGTGGGAACCCTTGCTGATGTTAGCGCTGTAACGATCACGATTCAGGCCATGTTGAGTGCTACTGTTGCCAACGGCACCCTCGCGAACACCCCATCGGTAACTTCAGACACGCATGATCCGGATACCAGCAATAACTCTGGATCTGCCGGATCGGCAATGATCACAACAATTGCAGATAAGACGCCCCCAACAATTGCGATTTCCGCAAATCCGTTATCTCTCTGGCCACCCAATGGGAAGATGGTACCTGTAACCGTATCGGGAACAATTACCGATACTGACTCGGGAGTAAATCGGAGCAGCGGGAGCTTCGCGGTCACTGATGAGTACGGCACTGTTCAGCCCGCAGGCCCGTTGACCATAAATCTGGACGGCACCTACCTCTTCACCGTGAATCTGGAAGCATCGCGCAAGGGCAGCGACAAGGACGGGCGGCAGTACACAATTTCTGTGTTCGCCAAGGACAACGCTGGAAATCTAGGCTCTTCATCTATTGTCGTTAGTGTCCCTCACGACCAAGGCCATTGAGCGAACTGTGCAATGAATGGGATGGACAGTTAAGATCTCCATCCCATTTATTGTTCCTGACGATAGCAGCTTCCTTTTTCATCGGATTGGCTGTAGTCAGGATTTTTCAGGAGATCAAGGCCATTCACATCAACTCTCAACTTCGCTCGATCAGGTTACCCCTGCTGTCGGAAACAACGTCGATCTCCTACTTCCCGGCACCAATAGGACGCTTCCGCGCCACCTGCTCGTGACCAGCGCGTCCAACTCACAGCGGTAAAATTTTGGGACTCTGATCTACACAGTGACTATATCGAACCTGGGTCCATTCCAGGCGTCGGCGGTTACTGCGGTCGATCCAGTACCCGCGGAATCGATATTTTCTGTCGATGAACTCAGGCGGAGTCTCCTGTACGGCTCCGCCACGAGCACAGGGCCTAACCGTTACCTGCAACCTTGGAAACATGCCCAGTGGAGCGTCGGCAACAGTGAGCTTCACCGTGCGGGTTCCGAAACCGCCGGTTCCGGCGGTGACTACGGACGCCGTGGTGGTCAGTTCGCCTAACTTCGATCCGAACCCGGCCAACAACTCGGCAACTGTAAAAACATTGGTCTTCGGCAACAAACGCCTCTAGAGAATCACAACCCCACTACTTCGATGTTGGTACCAATTCAGCCACGAGATACAGCACGGTGTATTTCATCGAGCCGACCAGTTTCCGCAACCCCAGGATCGTTTGAATGTCGTCCCAGCTTACTCGGCCAGCGAATTGACCTCGCGCAAGAAACCATCTGCGACGATGAGGGCGCGGTCGCCGTCGCCTGAATGCGTGCCCGGACCGTTGATCATTCCGCCAAGAAGCCAGCCATCGCGCAGAGGCGCGATGGTAGTCAACTGGTTGTGGCGGAGGCCCCCGGTGTAGCCGAGATTCTGGGCCAGCGAACCGTCCGTGTTTAACAGCACCAACAATGGTTGCGCAGCTTCGGATATACTCGCGCCCGATGGATTCTGTATGTAGCCGGTGGTACCCAGTGCGAGATATCGCCCACCGGGCAACGCGGAAATATCGAACAATACGTCGCCTCGATCGACATCAATAACACTGTACGGGCCGGGCGTGCCATCGTGCCCGACCAACGCAGTGAACGCATTCCAACCGCTTCCGTCCGATCGCACTTCGGAGAGAACCCGCCCCACCAATACAAAGCCGCGAGGAGTAGCGCGCACTCCATGTAGTTCGGCAAGGTCGTGCGTGTCGATTACAGTGCTTCCGATGCGGCGGCCGTCGGCGATCGAGACGCGCGTGAGCAAGGCACCTCTCGACGCTGTAATTGGATCGCTGAAATACTCTGAGTGAGCACGGAACGTGAAGTTCTGCATCGGGGCATTGACAACACCGACGGCGAGGGTAGTAGTAGTAGCATCCGAATCCACGTCCACATAAATTTTCAGATGATTCTGGAGCTGGCCAAACGTGTCGAAGCTACCACTTGTGATGCCCTCTGCGAGAATCGAGCTTCCGGGCTCTACCAGCGTCCGCCACGAGCGCGTATAAGCGCCGCTCGCATCAGGGTCGAGGCGATAGGAAACGATCGCGTTCCGCCCAGTGCGCAACACCACGGCCAGGCTCTCCCCAAGCGGCGCCAGCCGCGCCGCGTCGTGCATCAGGGCAGGCTGAAGAGCGTCATCGTTCTTGATGCCTCCTGCATAGTTGAAGAATGGATCGGTTGGGGAGGAAGGGTCAAGAAATAGTTGGTCGCTTCGAGTCGAACCATGTGGATCAAGCCGAACGATGCGGACTTCGGTAGCCGTGGTGAGAATTGCCGAGATGTCGCCGGAAGGATGCACCGCGAAGTCAACCACGGACCATCCAGGCGGCGACATGTAGGTTTGTACGGAGCGGCCATCGCTTTGCAATGTCGCCAGCGTACGCTGTGGACCGTCCTCAAAGAGGGAGTTAAGTCGCTCCTCAAGCAACACGATGTGGCTGCCTGCGGTGCGCACCTTTATGACTGTCTGACCAGCTACTGCGAGATCGACTGGAGCCGGGCTGGGGTTTGGCAGAGTTTTTGTATCCCCGCAGGCAACGAGAAGGCTAGCCGCCAAACAGGGAAGCGCACAGAGAACCACTGACGTCCGGCAAACCCTTAGGGTCCTAACCAAGCAAAATCTCATCATCATTCCTGTCAGAAAGCCGAGATTACGCCCGCAGAGCTCCAGCGCATGGCTTGTAGAGGATTGAATACACCGTTGCTTGAGGAGAAGGTGTCACCAGGGTGTAAAAGGATGGTCAGAAGTGAGGAGCGTACACGAGCGATTCGTGCCGTGGAAATTACGGTGTCGTATCTGAGCGCAAATCGCTCCATGGCTAACGGATTCAAAGATCACCGGAAGAGTTGCGTGTCAACTCGCGACAACAGGTTAAGTCACTCATTCACCCGGTCTGATCGGTAATGCCGCTGGCAAATGCCGTATAACCGGCTATAGGAACAGGTCTCGGAAGAGTCGCATTATCGGAAAGCTCGTTCAAGTTTTCGATAGCCCCGTTGCCCGGGAACTGGCGATTAGTTTGCATTGGTCATTCGAGCGGCTTGATCAGACCGATCTGGGTGGCCACTCTCTTGGAAGGCAGTTTAGTTCACCCGGTGGAAGGTCCGGCTCCAGCGGGTCTCGTCAAAGAAGTGGAGCACGGTGTGGAGCGTGGAACTGGCTCTTTCTGACGGGGAAGTTTTGTACATATCGTCTTCGGGTGTTTTGAAAGACCAGTAGACGAAAAGTGGACGGCCGATCAGGTTGGCTCGGGGGACCAGCCCCCAGTAGCGGCCGTCGTAGCTGTTGGTACGGTTGTCGCCCATGACGAAGTACATGCCGGGTGGAACGACGAGGTCTTCACCCTGGATGTGGGCGACGAGGTCAAGCGACCACTCGGCGGTGACTTGGCGTCCTTTTGCTGGTGAAATAGCGGGGAATTCGTCGTTGTAGGGATCGTAATTAGCGGGAGTGGGCTTGGCTGCGTAGGGCTCGTCCAGGGAGACACCGTTGCGGTAAACGATGCCTCCGCGGAGGTGGATGCGATCGCCGGGGATGCCAATGACGCGCTTAACCAATATATCGTGCTGACCCTCGGGATTAGGTGCCGGACGGAAGAAGACGACGGGTTCGTCACGTCGGAGTTCGCGGTACGGGATGAGGTTCGTCCAAGAGCTAGCGGGTGCCAGAGTTGCGCGCTCTACGATTACGTGGTCGCCAACGAGTAGGGTGGTGGCCATGGAAGAGGACGGAATGACGAAGTTTTGAAGTACGAAGCCCATGACAAAGGTCCAGATGATGAGCATGCTTGCGATGGAAGCCAGCCCTTCGAGATGAGTCTCTTCGCGAGGCTGTCGCTTACTGTCCTGTGGAGCGCTGGGCTGTTTCTTCTGCATCGTCATAAGGTTTATTGTAGCCGTGAACACGTCGATCATTCCCGATTGTCGGGGAAGATGTCAGACGGAGTCTCTACGAGAACGCTATCCCTTGCCGAACTGCCCGCAACGTCCGGTTTCTATGAGCAGGTGATTCAGGTCAAGGGTTTTTCTGTTTTTCTTTTCCTGGCGTTTTGGTCTCTTTCTGTTGTTATGTTGTAGTTGGTCCGCATATTATTCTTCGCCGTGTTTCTATTCGCACTTTTGGTGAGCCGCCCGGGGCTCTGTGCTGGTTGGGGTCAGAAGGAGAAGTCGATGCTGCCAGTGATCGGTCGGCCTCGTTCAGGGCACGCAGTCATCGGGACGCGGCGTAGTTGCAATAGTTAGACATGATCTCCTTGCTCAGGCCGCCACTCCATTGAACGGGATGTATGGCTCCTGGGTGATCCAGATGCGGTGAAGCAGTACTGCCAGCTTGCGAGCAACGGCAACGATGGCCCGATTGCGAGACTGCTTGCCTCCGCGTGAGGCCAGGTGCAGACCCCACTGTCGTAAGGTTGAATCTCTCCCATGCGGACCGAGCCCATGGTGGGAACACTCGACCAGCAGAGTACGTAAGTAGGTGTTGCCGGCCTTGGTGATGCCGAGCTGCCGGTCTCGATCCCCGGACTGGCTGCGTTTTGGCCGCAGGCCAAGGTAGCAGCCGACATCGCGACTTCGCTTGAAGCGTTCCTTGCTGCCCAGCGTCAGGGCGTAAGTCAGGGCCGTGAGCTGCCCGACACCGTAGACCTGGATCAGCGCTTGTGTCTCTGGATACTCCGTCTCCGTGAGTCGCTTGATCAGCCGGTCTTAGTGCTTGATCTTCTTTGTCATCTCCGCGGTCTGCTCGAGCACCGGACCGAGCGCCTGGGCCAGACCTGGCGGGAGCACGGCCATGCATCGCTTGGCAAAGCAGAGCGTGGACGAGGCAGGCAGACGATCGCCGCAAGGCTTAGCCAGTCTGCGCACGGCGTTCACCGCAGCCGTCCGCAAACGAACGATTAGGTTGCGGGCGCGGATCACCGTCAGTGCTTCCTGCTGAGCGACTGTACGATGGGCAATCGGACGCAGGATCTTCGGATCGAGCCGCGCGTATCGAGCCAGCTTCTCCGCATCCACCTGATCGCTCTTCCGATCGCTGTGCGAGACCGCACGCAGTTCGCGCACGTTCGCTACGATCACTTCCTGACCCAGTTCCTGAAGCTGATCGCTGATCCAGATCGAGTGCGTGCCCGCTTCCATCGCGATCCGCACCGGAGGCAGATCGGTAAACCACTTCTCGACTCCCGAGGGACTTGTACGAAACCGGCCCCGGCCCACTTCTCCATCTTCGTTGAGCGTGCAGTAATGGCTCCAGACATCCCCAAGATCGATCCCGATCGTCATCCCGACCTTGGAGCTTCTGCGTGATACTTCCGCGATATGGTGCTGCGTAAGATTTTTCATGGGCAATAGTCTCTCCGATCGGTAGACCTGCTCATCCCGGTTATCGGCAACGTCGTCCACCGGAACGCCGTAGTTTCCGATAACCACGTTTGCCGCCCAGTTCCTTGGGCGCGCCCGCGAATCGCTGATAGTCTAGCGGAACGAACCCCAGAAGAAACTGCATGCCAGAGACACCAGAATCTCCAAAAGAGCTTCCACTTGCCGAAGTCACGGCTGCTAGTGGTGTGACATTGGCATCCGCCCACGAGTGCGAGGTGCCGCAGACTGCACACGTTCCAAAGCCTACGAAAGAGAATGCTCCCATGCTCGACGTCCACCCCGCCCACCACGCTGCCAGCACCTGGCGCGACTTCTTCATCCACATCGCCACCATCGTCCTCGGCCTGCTCATCGCCGTCGGTCTCGAACAGACCGTCGAATACTTCCATCATCGGCATCAACTCCACGACGTGCGACAGGGGATCCTCGCTGACGCCAGCCTTTACCTTCACGATGTGGATGAGCTAAGACTCCTCAACCGGCAACGAATCGAAGATCTGAACACCCGCATCCAGCAATTGCAGGCGGCCCTGTCGCATCACCAGCAGCTCGTCTCGCCGATTTACCGGCCGACGCCTCCTACAAACACCATCAGGCTCGGAAACTTCTCCGCTGCCAAGGCGAGCGGTCTCGTCCAGTTGCTGAATGAAGACGAGATCAATATCCTCAGCGATGCCGAAGTGGGCGTCGCGAAATCAGAGGCGTTGAAAGAACTTGCTCAGGAGGCGACGCGGAAACTTGTCGCCTTCGAGCAAAGATTTCAGACGAGTTATCCCAAGGGCGCATTTGATTTTGCAGCGGCCACCCCTGTCCAACTTAACGAATATCTCGGCCTCCTCATCGAAGAACGAGTCAGAAGGGCAGAGTATCTGGCCTACCTCGACGAAATGCATGGAGGTGCGACAGCTTTCCTCAAGGGGCAGCGCGATATCCAGAAAATACGCCACGCAGAAGAGGATTCGTTATCACCGTCGCAACATTAGGAATTCAAGCAACAGAAACATCCCTTCGATGATTCGAGACGGCGAGTTCCTGCAAAGTCACATTTTCGGCAAGTTCAGTGAAGTTTCCGATAACGCCGTTTTGGGGAATCACGTCGTTAGCAGGATTGTTGTCCAGTTGCCGACAACCCTTCCTGGAAGGCCCCTGAAACGAGGCCGAGTCGCTCATTGCCCTACAGGCCCAACTTCGAGACATTGCGCAACTGCCGGAGCAGTCTGGTTACTGTACCAACTCGACCTCTCCCACGCGCCAGGTTTTGTTGAACCAGGGTTCGAGCGGGCCGTAGAGACGGAAGAGCATGTTCCAGCCTTTGCCGGGGATGGTCTGCGCCCAGTTCGCTTCGGGGGCCCCCGGTGGCAGCTTCGGGCCGAACCAGACATCGGTCGAACCGTCCGGGTTGGTCACGAGACCCTTGTCGAAGCTGTTGACGCTGGGGAAGCGCTGGTCAGTCTGCAGATTCGAGCGAGTTTGGTTGTCATACAGGGTGAAGGACCAGTTATCCTTCGCCGGGATGTTGGGCGGCAGATGCACTTTGTACGTTTTGCTGCCATCGAGTCCATGGTGTGAACTGTCCGTAAACGCGGCTGCGTATTGCGAGCCTTTGCCTACCATCTTCGCAAACATCGCGGGGGTGACGCCCGTGGCCCAGTAGTGCATGGCCGTCCGGCGGTCCAAATCGAAGATACCGGGCACTAGAAGAAACTCGTAGCCGGAGCCATAGCCAACCGGAATCCACCAGGAACTACCCGGGTAAATGTAGGTTCCCTGATCGCGGCTCCGGAAGGTAAGAGTCCGCGCCGTTGCATTGCCCACCGCAGCGGATTCGGTGAGGATCTTCTTCATTCGATCGTCCGGGGCGAAGGGCTTGCCCTTTTGGAGGCCAATGGACGCAAACAGACCCAACGTCTCAGGATCCAAAGCTTCGTTCGGTTCCATCTGGAGGACTTCGTCAATTTCCTCGTAGAAATGGAAATTATTCGCATGAATCGTATTGTGGGGAACTCCGCTCATATTGGTGAACTTTGTGACTGGCGGATTAGCGGACTGCGCCAACGGATAGATCTTCAGGAACTTCTTGATGTTCTCCACGGCTGGCTTGGGGTCGCCATTGACCAACATTCCGCGCCCTGGCGCCCACACGCCGTAGGTAGCAGGACGCATGACGAAGTACCCTTTTGGGACCTCACCTTTATACCCAGGAGGCAGGAACAAGAACTTGCCTCCCAGACCTTTGTCCGGACCGGCATTGCCAAAATCGCCTACCCAGCGAAACCAGTGATCGTCGACCACGCCCAAGACATTGGGCGGAGTCTCCATCACGATCGGTCCGTTTGTAGTATCGAGCCAGGTATAGAAGTAAACACTCGAGTTATTCGGCGTGAGCCAGAGCGCCTTCGAGTCCATCAGATCCTCAAAGATCATCACGTTGCCGTCCACGCCGCCAAACTTCTTTGCTGCCGGAAGGAATGCTTGGATTGAGGCGCCCGGTATGCCGCGCAGGAACGCTTGAACGCCGCGCTGGAAATCAAGGTTGTCGTAGACCAATTGGGTGGTCTTGTCGTCAGGGAAACCATCGAAGAATTTGAGCGTTCCAATCCGCGTATCTACAGAATCCGGCGTAGTGATTTCCTCCGGAATGTCCGTGGTCATCTTCATCTTCGGCACGGCCGGTGCCTGAGACGGGGGAGCAGCCGAGGGCGCGGACTTGTTGTTACAACCGGTGGTCGTTATAAGGACGACGGCAACCATGCCGACGAGTGAGGACAGTGCGAGTCGAATACCTTGCATAGATGTGTGGAACCTCAAGTGGTCTGCTCCGACGTTCGCAAATATATCCATCCGAAGACTTCGCCACTACTGGCAAAACTGCGAGCTATTCCCGGGAAAGATTGTCCGCCGAATGGAATTTAGTTGATTCTTCTTCACAGTTGACGTAAACCGCCGAGTCATTCACCGACATACCCACGAAAACTCCCACTTCAGGATTCCCGGGCGAGTCAGAGTAAATCGCAAGCAGCCCTGTAGTGCCCGCAAGGTCGGATTTTCGTCAAGTTCGGTTTAAGTTTCCGATAACGCCGTTTTGCGGGAGGTGCAGGGGCCCATCAGCAAAAGCTAAAAGCCTCCCTGATAAGCTATGAGCGTTAGAGGGCCAATGGCACATCCCGATCTAAACGAACTCTTGCACGCGCTTCTTACCATGGCCGAGAGGCTGTTGAAGAAGCAGGGAGAGTTTTACCCAATTGGCGCGGTTATGCTGTCGGACGGTGAAATTAGACATATTGGCGCAAGGATCGAGGGTGATGACCGTCCCCAGTCACAGTCGTTGATCGACCTGCTTACGGAGACATTCCAGAAGGAAGCGGCAAAAGGAAACTTACGAGCTGCTGGAATCAGCTACGACGTATTGACAGTCCGGTAGTGTCCTAATTTGAAATCCTTACCCTTGTAGGCTGGCATATAACGTGCTCCTAACCCATTCGGATACGGTCTGATTCTTGGAGCGTGCTGCGGTTGTGACTTTCTTCAGGTCTTCGGGATTGAACCGGATAGGCACGATCTTACCCTTAGCTTCCCCTTTAGCCATTTTGGGACGACCAACCTTCTTAGGCTTCGGCATTGGCTCTGTACTCCTGCATGATGGCCGCTCTTACGGCCTTGAGTGGGGATAGCGCGGGGTCTATGTGAAGCACAGTAACGTGACGGCGCGGGTTCTCGGGGTCGTCCGTATCGTGTGACCATGCATAAGCTGTATCGGTCTTAGGATGACCCTTGAGGTCGAAAACCTCCACAATCCCCCGCCACACCGTTTTACCCTGAAACATCTCATGGACGGGAACGCTTTCACGGTGCGTAGCCTCAGCACCATGCAGCTTATGGATTATCGCCTTGAGTTCTTCTATGTTGTTCATCCTGCCGCCTCCACCAAATCCCCTACGCTCCACATGCTAGAAGTCACACCCGCTGCCATAGCAGGAGTGCAACGGAGCGTGTTGTGACGTTTGACGAAGTTGTAATAGGCGAAGTGAAGGCCAACCGCAGCTACAAAGTTCTCGCGTTTCTTGCTGAAGGCTAGAGTAAGTCGGGTCAGGCGACGCATATGAGTGCGGGTGGTAGCGTTCAACCGCTCTACGTAGGATGTGGAAATCAATTCAACTTCAGGAGTTCCAGTTACCACGTGCTTGGAGGAATACAACACTCCTGATGCGCTATATTTCCGCTCCCCAAATGCGTCCGTTCCATAAACCTTGACGATCTGGGCATAATCAACATCCCGTCCGAATGACTTTTCGACTGCCTGAGCGTACCCGTGGAATCCATCACTGGTTAGTTGGATGCGATTCGCCATGCGGCTCTTTAGGTCAGCAGTAAAAGTTGTCGCACAAGCCTTGCTGCGATCTCCCACAAGGAAGGTAGGCACCAGCTTGGTATCCGCATCAATCGCGCACCATGTCCAAACGCTGCCAAGCTCTGGGCTATCACCACGAACGAGACTGTTTTGTTTCTTGCCGACAAATCCCCAAATCTCGTCCATCTCAAGGCGAGTACAGGGAAGGTTCCGCATCTTGGCATCCATGAGAGACGTGCAACCCTGACCAACACGAACGCCTAAACGCATGATCGTATCGCGGTGTACTCCGGTAATCCGTTCGATGGAACGGATGCTGGAGCCCTCTGCCAGTGCGCCGATTACCGCGATTTTCTTGTCGATATTTAGGACGTTCGCCATAACTTCCCTCACTGCAATTACTGTATTACGGTAATTGCATATTGTCAAGTATTTCTGTAATACAAGTATTTATTCGAGGCGTTTAATGTCCTTGCTTTCCAGAACAACCTTTTCATGTCCATAGGTCAGTAACTCGGGAGCGACATAAAGATTTTGAAGTACATGGCTCCATGTTTTGCGGTGAATATCTTCGCAGCTAACAGTGATGACCACACGACCAGAATCTAGCTCTTTCCTTCTGTCTCCTCCAAGTTCAAATAGTGCTCGTCCATTTCTATAATCATTACGCTCAAGTGGAACGCTTGTTATCGTAACGATGGAATTGCTTTTGTCTAATACGAGATGTCCCCCTCCTTTTAGGGGCCAAAAATACTGATCGGTATAAAGTTCTTGGCTGTACTCTCGCAGGAGAAACCGGGAAACTCATATTTCATCCTCCACGCGAAACAGGATGATCTTGCCCCATGATTGATAACCTCAATCGGAATATTCAATGTCGTAACAGTTAAATCCGCAGACACGCTTGTTAGTAATTGCCCGCTTCGCAATTCAAAATTAGGTTTTTCATAGTCAACCAATTTTTGCAAAACTTCCCGCTTATTTCGCTCATCCGACCAAGCACCGTAAGCCGCAACCATGAGAAAAAAGACTGCAAAAACGACGATGGCATGTGCTACCCAGCTGTTTGGTTGGTTTGTTTTGGCTGCATAAAAGGTCAGAAGGGTGCTGATAGCGCAACTCATCCATTGCCACCAATGGCTAAAAAGTGCGAGAAAATAAGAACCAATTCGTCTAATGAGAGCCATGTACATCCGTGCCTTCTTTTCTCTGAAAATGCGATGGCAGAAGGGTATCTCACATCCAGTAATTTTTGTGATACATTTTCTCCATAATGCTGAAATACTTGGCGATATTCGTTGTCTTGGTTATTGCTCAAGCACCCGCAACGACTAGCCCCTTGAAAAGTGAAGCTACGCCACTCCGCACGCCAGAACAGCGGATCGCAAAAGACAGTAGTAGTGAGAACAGACAAAATCAGTCCACACCCCACCAGAACAACCAAACCACCCCAAAACTTATTCCCGTCCATGTACTGACAGCCGCCCCAGTATGTGACGAAGCATGCCAGCAAGCCCGCGAAAACCTCAAGATACAAGGGAAACTCGAATTGTTTACGGGCGGTTTGGTCTTGGTTGGCTTCTTGCAGGTTGGAACGATGATTTGGCAGGCTTGGCTCTTGCGACAGACTCGTAATGACGTTCACACGCAAGCTGGACAAATGCAAAGGCAGACCGAAATACTGGATAAGTCCGTTGCTGCCGCCCAAAAAGGTGCGGATGCTGCCGAAATCAGCGCGATAGCTTCGAAAATTAGCGCGGAAGCTGCTAAAGAAAATATTGAGGCTTTTGAAAACAAAGAGAGAGCCAGAATTCGAATAGAAATTAGTGATTTGTGGCTGGCTTCCGGATTGTTTAATAGGCCCCTTAAGCTGACTATCTTCCATCACGGGTCCACTGAAGCGTTTGTAAGCAATCACGGCGTTTCTCTGCAACTGACCGATTCCGAGATCGCTCCAGAAACCGCCGGAATTGAAGTTTCCATGGACAAACTTCCTCCGGTAATCGAACCCAAAACCCCTCCTATAGAAATAGGCCCCAACTTTCTCTCCTTTTTCAATGATTCTGAAATCGCGGAGGTTAAAAACGGTACCAAATTCGCTCATCTCTATGGGTTCATTGAATTTACTGATACTTTTGAAAAACCCCACCGAGTCTCTTTTAGAAAGAGATGGTACGTTACCAACGTAAAGAACTTTAGTGGTGGCGGATTCAACGAGTTTTTCTCTGTTTGGGTGGATTGCAGGAAAGCTACGGACGCACCCGATTATTAGGCACGCCGCGACCACAGCAAGTCCTAAAATCCAAATTAGGACACTACCGACAGTCCCGCCGGGCAGGGATCATAAGCAGGATGCCATCTGTTGCGGTCTGGAACATTGCTTTGGAGAAGTTGTGGACGTATCCAAGCCTTACGTCAGGGCAGCAGACGGTAGTTTTGAATTCGGCGACATCTTCGCTGCCAAGCGGACATCACAATTTTTCGATCAGTTACCACGAGGCTAGTCCCCGGTTGAACCGTTCCTGCAAAGTCGCGTTGTCGGAAAGTTCGGTGAAGTTTCCCATAACCTCGTTTTTCGGGCGCAACGGAAAGCTCTATCATCAGAAGTATGACCTCGCCTGCAAATGCCGAGTGGAATTTGCATTACTCCAGATGGGTGATCGACGATGGTGAGCCAGAGCGCCATGTCGGCGAAACCTTCGAATGGTTCGCCGTCGACTTTTGGCCTGATGCTCCAATAGTCCAGTCTGTGGAAACGACGAAGTCAGCAATTCCGATCGCAAACAACTCCTATCGCGTAAATGCCGAGATCATCTCCATCTCGGATGATAGTGCGAAGCTGGCGTATTGCATAATTGACTTTGGCCTACGAGCCATCTGCAACGGAGGCAATGTCCTCCCTACTAGGTGTCAAAAGGGCGATTACGTGACCGGCGAACTCCAACTGGGGATTCCTCTTTACGCGTTGGTGTACACCGACGTTTTAACGTACCGATGGCGGGTCAACAAAGTGTCGGCCGACCTAACCCCCTATGTACTCGACCCAACTAAGCGCGTGTGGATACGCGATGTCTCCGCAGTTGAATACACCAACGTTTCGGGCACCGACGTTGTCGAGGCAAAAGGTTACGTGTTGCATTGCTCTCAGTTAGATCGGGAACCTTGAGCGCCACGTCACTGCCGCAAAGTCGCCTTATCGGCAAGCTCACTCTGTATAGGGTTCGTAGTTTCCCAAAAGCCCGTTTTCCAAGATGTTCGCCGCACCGCATACTATTTATCAATGAACGTAGGACTCAAGGTCACTTATCTGTATCACGATGGAGACATCATCGAGGTTCGAATCGTAGCGGAGAACGCTTTATTTCGAGGCTCCGCGGATGTGTATGTGGGAACCGATGGCCTGCTCGAAGCGGCGGCGGTTCTCGAAGGGTTTCCGAAGGATCGTCGTGACAGTCGGGAAGTCATCCTCGGATCAGCCGGTCCGAAGTCTGCCGGAGGATCGGTCCGCCTAAAGTTCTTCTGCAAGGACGGGGCCGGGCATACAGCATTTCGGGCAGAGATCGAAGAAGATTACCGAGAGCACGAGCAAGCACAGACTGCGGCAGTCTTTGTAGATTTCGAGCCAGCTTCGTTGGATCGGTTCCTCATCGAGCTTCGGCAAGTAGAAAACGAGCACCGAGGCACAGCAGTTTTGATAACTCAGGCGATTTGATTTCCGAAAGGCCTGCAAAGTCGCATTCTATGAGCAGGTCACTGGAGTCAAGTGTTTTTTGTCTTTCCCTTCATAGCGTCTTTGCCTTGTTGTTGTTTGTTGTGGTTGTTTCCGCGTTGTTGCCTCTCCACCGTGTTTCTATTCGCACTTTTGGGTGAGCCGTTCGTGGCTCTGTGACGGGTTGGGGTCAGACGGAGAAGTCGATGCTGCCAGTTTTCGGCCGGCCTTGTGAAGGCCCAACGCGACACGCAGTCACCGGGACGCGGGGTTTAGCAACGATGAACATGGTTCGGAGCCTCAGGCAGCTACTGCGTAGAACGGGATGTACAGCTCTTGCGTGATCCAGATGCGATGAAGCAGTACAGCAAGCTTGCGAGCGACGGCAACAATGGCCCGGTTGTGGGACTGCCTGCCTCCGCGCGAGGCCAGGTGCAGGCCCCACTGACGTAATGTCGAGTCTCTTCCACGCGGCCCAAGCACATGGTTGGCGCACTCAACCAGGAGAGATCTGAGGTAGATGTTTCCAGCCTTGGTGATGCCGAGTTGCGGGTCGCGGTCCCCGGACTGGCTGCGTCTCGGCCGCAGGCCGAGATAGCAGCCCACATCCCGGACCTCTGGCGTGAGGGTGCCCCCAACCACGCTAATGATCGTATAGGGAGGGTCTGCCGAATATATTCCGTGGTGCTCATCGATGGTTCCGATGTGATCAATCAGGATCTCTTCCGGGGATTGGCCCTCTCCCGGCTTGAAAATCGTGACGCCATTCAGATGATCGTGTGTAGGAAATTCTGACCATAGCTGTTTGGCACATTCCCGGTTAGCCAAAGAATCTACTGCCCAGACAGGACCCCTTTGATGGACCTCGCGAACGCGCTGGCCAAAGTGGTGGTCTAGAACAATTGAGACAGTGTAAGGAGCAGTGCTCATGATGAACAGCTTATAGTTTCAACGGTTGCCCCGAGAAATGCGCAAGTTCGCTGACCAGTCCTTTGTCCCTGAAAACGGGGTTTTCGGAAACTACGGCTTCCCGAATCGTGGGGCAGGTGAAGTTGCCGAAAAATGGGATGAGCCGGACTCTCGGATCGGAGAGACTATTGCCCATGAAAAAGCCATCGAAACACCTCATCGCGGAAGTTCCACGCAGCGTCGCCAAGGCTAGGATGACGATCGGGATCGATCTTGGGACGTCTGGAGCCATTACTGCACGCTCAACGAAGATGGAGAAGTGGTTGATCGGGGACGGTTTCGAACGACGCCCTCGGGAGTCGAGAAGTGGTTTAAAGATGTGCCCAGAGCACGGGTCGCGATGGAGACGGGAACCCACTCGATCTGGGTCAGCGAACAGCTGCTGGAGATGGGCCACGAGGTGATCGTGGCGAACGTGAGGGAGCTGCGGGCGATCTCGCACAGTGATCGGAAGAGCGATACAGTGGATGCGGAGAAGATCGCTCGCTACGCCCGGGTCGATCCGGAGATTTTGCGACCGGTCTCTCATCGCACGGTTGCCCAACAGGAAGCTCTGACCCTGATCCGTGCCCGCAACCTGATCGTTCGTCTGCGGACAGCGGCGGTGAACTCCGTGCGCGGCCTGGCGAAGCCCTGCGGCTATCGGCTTCCAGCATCGTCCACCTTATGCTTCGCCAAGCGATGCATGGCTGTGCTGCCGCCAGGTCTGGCTCAGGCACTTGGTCCAGTGCTCGAGCAGATCGCTGCGATGACGGTGAAGATCCAGCAGTACGATCGCACCATCAAGCAA
>Ga0206968_10207_pt1 | contig 16089 bp, 14 predicted proteins | sample Alteio_BWOrgHeat_22_FD_153254 | JGI IMG/M metagenome (GOLD analysis project Ga0206968, IMG submission 153254) | Enriched cells from forest soil in Barre Woods Harvard Forest LTER site, Petersham, Massachusetts, United States -... | ecosystem: Environmental > Terrestrial > Soil > Temperate forest >... | reverse complement strand
GCGCTGGCGCGGAACCCGGTCCGAACTTGTTGGCTTTCACCGCCTCGCTGACCGTGACGGCCAGGTTTCGGTTGACCGCTGAAAGCGCGGACGCGATGCGCTGCGCCGGCGCGTTGACCAGAAACATGATCTTGCTGATCAATTCTTCCTTCGAGGGCAGCGACGACAGCTGCTGAATTTCGGCGATCGAAAGCACGCGCCCTTCGACGATCCCGGCGCGAAATTGAAACGCCGGAACGTCCTTGGCGATTTTGGTGAGCGCCTTGGCGAGCGATACCGGATCGGTGGCCGTGTAGGCGATGGAATTGGTTCCTGAAAGATTTTTCAGCAGGGGCTCGATGGGCGTGCCGGAAGCGGCGCGCTCGGCGAGCGTGTTTTTCACGACCTGGTAATGCCCGCCGGCCTGTTCGACGGCGCGGCGCAGCTTGTTGTCGTTTTCCACCGTGATGCCTTGAAACGTCGACAGAATTACGGTCGAAACGGTGGCCAGTTTGCTTTTCAGTTTGTCGAGGTCTTCCTGCTTTTCACTGCGCTTTTTCATGGCCTGCTCCAAATTCTTGTGCTGCGTTTGTCGTGCAACGGCGCGGAATTACGGCGCCGCTTAAGCCGCGACGGCGGCTTCCACTTCGGCGTCGTCGATCGTTACGCCCGGGCCCATCGTTGAAGTCAGCGTGACTTTCTTGACGAATTTTCCCTTGGCCGCCGAGGGCTTGGCTTTCAGGATCGCCCCGATCAGCGCGTGCGCGTTTTCCGCAAGCTTCGCCGCGTCGAAGCTGACCTTGCCGATCGGCGAATGGATGATGCCCTGCTTGTCCACGCGAAACTCCACTTTTCCGGCCTTGATTTCCTTGACCGCCTGCGCGACTTCAAACGTGACCGTGCCGGTCTTCGGATTCGGCATCATGCCCCGGGGGCCGAGGACTTTTCCCAATCGTCCGGCGGACCGCATCATGTCCGGAGTCGCGATCACCGCGTCGAAGTCGGTCCAGCCTTCCTGAATCTTCTGGACCATGTCCTCGCCGCCGACGAAATCCGCGCCGGCATCCTGCGCCTCGCGAACTTTTTCGCCCGTGGCGATCACCAGCACGCGCTTGGACTTTCCCAGGCCATGCGGCAGGACCACCGTGCCGCGCACCATCTGGTCCGACTGCTTCGGATCGACGCCGAGGTTTGCGACCAGCTCCACGGTTTCGTCAAACTTGACGAAGTGGGCCTTTTTGATCGCCTCCGCGGCTTCCGCAAATTTGTAAGGACGCGCCTCGATCTGCGCGCGCGCCTTGGTGATGTTTTTTCCGGGCTTCTTAGCCATGCGTCCCTCTTTATCCTGAGCCCTTGCGAAGGGCTACCCTTCCACTTCCAGACCCATGTTGCGCGCCGTGCCCATCACAGTGCGCATGGCCGAGTCCAGACTTGTGGTGTTCAAGTCTGGCAATTTGGTCTTGGCAATCTCTTCGACTTGTTTGCGCGTGACCTTGCCGACCTTGGTGCGATTCGGTTCGGCCGATCCCTTGACGATCCCGGCCGCGCGCTTCAGGAGCTCGGAAGCCGGAGGCGTCTTGGTGATGAAAGTGAACGTGCGGTCGCTGTAGATCGTGACCAGCGCCGGAATGATCATGCCATCGGGTTCTTTGGCAGTCTTGGCATTGAACTGCTTGACGAAATCCATGATGTTCACGCCCTGCGGACCGAGCGCGGTGCCCACGGGCGGCGCCGGAGTGGCTTTGCCAGCCGGCAATTGCAATTTCACGGTTGCTTGTATTTTCTTTGCCATCCCAGTTCCCCTGCTTCCCCTGCACGCGGCCTGCGATGCGCCGCCGCGAAACTAAGCCATCTTTTCGACTTGCACGAAATCGAGTTCCACCGGCGTCGAGCGGCCGAAAATCGTGACCGAAACTTTCAGCGTGTTGCGGTCCGCGTTCACGTCGTCGACCACGCCCGTGAAGTTCGCGAACGGCCCTTCGATGATGCGCACCTGCTCGTTGCGCTCGAATACCAGCTTGGGCTTCGGCCGGTCCGCGGAGGTGGTCACGCGGTGCAGAATGTTTTCGACTTCCGTCTCGGAAAGCGGCGTGGGCGTTTCGCCCGATCCGACGAATCCGGTGACTCGCGGCGTGTTGCGCACGACGTGCCAGGTGTAGTCGTCCATGTCCATTTCCACCAGGACGTAGCCGGGATACAGCATCCGGGAAGAAACTACTTTCTTGCCGCCGCGAACTTCCATCACATCTTCGGTGGGAATCATCATCCGGCCGATTTTGTCCTGCAGCCCGAAAGCCGCCACGCGGCTTTCGAGACTCTCCTTCACCTTCTTCTCAAATCCAGAATAGGTGTGGATGATGTACCACTGCTTGGCCATGTCCAAATTCATACCTCAGTGCCCGAAATATTTGATGACGCGCTGCACGAGCCAGCTCACGCTGCTATCCACGCCGAAGAAAAAGACCCCGAAAAACGCGACCGTCACCATCACCACCCAGGTGGTCACAAACACTTCGTGCCGCGTCGGCCAGGTCACCTGGCGCATTTCGACGCGCACTTCGTGCAGAAAACCGCGCCACCGGCGGGGATGCTCCGCGAGGCGGCCAAAAAAGCCCAGCATCTCTAGTGGTGAGCCGCGCCCCTCTGTATCATCGGTCTTCAATTTTCCCACCTGCGTCGCCATCGTTCGCTTCTCTCTCCGCCCTCAATCCTTCGCTTGCACGTTCTTTCCCGCATCTTCCATCGCCTGCCAAAGTGGCAGGGGAGGAGGGATTCGAACCCCCACTCTCGGTTTTGGAGACCGATGGTCTACCGTTGAACCTACTCCCCTAAAATCTTTACTTCACTTCCTTGTGACCGGTGTGCTTGCGGCACGCCTTGCAAAATTTCTTAGTTTCCATCCGGTCGGTATGCTTCTTCCGATTCTTGGTGGTCGTGTAATTCCGGTTTTTGCAATCGTTGCACTGCAGCGTGATGATTTCGCGCATAAGATTCCCTCTGAGCTACTCGATAATCTCCGTAACCGCTCCGGCGCCGACGGTGTGGCCGCCTTCGCGAATCGCGAAGCGCAGCCCCTTCTCCAAAGCTACCGGCGTGATCAAGCTGATTTCCGCGCTTACATTGTCCCCGGGCATCACCATCTCCACGCCCGTCGGCAGCTTTACATCTCCCGTCACGTCCGTCGTCCGGAAGTAAAACTGCGGACGGTAGCCTGTGAAGAACGGCGTGTGTCGACCGCCTTCTTCCTTCGTCAACACGTACGCTTCCGCCTTGAATTTCGTGTGCGGCGTGATTGACGCCGGCTTCGCCAGCACTTGCCCGCGCTCCACTTCTTCCTTTTCCGTCCCGCGCAGCAACAGCCCCACGTTGTCTCCCGCCATCCCTTCATCGAGCAGCTTCCGGAACATTTCGATCCCGGTCACTACTCGCTTCATCGTCGGACGGAAGCCTACAATCTCCACTTCTTCTCCGACCTTCACCTTGCCGCGCTCCACGCGCCCCGTCACCACCGTACCGCGTCCCGAGATCGAAAAAATATCCTCGATCGGCATCGCGAACGGTTTGTCCACGTCCCGCACCGGCTGCGGAATGTACTTGTCCACCGCTTCCATCAGCGCGTCAATCTGCTTTTCCCACTTCTCTTCCCCGTTCAACGCCCCCAGCGCCGAGCCGCGGATCACCGGTATGTCGTCCCCCGGAAACTGGTACAGCTTCAAGAGTTCGCGCACTTCGAGTTCTACAAGTTCCAAGAGTTCCGGATCTTCCACCGCGTCGCACTTGTTCATGAACACCACAATCGACGGCACGCCCACTTGCCTTGCAAGCAGAATGTGCTCCCGCGTCTGCGGCATCGGCCCGTCCGTCGCCGCCACCACCAGGATCGCTCCGTCCATCTGCGCCGCCCCCGTGATCATGTTCTTCACGTAGTCCGCGTGCCCAGGGCAGTCGATGTGCGCGTAGTGCCGGTTCGCCGTCTCGTACTCCACGTGCGACACCGCAATCGTGATCCCCCGCTCGCGTTCCTCGGGCGCGTTGTCGATCGAATCAAACGCCCGGAACGCCACCTTGGGGTTGTGCTTGGACAGCACCTTGGTGATCGCCGCCGTCAGCGTCGTCTTGCCGTGATCGATATGCCCGATCGTCCCGATATTCAGGTGCGGCTTGTTTCGCTCGAATTTTTCCTTCGCCATTGCTGTTCTGCCCTCATGAGCGCGGCCTACAAGTAGAGCCCGCACCCGTTCATAAGTCTTTGGAGCGGGGGACCGGATTTGAACCGGCAACCATCGCCTTGGAAGAGCGAGACTCTACCGTTGAGTTACCCCCGCCCGGCTTGCCAACTCAAATTTCCGGCGGGCTCGTCACCGTGACGACAGCCCGCACCCGCGACCTCTGGAGCCTGGGACCGGGATTGAACCGGTGACCTCGTCCTTACCAAGGACGCGCTCTACCACCTGAGCTACCCAGGCAAGTCCTGTTTGCCGCATGTGGCGCAAATTTGAGTCAAACAAAAATACTCCGCCACCGGTGCCGGTTTGCAGTTCAGGTCTTTTCCAGCGGCTCGCCGCGAGCATTTGCCGCGAGCGGTGCGACCAGATGGTGGACGGGGGAGGATTCGAACCTCCGTAGCCCGCAAGGAGCGGCAGATTTACAGTCTGCTGGTTTTAGCCACTCACCCACCCGTCCGCACGGGGGGATTAAACTAAAATTGAAGCAAAGAAGGCCGCAGTGCATCCGCGAAGTTTGCAATGACAAAAGACACTTTCACGCTTGCTTCGCGATGCAGGAACCTGCCTCCCGCAATCAATTGGGATTCTTCCCCTGACTCGAAAAATTTTGGCAGAGCTGGCGGAGGGATTTGAACCCCCGACCCTCTGATTACAAATCAGATGCTCTACCAACTGAGCTACGCCAGCACGGCGCAAACCGATGAAATATAACAAAACGGAACTACAATTGCAAGGGCCCCCTGTGGAAGACCTGTGCAAACCTCACCCACTAACAAGTGGGCCCAATTTAGAGCCCACACCCACGCCTGAAGCTCAATTCCGTGCTGGAAAAGCGATTCTACACCCCTGGCGCCGGCAGGGGGAAGAAATCTTTTCGTTGCTTTGGGCAGCGACACGAAATCAAAGGTGGACCCGGCAGCTATGCCCATTATAATGAGGCTTACTTCAAATTGCGAATAGGCTTTCACATGTGGCATGGAGTTTAAGATAGACCCGTGAATTTTGAATGGGACGCGGGTAAGGCGGCGCAAAATCGCCGAAAGCATGGGGTTTCGTTTCACGAAGCGGCGTCAGTGTTCGGCGATCCGTTGGCAATGACCTATCAAGATCCGGATCATTCCACGGAGGAACAGCGGTTGATCACCGTTGGAACGTCGAACGAGGCCGGCTTTTGATCGTAGTACACGCCGATCGCGGTGATAGAATTAGAATCATTAACGTGCGCCAGACAACACCGGCCGAGCGAACGCAATATGAACAAGAAAACTGAAAAGCGTAAATTGCGTGATGAGATGCGGCCCGAGTACGATTTGTCAAAATTGAAGGGCGGCGTTCGAGGGAAATATGCGACGCGTTACGCGGCAAGTACGAACCTCGTGCTTCTTTCGCCCGACGTGGCCGAACATTTTCCGGACGACCGATCCGTTAACTCTGCTTTGCGCCGGTTGATTCGAAGGGCCAGAAGGCCGGCCCGCCGCGCGCGCTGAACGGCGGTAACCGGCCCTCCTCAACAACGCGTTTCTCCCATTCAATACGGCTTCGCCTTGAAGACGAAATTCACTGTCTTCGATTCGCTGCCGGTGATGGTTACTTCCTGAGTTTGCTCTCCATAGGACTCGTGCCAGGCGGTGATGCTGTAGTTGCCCGGAAGTAGGTTCGGTAACTTGAATTCTCCATCGCCCGTCGTAATCGCATAGTGCGAATTTTTCATGACCGCCAGGGTGCCTTTCATCCACGGATGAATGTTGCACTTCACGGGAATGAATTCCGGGCGCGCATATTTATCTTCGATCGGGGGCGCTCCGGGCGGCTGCGATTTATTCCACTCGCGATTGCTCGTCGGAATGGGATGAATATTGTGCGCGGTCTGATCTTCGTTGACGATCTCGAAATCCTGATTCACCTGGAAGGCCAGGATATGCGGTGAGTAGCGGCAGCCTTTCTGAGTAAGGATCGCCGGCTGCGCGGGCGGCGGTTCGTCCGGCGCGCCGGCCGACACGTAGACGACCACATTTTCGAGCGCATTGTCGGGACCGGTGACGACGTTTTCCGCCGCCACCGGCTTGGCGTACTGCTTCGCGCAAATGGGCTCCATGGACATGTCGATGGTGTGCGCCTTCGCGGGCGTTCCGTCGAAGCTTACCCGGCCGCTGATCGCGCCGTTCTGCGGCCTCGCGGACGACATGGTTAATGTTGTGAAAATCGCCGCTGCTGTTATCCATACTTTTTTTGCTTGCATTGATCTGTTCCTCCTGATTTTCCTAAGATTTCCTTGCCGGGCTTGTTGGTGGCATTTGCTTCACCAATTCCGTTCGTGGTTGTCTGTTCTCCCATGCGCGTCCGAAAGCATTGAGTAGCACAGCCACTCTTGGCTGTGCGGTTTTGAGGGTCGCAGCTTGCGCTACTCTTCCTGATAACTACGGCCGCGAAAACCGCACAGGCAGGAGTGCCTGTGCTACTTACTCGACTCCGGAACCGGTGGGCGTTCCGCCAACTCTCGCTGCCTTCACGATTTCCGCGCCCTCTTTCGTGGTTTCCCACAGCCGAAGCTCGGGGCTCTTGTGCGTGACCTGCAACGTCCGCAGGTAATGCACGAGGTCCCAAGCCTCATTCGGTTTGAGCACATCGGCGAAAGAGGGCATCGGCGTGCCGTCCAGACCGGTCATGAAAATTTTGAACAAGTCGTTGTTGGTGGTCCCGCACTTGAAGCGCGAACCCGATTCAAAGTCGTAGGGCCGGATGGGCTGGTTGTTGTTGTCGGTCAACGTAGCGGCTGCGGGTCCGTCGCCCCGCCCCTCCGTGCCGTGACACTTCCAGCATTCGAGTTTGGTGAAGAGTTCCTTCCCATGCTGCATGCTCTCCAAATTAACCGCGGGTTCCGCGGGCACCTGGATCGGATCGCCCGGCTTCTCTGTCTTCCATCTTGGCGAAAAAGTTTTGATGAACGCGACGAGGTCGGCGCGCTGCTGGTCGGTCAGCGCGCTCCACGAAGGCATATTGGAATTGACGAGGCCGCGCTCGATGGCCTTCGAGAGATCTTCATCGGTGGGCAGAGCGCCGGTCGGAGTCGAGCGGCATTTGAACGTGGCCACCGCGAAATTCCGCGGCAGTATGTTCAAGTACGGCGCGTTCTCGCCGTTGCCATCCCCGCGAAAGCCGTGGCAGCCCCAGCAATACCGGTAGTAGAGCTGCTTTCCGGCATCGGCGTGCCCCGTCCACCTGCCGATGTGGGATTCCTGAGCCGCCGAAGGCGCCGCGGCGGCGAGTACAAATAAAGAAATCAGAGCGAAGCGGTAAATTTTGTGCAAACTCATCGTCAATCCTCAGTAAGCGAAATCGAAACCAATCAAGAGGCTGCTGGTCGTCAGGTCGCGCCCGGTGATCGGAGCGGCGCCCCGTTGCCGCAAGATCGAGTATTCGTTGTGGAATGCGAAACCCGCGCGGCTGGAAATGAATGGGTAGAAGCGATATCCAACAGTGGCCACGTCGATGTTGCCGAAATTCGCCGGGTTCGTGGCGAACACCTGGCGCGACATGCGGATCGCCTCGTAGCGGCCGATCGCGATAAATCGCGGATTGACGTTGTAGTGCAGCTCGACTAGCGCGCCGTTCCACGTGGGCGCCCGTGCCCCTGCTGGAAGCTGCATGTTGGCCGGAGTGTTGGAGCCCAGAAAAGCGCTGTCCCATCCGTGAAAGTAGATTGTGGTGACATCGAATTTCTTGACGTACCACATGCCAATCAGTCCAGCGCGGTAAAAACTCTTGTTGCCTATGCCAGTTCCCGCGATTCCCGTGGTTACCCCGCCAGAAGTTGAAGTGAACTGAAAATAAGTTGGCTCCTGGCCGATGTAGGCGAAAGCACCGACGCGCTGCAGGCCGAGACTTCCCGCCTGGAACGCATGGCTGGCCGCGAAATAGCCGTTATAAGATTTCCCGGTAGGGAAGTTCGTCGCCCCGTTGCTGGACGTAAAGTTCGGCTGCCCGTCATTGGAGTTCACGAGGGCCGCCGAGACACGCGTCCGGTCGTCCTTCGAATGTCCCATCCATTCCACGCCAACTTGGTTGTCGCCGATTCCGTTCTTATACAGCCCCTCAGCCACGAGCGCGTTGCCGTTCGCCCCAGGCGTAACCAATGGCTGAAAGTGATAGTTCTGGTAGATGCCGCCGACATTGCTCAGCGTCAAAATGCGCTTTTCGGATAGCAAATTGTCGAGTTCGAACTTCCCGAACTTGATGTTGAACCATGAGCTGCCCAGCAGGTTATCCAGGCGCCCCCAAACCGATTCGAAGTGGAAAGCGCCGGTGCTGTCGGACGAAGGCAGAACGTAGAATGAAATATTCTTCGCCAGTGTGCCCCCGGTGTGAAAATCCAAGCCGCTCCAGTCAAATCCATCCGTTGTGATTTTGTTCTCGAGGGTGGAGCCGGGCGTCGCGCCGTCCACCGCGACGCGATTCGTGCTTTCCCGGTGCCAGTTCGGCGTGATGCGAAACGTGATTGGCCAATAGGACGGATGCTGGTAAATGGGTGCGTCGCGCTCGTTCCCCAATTGATAGCCGTTGTCTTTGAAGGTTTGTCCAAAGGAACTGAGTTTCGGCCAGGCTTCGTGGCAAGACGAGCAGGGCATGCCGTACTTCCGCGCGAATGCGGGGATGGGATGTACCTCGGCGGGCAGGATCGGCAAAGCAAACGCGGGGAGGCTCTCAATGAGAAAAGCACCGAAGAGCAAGGCTCCGCAAACCAGGTGAGAAAAATACCTTGAAATCTTCCCCGTCGCCGGACTGCCGGCGGCAGACTTACGAATTCGCATATCATTGCTCCTTGATCTTAAATGGACGATTAAGTTGCCCATGGGAAGTTCACCCGCGCATGACGTGGCGGATTTTCATGTCGAGGCAAGCCCGGCCCCACAGGAACGACATCCTAATCGGGGCTCAATCCAGTGTTGTCATGAGCTTGTCAAACTGGTGTCAACATATGAGAAAAGAAGTGAGGGGAAAAAACGAAAACTGAAATTGAGCCGCGATGATCTGATTAGAATATTCTTACCTAAGGCCTGCCTGGCAGAAGAGCGAATGAATCCTTGCCGCAAATCGCATATGCCGCGAGCTCATGGATAATAGGAATTGGCAATGATCATGACGGACGTATAGTGTCTTCGGCATAGCCTGCTGACGTTCTGGAGTATGCTATCGGTCTGCTGGAATGTCAGGACGGAAAATTCAGATACAATGTCGCAGGCGATTTGGGTATGCGAATCGGGAAGGTCGATTAGAAACCCGGGAGATCCAATAGTGGATCCACTGCTTGCCGGCAAGGATGAGGTTTCGACGGGAGCGGAGGCAGAGAGCCGAGCGCAAGCAGAGCGCCGCCGCGAGGTTGCATCCCTGTGGATGATGGTTGCCGTTGCGCTGATCGTCCGTCTGGTGGTGATGCGATTTGCGTACCTCAACTTGTTGGACCCGGCCCGTGATCATTACATTCCCGGATGGGAAAATGGTCACTACACGTTCGGGCGGGAATATGAGCGAATCGCGAAATCCATTGTTACCGGCCAGGGATTCAGTTCTCCTTACCCGTATCCTACCGGTCCTACCGCCCTGGTGGGGCCGGTTTATGCATATCTGCTCGCCGGCGTATTCAAACTATTCGGAGCTCTCACGACTGCCTCGACATTTGCGGCTCTTACTTTGAATAATCTGATCTCGTCCCTCATTTGCATACCGGTTTTCTTCATTGCGAGAAGGTCCTTCGGACCTAAAATCGCCGTTTGGTCGGGATGGGCTTGGGCCTTCTACCCGCACTCCATTGCGGGCTCGAACGCCTGGATTTGGGACACCGTCCTGGCGACTCTGCTGCTGACACTCTTGCTTCTGTATACGCTGAACCTCGAGCGCTCAACGAGTTACATGGCGTGGATTGGTTATGGATTGCTGTGGGCGATTGCTGCGCTCACCACTGCAAATGTGCTGTCGGTGTTGCCATTTTTCGGGGCCTGGATATTCCTGCGGCAATGGCAAACTCGCACGCTACGTTTGGGACCGATTGTCGCCGCGTCTTTGGTGTTCCTGATCGCCATCGCGCCTTGGATCTGGCGCTGCTCGCATGCTTATGGACGGTTTGTCGCGTTTCGCGGCAATTTAGGGCTGGAAGTGTTGGTCGGAAACAGCAACGATACGAGCTACCCTTCGAATTGGAACGAGACTCCCGGATCCAACCTCGCCGAATTACAAAAATTCCAGCGGCTGGGAGAACCGGCCTACATGGCCGAAAAGCAGCGGGAGGCCCTGCGATTGATAGAAGATCGTCCGCTTTGGTACGCGGGCCAAACCTTGCGGCGAGTTCTCTACACCTGGACCAACGTATGGGATTTCCCCCCGCGCTGGACCTTTGACGAAGTGGGTTTGCCCAATGCGCTCATCTATACTTTATTCTCTGTGCTGGCATTCATTGGACTGCGGTGGGCGATTCGTAACCGGCGGGAGGAAACGGTTCCACTCCTGTTCCCGCTCATTTTCTTTCCCATAATTTATTACCTGACTCATCAGGACGATGGCCGCTTTCGCCATCCGATCGACCCGGTGGTAATTATCTTTGCTGTCTGCGGGGTGTATTCTCTTTTGTCAAAGCGCGCCGGCGCCCCCAGCCAAAGAGCGGTTTAAGGGTGCACGGTTGGCACAGAGGAGCAACCGGTATGCGCAGGATACCGTGCAACGGCGGAGCGTCGAACGCAATCTAAGAAAGAGCCCTCAACTGGGGTGTACGCCCATCTTGCGTTATTTCCTGGGGAAGGGCACAATGCCGTTGCGATCTGCGTCGATCATCATCACGGAGTTTGAGGAAAATGAAGCTTAGCGTTATCTCCCCAACGCTGAACGAAGCGCAGAATATTCCGGCGCTCGTCGAACAACTGCAGCGCACATTGGGAACTGTGGACTACGAGATTCTGATCGTGGACGACAATTCTCCCGATCTCACCTGGTCTGTCGCCGAGCAAATCTCCCTGACGAATCCTCGCGTGAAAATGCTCCGGCGCATGAAAAATCCGGGGTTGGGTGTGGCTGTCATCGATGGTTTTTCCGCGGCGGAGGGCGACATGCTGGCGTGCATCGACGCGGATCTCCAGCATGATCCCTCGATTCTTCCCAGGATGATCGAAGAACTTCAGGGCGGCATGGATGTGGTTGTGGGCAGCCGTCACGTGAAGGGCGGGGGTTTCGGAAAATGGAGCCGGTGGCGGCAGTTCGAATCCTGGTGCGCCAATAAGACAGCGCAATTGCTGCTTGGATTTGAAATCAAGGACCCGATGTCGGGATATTTTTTAGTGTGGCGGAAAGATTTCAATCGCGTTCACGAACAGCTCGGAGAGAGCGGATTCAAAATTTTGCTGGAAATCCTTGCAAAGCTTCGCACCCCGCGGGTGAAGGAAGTGCCCTATACGTTCCGGCCCCGGACAGTCGGCGAATCCAAGCTTTCGAGTAAGATCGTTCTCCTCTATTTCCATCAACTATGGAGGTTGTGCGGCGAGAGCCGTCGCGCCTCCGTCCGGTTCCTGAAGTTCCGGGCCGACCGAATCGCGGGAGTGTTTGGCACCCTCGCGGCAATCGGAATCCTGGTGAAGGCAGGGACCATGTTGCGGGATTGGTCTCGCTTTCATCGCTAGCCCTCGGATTTTAACCGGTTAATTTGTTGCTCACCCAAAGACGACTTTGACCCAGCCCGGGCAAAATGAATTTGCCATTTTGCAATCCGGCAATCCGAGCGAACGCGTAACAAATCACTCAAAGGACATAGCGCCTGCCTTCCCCGAGTGAGAGAATAACGGCGGAAAGTGAACCCATGCGGAATCCGAGGAAAACTCTCGTTCTATCGGCTGGAGTTGCCGTCGCCACAATTGCGGCGGGATTGCTGCTCTATGGGAGCTTCCGGCGAAGCGCCACGGCGCATGCCTCGCCCGCTCCGCAGTTGCTCTCCGCGCTTCCCGCGGGAGCGCCCACGCTCGTTTATTTGGATCTCGCCGCGGTTCGCTCATCCTCCTTTTATCAGCACCACCCGGACAAAGGGCCTATTGCCATACCCAATCGGGACTACGCGGATTTTGTGAGCTCTACCGGATTCGATTTTGAGAAGGATTTGGACCACGTGGTGATTGCGTCGTGGCCCGCGCCCGGCAAAGCGCAAAGCAAAAGTGTGGCCATCGCCGAAGGGCGCTTCGACCGGTCGAAGATACGCGACTACGCCACGCGCAAAGGAAAACTCGATCACCAGCAGGGGCATGACGTGTTCCTCTTTCCCACAGGTGATCAGACGGGATTTGTTTCTGTCACGTTCCTTGACGACCATCGCATCGCCCTGGTCTCAGGCCCGAGCATCGCGCCTCTATTCGCCAACCATGGCGATACTCCCGGCGCCGACCCCGCGGGCGACCGCGCCGCGCGCCTGGATGGCGCCGCTGCGTTCATGATCACGCGCATGCCGCCCATTCCGGACAATCCTGGAGCAAGCGGAGGCGCACCGGCTGCGCAATTGCTGAGCATGGGGCGGTCGGTCCAGTGGATCACCCTGGCCGCGCGGCCCGAGGGCGACGACCTGCGCATTTCGCTCGAGGGGGAATGTGACAACAGCACGGATGCCCTGCAAATCAAGTCCGCGCTGGAGGTTCTTCGGATGTTCGGACGCGCGGGCCTGGAAAGTCCCAAGACACGCCAGTCGATGGATCCCGCCGCCCTTGCGTTGCTTCAGACTGTATTGACCACCGCCGAAGTCACGCAGTCGGCGGAGCGAGTTCGCATTTTGGTAGAGTTGACGCCGGATATTTTCAAGCTCGGCGAAACACGTAAATCGGAATAATCCAGAATCTGCAATGGCAACGAGTATCACAGGCTTCAGGGGCGGGTGGCCCGGCCTTTTGCCTTCCATAAGATTGCCTGCGCTTCACGGTTTCTAATACTACTCCCGTACGTTCACTCTGAGTTAAGATTCTGAACTTGGGGTGCCCCGTCCTTGACGCTTTTCAAGGGCGGGGCTTTTGGTTCGATGGCCATGCCTAAAGGCTTGCGTCGTCGGTACGGGCTGCGCCACCTCCACTTCATCACCTGCAGCTGCTACAGGCGACTGCCCCTGTTTGCTTCAGCGCGCGCGAAGAATTTGTTTGTGAAGATTCTGGGCGAAGTGCGCGACCGCTATGGATTTGCGCTCGCGGGCTACGTCGTCATGCCCAACCATATTCACCTGCTCATCGGCGAGCCGGCCCAGGGGACTCCTTCCACCGTCATGCAGGTCTTGAAGCAGCGCGTGTCGCGCCGCTTGCGCCGCAGGCCGCGACGGCGGGCATCTTCCCAACAACTGAAACTTCCTTTCCGCGATTCACTCGAACCTTTGCCGCGGTTCTGGCAGTACCGCTTCTACGATTTCAACGTCTGGAGTCAGACCAAGTTCGTCGAGAAGCTCCACTACATGCACATGAATCCAGTGAAGAGAAAACTTGTCGCTCATCCCAGCGACTGGCCTTGGAGTAGCTTCTCGTTTTACTCGAAGAAAGAACCGGGCTTGATTCGCATCGATCCCCTGCACTGAGGCCAAGTCAAAGACCAACGTCAAAAGCCCCGCCCTTCAAAAGTCGAAGGACGGGGCACCCCAAGTTCAACTACTAAGCCCGGGCCACCCGTCCCCGTCGTAGGCGTAGATGCTCGTGGCACTCGAAGTGGATTTGTGGATTCTCCTTCCGAGTGGATCGTACTTGAACGTTTCGCTGAGCGCAGAGAAGAACGTCGTCTTCGTCACGTCAGTTTCGCGCGACTCCCTTCGCGATCCAATCAAGACTCTGATTTACCAGGTCTCGATAATTCGCGGGAAGGGGTTGCGCGGCAGCTCTTGCGGCGGCGTCAAGGAAATCTTCGCCTCTACATTTCTCATTCAAGGCACAGTACTTACCTGAAAGCAGAATCAAATCACTCACTCGATCCCGGTCTTTCTCATCTCTTAAATGAGATTCCAGTATGCGGCCAATGTCACCGTCGCTAGTTGCTATCACTGCACCCCAATAGTAGTCGGCTGGATGGCCCGGAAGCTCAGCAACTTTTAGATATATTTCGATCTGCTCATCCACGGATTTTGATAAGAATAGTTTAACGTCTCTCTGGGATCCGACATAAGGCCGAAGAGAAGGATCGATATACGGTCGGCAACCAAGAAGCGCGCAGACCACCAGTGGGAGCACACCTTTTCGATTGAATCTGATCATTTGCAGAAACTCACACACGGGAGCCCGAAAGTTCCAAATTTCGTGATCAGGTCTCTTTCGATCTCGTTCTGTCTATTGATCGCCTCGTTTTCGGAGGAGTTCTTCTTGTACCCGTTCTTTCTCAGATCCGGAAAATATTGCTTCCAGAACGGTATGACACCTCCGCTCCTATTGTATTGTTCGACGTGAACGAGTTCGTGCGCGATGTTGACGATACCTGGAACTGTGCCATTAAAGTATCCAGGCTTATAGTAAATGTTATTTCCGATCGTAATAGCATCTTGCGGAAGGACATACAGTTGATAGTTCGCAATTAGATTTACCTTGTCGAAATCAAGCGATGGGAAGTATTTTTTCAACAGATCCCTCACGCAATCGGAAAGGTGCTTTTCAAATGGAGTGAGCCCTGAGGGGTCAGTCCACGTAGTGGGTTGGTTCGACACGTATGAATAGAAATTTGGGCCTGCTTCGAACCCGACTGGGTCTTCCGAAGCAAATTTTCCTACCGAAGGATCGTAGTATCTGGCCCGGTAGTAATACAGACCTGTTTCGGGGTCGGATTCGCGGCCAGTGTATTGGAATGGATTCGTTAGCGACCCGCTGGAGGCCGTGACCTTTCCGAAGGAATCGTATGTATACGTCTCCACGGCAGCAGCCGATGAATTTGTCAGTGATGTAACGGAGCCAAGCCCATCCGCGTTGTAGTAACTCGTCGCACTGCTGCGCAACATTGCCAACGGTTCGTCAATGTTCTGCGTCTCCGTATAGCGAGCAACCACGCCCCCCGAAGAATTCGTCTCCTCGATGAGGTTGTCGCCGTCGTAGGCATAGATGCTAGTGCCTGTGGATGAGGATTTGTAGATTCTTCTGCCGGACGAATCGTACTTGAACGTCACCGTCCCGCCGCTCCCGGGTAATGTCACACTTGTCAGGCGGTTCTCGTAATCCCATGCATACGTGGTTGTGTTCGATCCAACCGTCTTGGTTAGCGCATTGCCGTTGCTGTCGTAGGTGTAGCTTGCGTTGGAGGTGGCCGTCAGCTCGTTCGACGCATTCGTAGTGTACGAAGACACCCCCAGCGACGCCGTGCGGTTGCCCACCGCGTCGTAGCTGTAGCTCTCCGTCGTGTTGTTGGCTTGGGTCACTTGCGTCAATTGGTAGATAGCGTCATACGTGTAGTTCGACGTCACCGCCGCCCTCTGATCCGTCTTTGCGGTCCTGTTTCCAGCAGAATCCAACGTATAACTTGTCCCGTCAATGGTACTCCCGGACAGTTGGTGCAGCACCGAGGACAGGCGCGACAGATTGTCATAGGTATAGTTCGTGGTGACGCTGTTTGGCCGCGTCATCTGCGTGCGGCGCGACAGCGCGTCAAAGCTGAACCCGAACGACCCGCTGCCGAAGGCCGACGGCGGAGCAAGCGAGGTCAACCGGTTCAGCGTGTCGTAGCTGTACGCCGTCGAGCCATTCTCCGGGTCGGTGAATCCGGTGCGGTTGGACGCCGCGTCGTAGGTATACGCGTTCGTGAAGTTGCGGCTGGTCAGGAAGCTGTAGCTGGTCGTTGTGCCGATCAGCCGCCCCATATTGTCGTAGGCGAAGGCGTATGTCCCGGTCGGATCGTTCACCTGCGTAATCTTCCCTAC
>Ga0206968_10204_pt1 | contig 16253 bp, 20 predicted proteins | sample Alteio_BWOrgHeat_22_FD_153254 | JGI IMG/M metagenome (GOLD analysis project Ga0206968, IMG submission 153254) | Enriched cells from forest soil in Barre Woods Harvard Forest LTER site, Petersham, Massachusetts, United States -... | ecosystem: Environmental > Terrestrial > Soil > Temperate forest >... | reverse complement strand
GTCCTCGCGAAACGGCGATGAGCACGGGTTCCCGGCTTGCCAGTTCCCAAAGTAGAGCGCGGCCACCGCGGAGATGGTCACACGCTCTTTTGCGAGCATCAGGGGACTGTCGGCGTTGGTGCGGCGGAGTCCGAGGGCGCACTTCTCTGACGTGCGCTTGGCCTTCGTCTCGGGATCGGACCCCTCGCCGCCGGCCGGAACCATGATGGTGGTAGGGGCCGGGTTCGGGTTTTCGATAACGGCGACCGCGTTGAGGCGGTCGTCGGCAAAGGCCGCGCGCTGCGCCGCCTTGATTTTCCCGCTGTGCGGGAGGTCGGCGAACTCCGCCGATGGATTATTATGCGTTGGGTGCATATCATAACCACCGCGCATAAAGATGCGCATTCAGTTTCTCACTACTAAGGAATTTGAGGCCGAATAATGAATCCCGAACTATTTGCTGCCTGCCTATTTGCACCTCCACGCATCGATTTCATCACCATCCGGCTTGCTACTCTTTGAGAATAACGGAGAAAACCAGCCTTGCGAATAGCCCTCATGTTTCGCCCCAGGACCAAGATCACTTTCGCGCAAGTACTCGAGCTCAAGAAATGGGCAAAGCGCGGTGGAAACCGATACCGCTACGTGCGCGCCCGCGCGAAGATCGCGCTGTTTGACCACGGAGGCCGTCGACAAAAATTACCGAGGACACGTATTGCCGAACGCGTCGGCGTACCGCTGAGTTTTATCTACAGGTGCCTTAAAGAGATCGCAGAAAACGGTGTTGAAGTAGTGTGGAAAAAACAACGCATACGGGCGAAAGGTCGACGAGCGTTGGACCTATTGCGGGCCTACGAAAAGATTGTAGACAAGGGACAGCGTCCGGACGTGAAACAGTTGGTCAAACTGATGCGCACCCTCGATGGGAGTCCCGAACGACGAGACCAGGCGGTGAGACACCAACTGCGTGCGTGTCGGACCGAGATTAGAAATTTGAAGAAAAAATTAGCCTTGCGGCGGAAGAACGCTGAATGGTACCGCGACCGCCACGCTCGACCGTCGGACAATATTTCAACGCCGGCGGTGCGCTCACGGCGCAAACTGTAACAGCTGCCCGCATCATATCCCGAGATGTAGGCGATGTAGCGGGAGTGAGGGACTATTGGTGCATTCTGCCGGAATTCATCGACAGCTCGCATCGGCCTAAAGTTGAAATAGTCCCTCACTCCATCATACTCGAATTCACTCCGAGTGCCATGTGGGTCTATCTGTATCCACTATCATGTGACGCAATCAGGTTAGGCGCGCTCAACTTTTATGATCGATGTATGTCTCCGATTACCGGATACTCATGTCTCATTTGATGCGCCACCCACCCGCGCACTCTAGGTTCAAAACGACTGCCATGGTTGGATCGACGCCGATGACGAGGGGCTCACCCACAAGTCATGCGCGACCGGTGCACCCCTTCCCATCGTCGGTACCAAGCCGCTGCATCGTTTACCGGGACGGTTACCTTCGCATGCAGGCTGAGGCACCGTACCCCTACGCGAGCCCATACCGTCTCCATGGCGCCATTTTCCTCCGGATTGGTCAAAGCTCGCAGCTCGGTTGTGAACAGGTGCAGGTCCAGTGCAGCCTCTTTGCCACCACATCGCACCACTCGGTCCAGCTCACCTGGGTGCAGCGGAAACACCATGAGGTGGTGGGCTGGTGGCGGCCGGTTGAAGTAGGGCGTAAGGTGAATGCTCAAAAACACCGGCAGCGCGGCAGCTTCGGACTCGGCAAGTTTTACGACACCGGAGAGTGCAGTCAGCTTGTAGCCCCAGGCACTCGTGCCCGGATGGACTGCCTTCAGGAGCAGGGGCAGTTCAAAAGCTGGGGAGGATAGCGTACGGCTGACTCGGAACCAAGTGGTATCAAAACGTGCCGTGACGCACGGGCTTGGGCAGTAGATCTTGGGATGGGGCATCCACTATAACTAAGCCCGTCAGCACTTGGGCCATCGCGACATTCACACCACCAACGCCCACTACGTCGGAAATAAAAAGCGCGGAGGTATTCGTCACTTCAATTTTACCGGCACGCAATTGGAGCCTAGCTGTCATCAAAAAACCAATTCAGCGAAGAGTTCATCTTCGCCGCAATCTGGCAGCCAATGAGGAAGAATCTTAACTTTGCCGGTCGCCTGATATTTAGCCCACCGAGTCTGCCAGAAGCGTTTGTCCATGACAAAGCGCGGGTCGTCCCGATGCAGAATCACCGCTTTGTTTATCGGCTGATCGCGGAGCCACTGATTGATGCGGATATTGATTCCCTTGTCTCCCCAACCGTAACCACAGAACACCATCGTGCGGTGCTCGGATGAGAGTTCGCGAAACTTGATGAATAGGTCGCCGATGATGTCATACCCGTAGGAGTTTTCTTTAACTGTCGTGCCGGTCAAGAACTGCAAGTCGCCCCGGACCTCTATGGGTCTTCCCTCGTAACTGCACTTGTCGGCTGGAACATCGAAGATGGCTGTCTGTTCAAATCGTAGACCGTCCTTCTTGGTAAAAAGACAATAAGACCAATCAAGCGAGCCGTGAAGCTTCAGGATCCGGACCGGCGTTGCGCCCCATTTCGGACTAAAGATTCGGTAACCAGATTGTTTGTCCTCGAAGCCGTCTGTATAGGCGACGCCATCAGCCTTCAGTTGCTTTTCCACGAGGCCGTCGTGATTGAGCGTGAAAATATCGAGCGTATCAACGCGTCGCGCCATCTTCGAGATCAGGCTCAGGCCTACAGGATCGACCGATCGGCCGAGTTCGTTGCCTACCACCGCTTGGATCAGAGCCAAAGAATGACGCAGGAGATCGCGGAACGCCTGACCAGTCCCGCCGGGGCTCATCTTCGACCAAATGGGTTCGCTCCGCGAGCGAAGCTCCTTGCCTGAGCGCGCGATCAAAGGGCTGACGACTTCCTCCAGTTCGTCGTTCCACAAATGGTAGACTGCAGCATAGAGATCTTCGTAATGACTCTCGTGCCCGTCGCGGAATTTGAGATGCGGATCAATCTCCTCTTTCACCAGGCGCAAAAACTCCTGGCATCGCCGCGTCTCCTCGAAAAAGATCGGATCGATGCCTGGAGCCGGTAGGAAAAAGCGCTCAGCCGAATACTGCCAATCTTCCTCAAACAGTCGCCGAGTAATGTTCGCGACGGAGCCAGCACCGCAGCCGTGAATCTTGTATGAGTCATAGGACATTCCTGATCCGAAAAAGAAGGCAAACGAACGTTTCTTGGCTGACGGAAAGGCGGACATAGGGAGTGGGTATTTGGGGATAGTTGCATAACCGCATAAAAACGTCAGTTTGAAACGATGCTCGAAAGCATCATCAGCGCGGACGAAATCCAGCGCGACCGGACGCCCGCAACGTTCGTCGCATGGTTCGATGCTTTCTTGGAAAAGACCCGAGTTGATCGGAGCAACCGCGAACAGATTTTGTTACGGCAAGGCATCGCGAAACCTGTTTACGAGGAAGTTTTTCCGCTCTATCGTCTGCTTCAGCAGAAGCAGGCAGAATGGTCCGACCGTAAATTTCGGAATGTGTTAGGGAATCAATCTTACGATGTGATAGTCTCCGGTCCGAGTGACAGCTATGTGTGGATCGCTCATGACTCGGTGGTGCGTCGGCCTTCGTTCAGGTCCCTCAACTGCGCTCTGCTACTTGAAGACGAGCTAGCTCAGTACAAATCTCAGGCCAAAAAGACCGTTTCATCTTCGGTGGAGACTCCAGTGTGGCTTCCGAAGGTCAACCTCTAGTGCGGTAATGAAACCACGTCAGCCAACTCCCCGTCCCTGAACCACCGCGCCTTTCGTGTCACCGTATCCACCGTGATGTAGTTCGGCACCTCGGCGCCCTCGTTCACACCAGGATTGAGTGAGATGGTGCCTTCGCAACGGTCTTTCCAGCGCGCCGGAGAGTGAACGTGCCCCGAAAGGACCAACCACGGTGCGACCGCTCTGGTTCTAAGGGCATCGCCTAGGTTCAGGTCACCATTGTCCATCCCGCCTTTGGTCGTCGCCGTGAAGCACCCGGCGGGCGGGGCGTGAGCCAGCACGATGTCCCCACTGAGCACCTTGGGCAGCGAGCCCTGCCAATCCAAGCGCACAAAAGACTGCCCCGGGCGTTCGACGGCGTTGGTATGCCCGAAGGCTTCGGTCTTCGGCAGAGCGGCCATCCAGCCCCCGCACGATACGGGTGCCGCTTCGCTTTCCACGTCTTGATTCCCTGAGCACCAAAGTAGCGGACGAGGGAGGACGCGCGCCCAGTCGGTGATCCACCGCACCTGCGATCCCAAAGACTCCCTGCCGTAGTTGTCTAAAAAGTCGCCGGTGTAAGCGATGACGTCGTACTTCTCGGCGTGGTCCGCCAACCAGGCGAACCAGCGTTTGTTGGCGTGTAGATCGGAAACGTGGAGAAGCTTCGTCATAAGACAAAGCCCACTATTATGGCCCGCAGGGAGCTGGGTGCAGAGTCAAAAATTACTCCGAAAACCCAGTCACTTCGCTCTCGGCCCGACGCTTAGCCATCTCTTCATTAACAAGCATCTCGTGCTCCCACTCTCGGGCCGCAGCCGCAGCCAGTTCATTTGCCTTAGCGGCATTTCGTTCCCGGCTTTCGTACTGGGCGCTTGGGCTCACTTGGGGCAATTTTTCCTGGGTTGCTTTTTGCCGACCGCGACGGGTCGCTTCTTCCCCCAGTTGCGTCAGCTTGTCGATCAGCTGTAGGTAGCGTCCGACGAGGAGTAGACCTACAACACCCCCGGCAACATTGATGGCTCCGTCTAGGTATTGTCGCTTTCGGAGCTTTTGAATGCCGTCTATGAGCGCGCCGATTGAAAACAATCCAATCACCGGCACAAGAATTAGGAGCACAATCTTCGTCGGAACAACGAGGATCGATTTGAGGATCGAATTGTTCGCCCAGCAGGAAATTCCGATCGACCATACTGCGAGAATCACGCCCACGGCAGCGAACCCCCATCCGAGTAAAGGGCCAAAGTGGAAGGCAATGGCCGTAAGCAGGGCAACGACTAACACCAAACAAGTGCCCAAGGTGTCCCGCGTCCCTGCGTAGATCACGAGCTTTCGTTGCAGTCCTAGTCCGGTTCCCAGGACGACCACTGAAGCCAAGAGGAACACGCTCAACGCGACAGATAGCTCCTGAGGATTTGCGGTTAATTGCTCCGACATATCGAAAGGTGACTGACCTTGTTCCTACTCTGTCGTACTGGCGGCAGGCTGTACAGCGGAAACACCGTGACCCAGCAAGGTGTTTATGAACTCGCATGATGGCTACGCTGTGGGATGTCAGCCTCCTATCAGCAAACGCGCCGTCTTGTGCGCGCCCTGCGCCTCAAGCGAGGGCTTACCCAGGAGGCTTTGGCAGAGCGGGCATCCCTCGACTACAAGTACTACCAGCGTTTCGAGTTGGGCACCACGCCTGCACCGGCGCTCGCGACCCTTGAGAAACTAAGCCGGACGCTGGGCATCAAGTTGTGGGTCCTTATTTGCGACGAGCCCGCGCTTGTTCGGTCACGAACCGGGTTGCGCGACCCAGGACGACGAGTGCCGGTGAAGACGGGGCGCCCCCGAAAGGCGTAGACTGCTCCCCGGATATGCGGGACATCCTGGGTCGCCGTCGGAGCATGACCATGATTTTGCGCATGGTCATAACCTGAGGAGGCGCCACTCCACCAAACGTATATTGGCGGTGCCTTGACCGCGAGGCCCGCGTTTTGCACGTAGACTTGCTCACAACGCCGATGCTCCCGTGCCCGCGCTGCACGAGATCGGCACCAGCAAAAATCCCGGGCAGGATTTGCTCCTGCTGTCACGGGACTTGTCCGAAATACCTATGATAACCCTACCGCAGCACTTCGGCCTCCGATGCTTAAGACACGCAATCCGCTCTGCAACCGCCCGCCCTCGGATAAGCTCTGGGCATGACCATCTCAGAACTGATGGATATCATGCGCAAATACACGCGCGTCGAAGACACGTTCAACCTCCGCTGGACGGGCCGATACCGCTTTGATTTTGCCGAGCGCCCGAAAGCGGCGCCATCCAACGAGCAGGGGGGCACCATCGTGTTTCCCGTTGGTGGTCCCGGACCCGGGGAGATTGAGCGGGCGATCAAGACCGTGGGCGTCAGCTCCGCTTACAGCATGGGCAACTATTTCCTGGGTCGGTACCGGTCTCTGAAGGGCAGCGTCTTCGACGGCAGGTCATCGACCGTGCACATCGAGGTCATGACCAAGCACGACTTGATCAAGTTTGGCGCTGACCTTGCACGGGAACTTGGGAACTTGGAGTGCGTACTGGTGCAGTTCGAGCGCACCCGTGAAATCTACGTGGTCACGAGCAAATGACCGTGCTCGTTGCTTAGGCACCCTGACCATCGTCGCCGCGCTGCACGAGATCCTTTCGGCCTAGAGCACAGACAAGATTTGCTCCTGCTACCGCGGTCCCAGTGCCTGAAATACGTGTGACAACCTCACTGCACCCAACTCGGCTTAGTGCAAAATCGTAGGCACGGGCCTAGATTTGCTGATTTTATGAACCCATCGAGGATGCACCAGGATTTCTTCTTCCCCGCGGTTGTTTAGGTAACAAAGCGCATCCGCTTTCTTAACGATGCCTGCGAGCACGATGCCTCGCCCCTGTTTCCATCTTCCGGCCGTCACTAGCTTCATCCGATCTCCGCCGCGCATTGACGCGAACCACGCCGCCGTTTTCAGCGAGAGCGTCCATGAGAACCCCTGTCGATGGCGTCCATCCTGCTGCCCTCGGTAGACAGTGAATGTTTTGGGCAACGTCGACCAAGCTCGGCGTTCTGCCTTGTTCATCATCGCCTTTGCTCCCCCCCGGTCGCGGTTCTTGAAAAACAAAAACTCCCAAAGATCACGATCGGGGTGAGCAAACTCAGCATGTTGCCATACCGCCGCTAACTCTGGCCAATATTCGTTGTCCGGCATCTTGGCCTGGATTGAGAGAAATGGCCTGAGGCATTCGTGTCCGTTGAACGTAATGAGATAGTCGCCCCATGCCCCCTTGCTTAGGGCTTCTAGCCGATGCTGCCTTAGGGGATCATCGGGCAGGATGGGGATAGTTACGAAAGGCCCGCCCTTCGCCTTCCGCCGGTCAGATGTCTTCACGACGCATTTGGTTTGGTTTCATCTAACCCGTTTAGATCAGATGGCACAAAATAAAACCCTTTCGCGATGCATACTGAAAACACTTTTGGTTGGGCGTTTGACAGTCTTCTGCCCTGTTTTGTATACCACCGGACCATGAACATTGCCGTCCTAGAGAGAAAGATTCGTAGATTGGAAAAAGCCCGTGAGCGCCTAGTCGCGAAAGCCCAGGCTCAATCCGAGCAAAAGTTGCTCGCCCTCCCTAAACAGGTCGGACTCCGCTCCGTTGCCGAGCTGATTGCGGCGCTCAGCGGCCTCCGCGGAAAAGGGGGGCGTGGCCTGGCGGCGAAGACTTCGAAGAAGCGCAAGCGGGCCAAGATCACCGAAGCTACCCGCGCTTCAGTCAAAAAGCTCGCCGGGGCCGGGAAGACCGGCGCCCAGATCGCCCGAGCGCTGAAGATTTCCGTGCCGAGCGTTCAGAACATCAAGAAAGCATTAGGCTTGGTTCAGGCGCGGAAGAGGTAGACCTGAGAGCGCTGGGGCGGTGAATTCACAAAGGGAGGGGCAATTTTCACTCATTTGTGAATAAAATCCCTCTCGGAATCCTTGACTGATCCGGGGTGGCCGCCTCAAGAATAGGGAAATTCGGACGTTTAAGTCCTTGTAGCCCAGAATTCCAAAAAAAATCGACTGGCATACAGGAGCCAATTGGCATAAATTCGTTCCAAATCCCATGATCCAAGTACCACAGTTCACATCCGATGCGATGAATTCGGCGGCGTCCAAGACGCCTCTTACTCGTGAAGACGTCGAACGGATGAGCTGGAAAGAGATCGAGAAGGTCCTCTTCGGCTCCGCTTCCTCGGAGAAGTGGCCAACGCGGGTTTTCCCTTCCCCGTAAATTCCCAAGCCCGGACTCAACCCCCGGGCTTTTTAAGAGGAACGCGGGTACCTTAAAGCACCAAACACCAAACTCATTTTGTCTTCTTGACATGAAAGTACTTTTAAGTACCATTGGATTTGTGCACCTAGTCACCACAATATCCTATGCCACTCCAACTCGCGCCCGAGCCCGCGCGGCAGGCCATAAAGCTCTGTTTTGAGAAAAACAGCTATAGCATCTCACACGACGGTTTGCGGTACCTTCACCGGAATGGGGTGGATCAATGGGCTGCTGCGCGAGCAAGCATTCGTCATATTGTTCTCAACCGAAACCTCTATTTAAAGACGTCCGACGACGGCCTAGGCATTCTTGCCCGGCAGTATCATGGCGAAATCGGTCTTTTTGACGACGATTCGCTGATCGCTTACATGCATTTTATCCTTTCCCAAAGCGGCGTCGAATTGGTTCTTCGCGCCCACCACAACTGCTATCTTGGATCCCTCCCCTGGAACTAATTATTTATGCCCAAAGCAACTGACACCTGCATCGTCTGTGACGCGGGAAAATACCTCTCGATTCAGAAGAACTTGGACATTGAGACGCAGGACGGCACACATGTCGTCGTTCCGCATGTCCCCGTTCTGCGTTGCGACGCGTGCGGGGACGAAATCGTCCCTCCGAGTTCGCACAGCTTTGTCGATCGATATGTCAAGGATGCCACTGAGCAACTGACGAAGACTGATGTTCAAAGGCTATTCACCGGACTCGATCGCACACAGGCTGCGGTTACAGAAGATCTAGGCCTCGGACCAAAAACTTTAACGCGATGGATTTCGGGTTCACAGCATCCAAATCGTGCCATGGGTTTTTATCTGCGCGTGATGGCTGAATTTCCCCAAGTTTATACTTGGGTGAAAAATCGCACCTGGAAAACACAAGATGCCGAGTTAGCCGCTAACCGCGGCAGTGGAATCAACCAGCAGATATATCGTTATCTCGATCTTGAAGCCGTTTCGGCCCCCCTCCCGTTGACCCCCGGGGCAAATCATGCGGTCGCATTCCGCAATAGTCATCGCTCGGTCAGCGCTGCTGCATGAAGACGACTTGGGTTACCTTCTACTCCTACAAGGGCGGTGTTGGGCGAACCAACGCCCTTGCGAACGTGGCTGGACGGTTAGCTAAAATGGGGCGCCGGGTTCTGATGATTGACTTCGATCTCGAAGCGCCAGGACTCGATAGTTACCCCGAATTTTCCGATGGCCGAAAGGAGGGTGTTGTTGAGTACGTTCACCGCTTTCTGCAAGATCGGGAGACTCCGCCCATCGAGAACTACGTTCACCTCTGTCCGGCCGACGACCTGGTGGCAGGCACGTTGTGGCTTATGCCAAGCGGCCTGCGCGATGAAAAATATCCCTCACGTCTGCACAGCATAGATTGGACTGGAATGTATGTAGACGAAATTGCGGCACCCCTCATTGCTAATTGGAAGACGGCCGTCGAACGGAAGTTTTCTCCGGACTACGTGCTCATCGACAGCCGAACTGGCCTAACAGACATCGGCGGCGTCTGCACCCTCCACTTTCCTGACATCAACGTTTTGCTGCTGGCGCTCAATTCACAGAGCCTTGAGGGAACAGCAGGGGTGCTTCGCAGCATTAGTCAGGCGTCCGAATCACGTCCAATCGAAACGCTCACGATTGCCAGTCCGTTGCCAAGCATGACCGCACAGGAGTTTAAGGAAGCTTCTGAACGCGCCAGAGGGGTTCTTGGCAGACAATTAGCAGGTCGCATCAGCTACAATGCTGCGGTCGCGGGGATGGAGCACGTTTGGACAGTCGACGAAAAGCCAGCCTCAGATGTGGCGTCCCAGTACGAGATGCTTGCGAAGCTGATCACAGGCCGCGCAAAGGACGGCATTGATTTCTACCTCACGCGCGCCGAGGAGATGTTCAAGACGGGCGATATGACGGCGGCGGACGAAATCGGCGATCATCTCGTCGAACAATATGGGGATCGCCTCGTAGCACTGCGGATGGCTGCAAAAATGGCGCGCATTAATCGGCGCCGAGAAAAAGCATCCGAATTGGCGAAAATGATTCTAGATAAATATCCCTTCGATCTGGATTCGTTCCACTGGCTCGTAGCCGAGTTCGGCGCATCCAATGATATTACTGGTTTGAAGGGCTTTCTTGGCGACATTAGCGGCAGGCTTCGCAAGTGGCCCTCATCTTTTTCGCGACTCCTAGAGATGTTCTTAGAAATCGGGCATGTTTACATGCGAATTCAGGATTACGCGACGGCCTTTCTAAGCTACATGCGAGCGAGCGAACTCCTTCCACAAGACGAACGCAACGACGTCGTTGTGACTTTCAATGCTCTTGAAGCAAAGCGGCGCGACCTAACCGCCGTACCTGCGGACGCATTGGTCCTATGGCAAAACCTCATCGAGGATGCGGACGCTGCGGTGCAAAATGCGATTCAAGTTGGAAGCACAGATGACTCCCGTGATGCTAACTATGCCGCGAATACATTTCAGGCACTTTCAGGCGTCTATGCGATCGTCGGAAATCTCGACCAAGCTAAGGAGTTGCTTCTTCGCGCAGAGCGTCTCGCGAATACCATGAACCCTGCCGTCAAAATATTTTCCGTGATAGATTACGATCAGGTAAGCCGAGACCGCTTCTTGGAGCAAAACCAAGTGATGCTTCAAGCGCTTGCTCGCGGTGAACTTTGGGACGGAATGAAAGTCCCGGTGGTGCCCCCTCGCCCCTAAAATCAATCTAGACCTTCACCATCGAGCCGAGACGCTGTCATCTACACCGTTCAGCAAAGAAATCCAAGAGGAGCACATTATGTGGCCAAGAAATCAAAGCACGGGACCAAGAGGTGGTTTATCGACCGGTCCGGGAGGAGGAATGTCCACTGGCCCACGCGGCGGAGCATCGACTGGACCTGGTGGCGGGCTTTCCACGGGACCTGGCGGCGGAATGTCCACTGGTCCTGGCGGAGGGCTTTCGACGGGGCCTCGTGGCGGGTTATCGACAGGTCCTGGTGGCGGTTTGTCGACTGGGCCGAGAGGAGGGCTCTCCACCGGTCCCGGTGGTGGTCTTTCGACTGGGCCAGGAGGTGGCATGTCGACAGGACCCAAGCCTTACTTGAGCAACGTCCCGCCCTGGCCAATTTTCATTCAGGAGTTAGAGAAGCGCGGGCTGCATCATTATGCGGATTTGATCAGGCGACATCTGCGATAAAGAAAAGGACGAACCAGCTGCTACAGCAAAATTGGACTCTCGGTCCTCGCGGCTGATCTCAAACGGCCAAGAGCTTCTATGAAGAAACTGCTCCCTATCGCCGATGCTCTGTTTACGCTCGCGGGCCTTATAGCACTCGTTATCGCACGTTTTGATCCGAGTCAGACACTGTTTTGGCCTGGCATCATCCTTGCGGTAGGCGGCATTTTCGGAGCCTTCCTTCTTCGTCGATCATCCAAAGGGAAACGGAAGGAGATATTAATCGAGATAAGCCGAGGGGATTGGATCGTCGAATTGGAGGAGGGACTCCCAGTTCGTTCGCAATTGGTGATTTCAGAAACCCGTCACGGAAAAGGCTCGGACATCAATGTTCGCGTAGAACAGATAGAGATTAAGCGATACGACCTTGAAGAGCCACAACTCGAAGCCGGAAGGATCACGATTCGATTCCGCAGCAATAATTTTCCGATGGACCCAAGAATTCCATTACGGGTGTATGTGGCTGGCCGAGGGTGAAAAGAGGATCGAACGGGATGGTAGAGCCTTATCGCAGCGATGAGTGAATGAGAGCTGACTTGTAAGCTGGATTGTAATTTCGCCCCCGCGCCGTCCTTAGCGCTTAACTAAGTTGCTCGCTCCGAAGATCTGGGAGTCCAGAGCGACCCGCAGGGGATTAGAACCATGAGCTTGAATCCCCATGCAGTTGGTTTGCCTGCGGACGCCGGCGATCCTTGAGCTCCCTTTTACGACACGAGGAACACTCCCTGGCGCGGACAGATCCCAGAAAGATTCCGGAGGTCGGCCGGTAGTGATGATTAAGCCAACTCAGTTTTTCTGGGTATCCAGTTTGACGAGCTGAGCTGTGAGTTCGTTGATCGCGTCTCGCGCTTTTCTTAAAGCGTTTGCCGCATGTCGAACTTGGGGTGCCAATGCATCCAATTTTTTGCCGTCTCGTGTTCCCTCTTCCAAGAGCATCAAGAACCCCTTTTCACTAAGAGCGTCCTCAAATGCGTCCAAGGCGGCTTTGCCTTCCTTTTTCGAAGCAAGCGGCAGCAAAGGCAAAACCGAAGCCGTTTGATCGGCCAACTCGCTGACTTTCGAGGTTGTTTGTTCCAGTAGGTTCCAAAGCGCTTTATCGTCCCTAGGAACGGCCTCTAGCGCCGTAGCCAACGAATCTTTTTTGCGCGCGAGGCTGTTCAATGCGACGGCAAAGTTCTTGAGTTGCTCGATCAGGCGTTGTCGCCCATCGTGATCTTTCGCGCTTTGATAGCTAGCGTATGCATTGTCGTCGGCGTGCTGAAGGGCTGCAAAGAGATCCTCTCCGATTTTAGTGATGGATATGGCCGCCTTCTCCAAGGCGCCGATTCGTTCCACCGCTGCGGCAGCGGGGTTCTTAGAGTCATCTGCGGCAGCCGAACGGACGGCGAGTCCTAGAGCTAAAACGAACAAGATGCAGGCGACGTTGCATTTCATGGGGAGCGTTTTTTTGAGGCAAACCGATAGTATTCGAACGCTACGTACACCAAAAATATGATCCCGGAAATCGACATGGCTTTCCCGTGACCATACCCGCTGGTCAGGATAACACCGTAGCAAATAGCGAAACTTGCCAAAAAAACCGCCAGGCTTCGAAAACCGATCAAGACATGCTCCCGCGCTTTTGCGGCCGCTCCGTTGCCCCTTGTCGCATTATTGCGCGCCATTCACGTTTTTCGCGGTGCGAGGTTATTGGGTCAACTCCACACTGGGATTCAATTACCAACCCACCTGAGTAAGCCATGCGACGACGTCAGCCCCTGACGACGAATCTGAGAGTGGCGCCGTGTTTCCGAAATCGAGCAGATCCTGGGCGCGTTGCCATTCATCGAGTTTGATGTTGGTGCCGGCCGGGAACACAGGGGCGATGCGTTTATAGGTGCCTTTGAGAAGGTGACGTGCCTGAAAGTCGGCGATTCCCATGCTCGCATCCATCAGGAGGCTGACCAGTGGCTTCGCCCATTGCGCGAGCCCCCAGTCCAAATTTTTTCCCTTGATGAAGCTTAGATTGGTGCCCGTGCCTATCGAGAGAACATGGATGTCGCTCAGATTGGGAGCGGGGTCCTGATTGCGCGGATCCTGCGTTTGAGCGAGTGCTGCCAGGCTTGGATTATTTGCGACTACCCCGCCGTCTATGAACACCCCATGAGACGGGAAGTAAGTGGGTGCAGCACTTGTGTTGAGTGCGACGTCAACCACGAGCTCGTCGCCATCTGAATCCGGACCGGGAAAATTATGGAAGAATTTCGGATTCCAGGTCCGGTTCGCTGCATTTGTGTCTCCATTGTCTAAGTCAAAGGTCGGGATCAACACGCGCTTTTGCAGATCCTTGAGTTTGGCGCCCTGAAAAATACCGGTCAGAAGTTTCCCCAAATTTTTCTGATCATAGTCTGCGCCGATCAAACCACCGACATCAGTAAGGTTACGCCCCCAGGAATCATCGAAGATGGTCGCGCCATTGTCTCGGTAGAGTGAAATCATTTCGTCCACTGATTTTCCGGCCGCAAGGCCAAGGGCAATAATTCCGCCAGTTGAAGTGCCGGCCATTAGGTCAGCATCTTGCAGAAGATTCGGAACCTGGCTCTGTAGGCGCTTCAGGATGGCGAGCGTCACTAGTCCGCGAATTCCTCCTCCGTCAAATGATAGGATGCGGTACATCAGATAGATTCTTTGCCACCATTTTTAGCACCCATGCAGAAATGCGGATAGGCCGGTTTTTAGCGTTTAATAGGTAGCGGAGCGTTCATGACACCCGCTTATGGTGGGACATCCGCCCTTGGGCGAGAGTCCCGTCTTAGCGGTCCTTTCTCTTCGAGAGTACATTACCATTTAAACGCTACTCATCTAATACTTAACCCCAATACATAGCGCTGCGCAACTTCGCCATTTGTGATTACATATTCGATTTTTGCCTGGATTCTGTTAACCAATCAAGCGCGCAGCTAAAGGAGCAAGAACCATGAAGGCGGTTAGCTATTTCTCATTTGTATGGTTTACAAGCGCTGCTGCCGTTCCAATCGGCGGGACCATCTATCTGGTCTTTTCGCTGTTTTTTCGGATCCCAATATTGGGTCGCGCGCTCTCTTTTTTATTTCACGACCTCGTCAACGTCACTGTCATTCTAAAGCTGGCATCGTGGTTTGCGGGTGCATCAGGCGCGGCGCTCGGTTACTTGTGGTGTCGACGAATAATAGGTGCACCCGATGCCGACTCACAGTGGTACGCGATTCTAATCGCCGCTTCTATTCCGTTTTTGGAAGTTGGGTCTCAGGTCATCACGTTTCGTTTTTTTGATGTCGCCAATATTACAAAAATCACGGCGAAATTTGCGCCGCCCGATGTCGAGAAAACTCTGAAGAACGCAGCAGCGAGCGACGTATCAATGCTGTTGTTTCAGAATTTCGCTGATTTGACGTTTGGCCCGCTGCTCCGCCTTTTAGTTTCGTTTGGCGTCATGGTATTTGCTTTGGCAAATCTTGGCCTATTGCACACCTCATCAGGTGCGCTCCCTTCGCTGCGAGACTGTCTGGTGACTTCCTTTTCACTGATGAGCCTTGCTTCTGTTGATACGATTGCATTCACGGGGCCAGTGTGGCCGGTGTTGCGCCTTTCCGTTGGGGTCATTCTGTTGGTATGGGCTGTAGCTTTTATTACCATCGGCGTGGACGTCCTTCCAAAGGGAAAAGAATCGCGCGTTGCTTTGGGCCTCCCGCCAGACGTTGCGGAAATCAGTTCAGAGCGAGATGCCGTGACTGCGCAAAGCGCTGGCGTTGCCTCAGAAAATAAAGGCAGTCCACCAACTCGCGATCTGACTGATCAAAGCCCTTCGGATCCAAGCCCTCCTAACAGCGCCATCTAGAGTTTCCTCCGCCAATTGTTAATTGATCTGCTTTTTGACTTTACCTTTTATAAGGTAAACTGAGGTCTGGAAAGATAGGGAGGATTGCTCAGAACAAATCCGAGATTCGCTGCGGTCTTCCAGCTTCAGCGGTTTCACTCTTAATGCCGCGTTTCACTGCCCCGGTCCTGGCCGTTGCTTTGCTTGCGTTGCTCGCAGTTCCCTTCCGGGGCAGCGCGCAGGTGGTCCTGCCGTATAGCACGGGTTTCGAGACATCTGGTAATTTCACGGTTGGTAATCTTCAGGGCCAGAATGGCTGGCAGGTCACGCAGGGCAGCGCCTCTGTTACAACGGCTGCGGCCGTGGCCGGCACGCAATCGCTCGTCCTCAGTTCCGCGACACCGCCGACCCTTGTTACCCAGTCCTTCGCTCAGCTGGTGGGCCAGTCGGTGATCTTCGTCGACTTCTACGCCCGTCCGGCCGCGGGGGCGAGTTTGACCGCGACGAGCCTCTTCGACGTGGAATCATCCCGCACCGGCTTTGTCCGGATAGGGGCCAACGGTGAGGTCTACGCCTTCGATGGCGACGGCTCCGGCGGGGGCCATTGGGTGCGCTCAGGCGTCACCACGGCCATCGACTCGACCGGCCAAGCGCAGAACTGGATCCACTTCACGTTTCGCCAGGACTATTCGGCGAAGAAATGGGACCTCTATCTCAACGGCATGATGGTCCTCTACGACCTCGGCTTCCGTGACAACACCAAGAACTTTTTTTCGCTACTTACACTCCAGGGTCTATCGGGCGGCGACGGATATTTCGATTCGTTCTCCGTGTCGGCGAACAACCCACTCTTCACGGATGCCGACAAGGACGGCATGGACGACGCTTGGGAAACCGCTCACGGCCTCGACCCGACGGTGAACGACCGCAATGGCGACAAGGACGGCGACGGGCTCACCAATATCGAGGAGTACGTCCTCGGGACCAATCCCAACAACGCTGACACCGACGGTGACGGCATCCCGGACGGGTGGGAGGTGGACCATGGCCTGAACCCGCTGGTGAACGACGCTGCCAGCGATCCAGG
>Ga0206968_10201_pt1 | contig 16531 bp, 16 predicted proteins | sample Alteio_BWOrgHeat_22_FD_153254 | JGI IMG/M metagenome (GOLD analysis project Ga0206968, IMG submission 153254) | Enriched cells from forest soil in Barre Woods Harvard Forest LTER site, Petersham, Massachusetts, United States -... | ecosystem: Environmental > Terrestrial > Soil > Temperate forest >... | reverse complement strand
GGGCATTGGCCGCAGCTATTCGCAAAAATTACCCGCAGGCGGAATATATTGCGGGGGTTGCAACAGCAGGTATCCCGCAAGGAGCGCTGGTAGCAGATTTATTGCAGCTGCCGTTTGTTTATGTCCGTCCAAAACCCAAGGAGCATGGCATGGGCAATCTGATCGAGGGTAAAATAGATGCCGGAAAGAAGGTTGTATTGATTGAGGATTTGGTTTCTACTGGTGGCAGCTCATTAAAGGCGGCTTTGGCAATACAAGAAGCAGGATTCAGGGTAATTGGAATGACGGCCATATTTACTTACGGCTTTGAAATAGCTGAAAAAAGTTTTGCGCAGGCCGAAATACCGTTGGTCTGTTTGAGCGATTTCAATTATTTGCTTACCGAAGCCGTCGAAAAAAAATATCTTGACGAAAGCCAGCTAGCTCATGTTAAAGGTTGGAGGCTTGATCCGGGCAACTGGAAATAAACTGTTACTAGCCTTCTCTTCGCAAAGCCTGCAGAGGTGAGGTGTTGATCACTTCACGAGAGTTGAACCATCCTATGAGTACCGTAAGAACGATAACGCCAATACTGATAATCAGGAGCTCGGTAAAGTTTGCCGCAAGTTGAACCTCAAAGAAAAATTTGGTGAGCAACCAACCGCCGCCCAGCGAAAGCAACAAAGCCGTAAGCGCGCTGAATAAACCAAGGTAACCGTACTCGATAAGGGTAATCTTCACAATCTGACTGGTGCGAGCACCAATGGTGCGCAGCAAGACATTTTCTTTGATGCGAACAAATTTGCTGTTGATCACCGCTCCTGCCAATACCACCAAGCCAGTCACAATACTAAAAAGAGCAAGAAAACGAACAACAAGTCCGATTTTCTCAAACAATTCATTAACTGTACTAAGAATCAACCGCAAGTCAATCAGAGAAACATTTGGGAAATTCATTACCAACATTTGTTGAAACTTTGCCGCCTGCTTCGGATCATCCACCCGAGTGGCAGCTACCCAAATCTGCGGTGCGTTGGCGAGCGCTTCTTTTGGGAACACAAATATAAAATTGGGCGGATCCTTGGGCCAATCGACTTTTCGTATCCCGCAAATGTTTGCCTTCACAGGCACGCCTTGCACATTAAAAACAAGCGAGTCCCCGATCTTAACTCTCAAGGTCTCTTGCATTCGTTCAGAGATGGTAACAAATACAGAATCTTTCTTTCCTTTTTCAAAATGATGCAATACACCTTTGACCAGCTCTTCCGAACCCGTTAAACTATCGCGGTAAGTCACTCTGTATTCTCTTGTAAGTGCCCATTCGGGAATGGTTGTCGTATCTTTTTGAATAGCCTCAATCGTTCTGCCTTTCAGTTCACTCAACCGACATGTAATTATGGGAACTATTTGATTCAGGGGTAAATGGTTTTCACTAACTAATTTGATGACTCCGTCTTTTTGATTGGTTTGGATATCAAATAAAATTGTGTTCGACTGATTTTTGTTTCCCTTGAACTCAACCTGATTGAGCAAGCTGCCTTGAATAATATTTAAAATAGAAATAATGAATGCCCCAAGACCGATTGTCACCATCAACATACGGGTTTGGTTATTGGGTCTAAATAAATTAGACAATGCATGGCGGAAAATAAATGAGGCTTTGGTGGGAAAAAATCTCCGAATGAGATACAAAAGGCTGGTAGCAACCAAAACCAGACATCCCAACGCCAATGCAATTCCGGCAGAAAACAATCCGCCCGAAACAAAACTTTTGGTTTGATACGCAGCCGCGAGAATCGGGAACAAAATAATAAGCACAATTGCAGTCAATCTCGTTTTAGAAAAAATGCGACCAGGAACAAAATCGGCTCTCAGCACCGTAAGTGGAGGTACAAACCGAACCGACACCAATGGCAGCACTGTAAACAAGACAGATACAATGGCGCCAATCAGAATACCTTCGCCCACGGCACGCCACGAGACAGAAAAGGCTATTTTGAGCGGAAGGTATTCTTTAAAAGCAACAGGAATAATCTGGTGAATGGCTACGCCCAGTGCCGACCCGATGATGCTGCCAACTATGCCTAAAACAAAGACTTGAATGAAATAAATATTAAAGGCCTGCCATCCCGAAGAGCCAACACATCGAAGCATCGCCACTTCATCGCGTTTTTCACGAGCATAGATATGTACCGAGCTAGCCACGCCAATGCAGCCGAGAATGAGTGCAACGAAAGCAAGCAGCGAGAAAAACCGGTATACCGAGCGGAAGCTTTCGCCGAGCCCTTCTTTTCTGCCTTCAACTGTTTCAAAAGAATTTCCGGTTTTCTTAGCTAGTGGTTTTATCTGTTCAATAAGATTCTGCGTCTCTTTGTCCGTTTTTGTTTTAACGTAAATGCTATACCCGATCCGGCTTCCGAACTGAATCAAACCCGTTGAGTCCAACGCCGACAGTGAAACATAAACAGCTGGCGCAAGTGTGGATGTGAGTGCACCGCCGCCAGGTATTTTAGATACAACACCCGATACGATGAAAATCTTAGTGCCAACTTTAATTGAATCGCCTGAGCTAACCTCATATTGACTAGCCAATGACTCATCCAACATCACAAAGTTACCAGCCTGCACCTTGCTATAAGCATCCGCAGGCTTAGTGATCATCTCTCCATAAAAAGGAAATGGTCCCTCTAAGCCCGTCACTTTGACAAGTCGGGAATTTCCGGTGTTCATAAAAAGAACCATCGAAGGCATGTCGGCATCCTTAGCAACTTTTACATTAGCTTTATCAAGAAGCTTCGTCCAGATGGTATCAAATTTTTTATTTCCATTGATCACAAGATCTGCGCCCAGCAATTCCTTGGCATTACGATCCAGTTCATCCTGAAGAGAATAGTTGAGTGAGCTAATCGCCACGACTGCCGCAATGCCAGTGACTAAAGCTGCCATAAATAAAAACAAGCGAGAGAAATTATGCCGACCATCGCGCCAAGCCATCTTCCAAACCCACCGGTCTTGGAAAATATTCCTTGTCTTCTTTTTTATCTTGATAATGTATTCGATCATGACTTTCTGTAGTATAAAGTCAAGGGTGCAAAATTGACTGAATTTGCATCGCTGAATCTTTGATTATTTTTCCGCCTTTCATTTGCAAGATTCGCTCTGTCTTTTGTGCGAGCTCAAGGTTGTGAGTAACTAAAACCAGAGTTGTTTTTTCCTCGCGGTTCATTTCAAAAAGTAGGTCCGTTACCTGAAGTGCATTCTCTTCATCCAAATTTCCGGTCGGTTCATCGGCAAACAAGATTCTTGGAGAAGCAATAAAGGCCCGGGCTATGGCTACCCGCTGCTGTTCGCCACCCGAAAGCTGTGACGGGTAATGATGAAGCCGGTCGGCCAGACCAACCCGAGACAACAAATCCTTCGCTTTACCGGCTATATTTTTTTCTCCTCTCAATTCCAGCGGTACCATTACATTCTCAAGGGCAGTAAGCGTTGAAAGCAACTGAAAATTTTGAAAAACAAACCCTACAAACTGATTTCGGACGTAGGCCCGGTCATCCTCACTCATAGCATTCAATTTGAAACCCATTAGCGAGATAGAGCCGCCCGTTGGCACATCAAGTCCTGCACACAAACCAAGCAGAGTCGTCTTTCCGCTGCCGCTTGGGCCAATGATAGCAAGGCTTGTTCCCTGCTCCGTTTGAAATGAAACCTGATCTAATACAGTTAATTTTTTATCAGCAGATGAATAGATTTTGGTCAACTGCTCTGCCTGTAATACAATGTCTGCCATCGAATGAATGAATTATCCTACAATAATCGTTATTCCCATGAAATTGTTTCATTGGACCTGATAAATGATAAGTCGGAATTTGCGAAATATTATTGTGCAACTTTCTTAAATGACAGAATCCAGTTGATGCAGCAGTTTGAGTTTTTTAATAAGTATCGATGACTCCATAAAATCAAGCGTCTGCTGGCTATCGCTAAATGCCTCCTCAGGTTTTTCGTGCATCTCATAAATAATGCCATCGGCACCAGCCACCGCAGCTGCTAAAGCTACCGGCTCAACATACTCCCGTATGCCAACGCCATGCGATGGGTCTGCTATCACTGGCAAATGAGTTTTTTCTTTCAGGATAGGGATTGCATTGATATCAAATGTATTGCGACTGGCTCTTTCATACGTGCGGATACCGCGTTCGCAAAGCATAAGTTTTTCATTGCCCGCTGAAAAAACATATTCCGCTGAGTACAACAGTTCTTCGATTGTTCCTGAAATCCCACGCTTTATCATCACGGCTTTATCAACCTTACCCAATTCGTCAAGCAGATTAAAATTCTGTGTGTTGCGCGCTCCCACCTGAAAAATATCAACGTAGTCATGCATCGCAGCTATTTGGCTCACCTGCATTACCTCACTGATAATTTTAATACCGGCTTTCTTTGCCAAAGAATACCACAACTTTAACCCCTCCACACCTAGCCCTCGGAAGGCATACGGTGAACTCCGTGGTTTAAACACACCACCGCGCATAATACGCACACCATTCGCTTTAAGATGATTAATCGTTGACTCAATTTGTTTTTCATTTTCAATTGAACAAGGGCCTGCCATGATAGCAAGAGACCCATCGCCAATAACAACGTCATCGCCCAAATCAATAATCGTTCTGCTCACTTTCCACTTTCGTGAAACCAGCTTGTAATCATCAGACACTCGATGGATGTCGGCAATGCCATGCATGATTCCCAACTTACGAATATCAAATTCTTTCTTGCCGATGGCCACGAGATAATTTCCGTATTGTGTCTTCACTTCGTTGGACTTATATCCCAGCCCTCCGATTTGCGAAACGATCGCCTCCTTTTCCGTTGAAGTAATTGCTTTGGATAATTGAATAATCATTTTACTAAATTGTTTTAGATGTCGATTTAATTTCCCCTGAGTTTATTAATGAAACTTTGTAAGTCACCAGTTATTTCTTTCGCATCCTTTAGCAATTGAATAAACGCGCTGCCTACAATGGCTCCTGCACTATATTCACACGCCTTCGAAAACGTCGCATGATCAGAAATCCCAAAACCAATCAAAAAAGGGTTCTTAAGCTTTAAGGATTGCAATCGCTTGAAATAACTTTCCTGTTCAGGAGAAAATCCTGTCTTCGCTCCTGTTGTACTCGAAGCTGAAACGGCATATATAAAAGTGGTGCTGGCCATATCAATTTGACGAATACGATTTTCAGAAGTAGTGGGTGAAATCAAGAATATGTTTGCCAATCCGTTTTTCTCGAACAAACCTTTATACTCCTCTTCATACTCACGCAATGGCAAGTCAGGGAGAATAACTCCGTCCACTCCTGCGGCTACAGCGTCTTCACAAAATTTTTGAACTCCATATTGCATTACCGGATTAATATAGCCCATCAGGATAATTGGCAATTTCGCTTGCTTCCGAATTTCTCTGGCTTGCCCCAAAAGCAACTTCAGATTCATTCCGTTATCCAAAGCAGTCTTATTGCTTTCCTGAATTACAGGGCCGTCGGCTACCGGGTCAGAAAAAGGAATTCCAATCTCAATAATATCAACACCCGCTTTCTCCAATGCAAGAGCAATAGTGACAGTATTGTTCAATTCAGGAAAACCTGCAGTATAAAAGACGGAAAGGATATTCTTTTTCTTGCTGTTGAACAGGTCTATAATTCGGTTCATGTGTTACGTGTTAATTTTGACTATTTGGATAATTGATACAGTAATTTGACTCATTAACGAATCATCGAATCAGTTAATTAATACTTTCCCCACTTAATGTAGGTCTCTAAATCTTTGTCACCCCGACCAGAAAGATTGACAACCACGATATCATCTTCTTCCAATTCCATTTTGCTTAGCACCGCCACCGCATGCGCGCTTTCAATGGCGGGGATAATTCCTTCAAGTCTGCTCAATTCGATCCCGGCATTCATTGCTTCATCATCAGTAGCATTTAAGAATTGAACACGACCAGTTTCAAACAAATGAGCATGCAACGGGCCGATGCCAGGATAATCCAAGCCGGCAGAAATAGAATACGGTTCAATCACTTGCCCGTCTTCAGTTTGCATGAGCAATGATTTACTCCCGTGAAGAACACCTATTTTGCCCAACGCTGTTGTAGCTGCCGACTCGTTTGTATCAATCCCCTTGCCCGCAGCTTCGACACCAATAAGATCCACATGTTCATCATCCAGAAAATGATAAAACGCTCCTGCCGCATTACTTCCACCTCCAACACAGGCGATGACATAATCGGGATAAGGGTTGCCTAATTCATTTGTGAGTTGTTTTTTTATTTCAGAGCTGATCACCGATTGAAATCGTGCCACCATATCCGGATAAGGGTGCGGCCCTACGACTGAGCCAATAATATAATGCGTATCCGTCGGGTGGTTTATCCAATGGCGCATCGCTTCGTTAGTAGCATCTTTTAAAGTCATGTTCCCGGACATTGCCGGAATAACCTTAGTGCCAAGTATACGCATCCGCTCGACGTTTGGTCGTTGCCTCTCCATATCAAGCTTGCCCATATAAACGATGCACTCCATACCCATCAACGCACAGACTGTAGCCGTGGCAACACCGTGTTGACCAGCACCTGTTTCGGCTATAATCTTTTGCTTACCCAATCGCTTCGCTAAAAGAATTTGTCCTATAGTATTATTTATCTTGTGAGCACCCGTATGACAAAGATCTTCGCGTTTCAAATAAATTTTGGCTTTGTATTTTTCCGAAAGGCGGCCCGCAAGAAATAAAGGCGTTGGGCGGCCGACATAATTTTGCAGCAAGCCATCAAACTCTTTCTTGAAATCAGCTGATTCAATGATTGAAATGTAATTAGCCTCAAGTTCTTCAACATTTGGGTAAAGCATTTCCGGTATGAAGGCTCCACCGAATTTTCCGTAGTAGCCGCGTTCGTTAACTGTATATTTCATGTGAAAGAATTTAGAAGTTCTTGAATTGCTTTTACTTTCATAACATCTTTTTTTCCGACGGCTGATTCGGCCCCGCTATTTACATCCACTGCCAAGAGGTTCATGTCATTTAATTCTACAATCCTAGAAATGTTTTCTGCCGACAGACCCCCGCTTAGAAAAAACGGAGTCTTCTGGCTGTATTTTCTTAATAAGGTCCAGTCGAACGTCAGTCCCGTTCCTCCGTAATTTTTCCCTTTGGTATCAAATAAAAACAAATCCGCATAAGGAACATAGGGCTTTACAAAATTGAAATCAAAAGTTTCATCCATCGAAAAAGCTTTAATCACTTTTACACTCCCTTTTAAAATCTTACAATCAACGATTGGCTCTTCGCCATGCAACTGGACATAATCCAATTTATACCTCGCCACCAGTTCCAGAATCTTTTCTGGTTTTTCATTAACAAAGACACCAACCTTTTTAATTTCAGCCGGAAAGCCTATCGGAACAATAAAATCCTTTCCAACATACCTCTTCGATTTTTCATAAAAAATAAAACCCATGTACTCAGGAAGTAATGCAGCCACTTCGAGAATGTTTTTAGAGTCTCGCATACCACATACTTTGAGCTTTAGTTTACCCTTCACTGGTTACTTAATTTATTCAGTGCTTCAATAAATTCTTTTGCCGCTACCTCCGGTCTGCTGTGCTTCATAAAATTCTCTCCAATCAAAAAACCTTCAAAGCCATACTTCCTAAGCTCGACGATTGTCTCAGGAGAACTGATTCCGCTCTCAGAAATCTTGACTATTTCCTTTGGAATAAACTCTGAAAGTTTCTTTGAAGTCTCCACATTAACCTCGAAGGTTTTCAAGTCACGATTATTGACACCAATCAAATCGACCACTGAGAACGATTGAGGGTAAAGCTCTTCACGTGAATGAACTTCAAGTAAAATTTCTAATCCCAGCGAACGTGCGAAACCAGCTAAGGCTTTCAGTTTTTCTGGCTGAAGTGCAGCGGCTATCAACAGAATTGCGTCTGCCCCGATTGATTTCGCCTCGATAATCTGATATTCATCAATAACAAAATCTTTCCGAAGAATCGGACAGTAGTTAAACTTACGAGCAACCATAAGATCATCACTACTTCCGCCAAAAAATTCCTTATCCGTAAGGATTGAAAGCGCACTTGCTCCGGCCTGCATATAGCCGATAGAAGTACGCTCCACAGAAACATGCGGGTTGATAGCCCCTTTCGATGGCGACTTGCGTTTGAATTCCGCTATAATACCTGACTTATCTTTTCGCTGTATGTACTTTTTTAAAGACACAGCTGGTGAAGAAAAGAAAATGCTTTGCTCCAGAAGCTTAACTGGATACAAGCTCTTTCGCTCAGTAACTTCTTTTTGTTTGTGTCCGATTATTTTCTCAAGAATATCCATTGATCATTAAGTTTTTCGTTATTGTAATGTTTAACGTTGGCCTTCAATCAATTTTTTAAAAGCAGTCAATGCCCTTCCCGATTCCAGCGCTTCTTTTGCCTTTGCAATTCCCGCGAGTATTCCTTCTTTTTGATTTGAACAAAATAAAGCCATGCCAGCGTTGGCCGTAACAACTGCTTTTTGCGCAGTCGTTCCTTGTCCTTCCAATATTTTCATAAAAATTTTAGCAGAATCTTCTACTAAGTCTCCTCCATGCAGGTCTGCCGAAGAAAGTCTTGGCAACCCAAGCTCTTCAGGTTCCATCACAGCATCACCTGTGTTACAGTAGTATTTCAAAGCAGACGTGAGCGAGACTTCGTCATACCCGTCAGTAGAGTGGAGAATAACAAATTGCTTTTCTGTCTGTTGGTATAGGTAACCGTACTGACGGGCAAGTTCAAGATTAAAAACACCAACAAGCTGACGCACTGGAAACGCAGGATTCACCATCGGGCCAAGCATGTTGAAGAATGTCTTTACCCCTAGCTCTTTGCGGATGGGTGCAACATTTTTCATAGCGGGGTGAAATAACGGTGCGTGCATGAAACAAATATTTGCGCGGTCTAGGCTTCGCTTTAGTTCGTCAATGTCATTCGTAAACCGGTATCCAAAATATTCCATCACGTTGGATGAACCCGAGAGTGAAGACACTCCATAGTTGCCATGTTTAGCTACTGGCTGGCCAGCAGCCGCTACAACAAACGACGAGAGCGTAGAAATATTAAATGTATTTTTTGAGTCACCGCCCGTACCGCACAAATCCATTACAGGCTCATCCAGCTTCACCGGAATACAAAGTTCAAGCATAGCATCACGGAAACCCGAAAGCTCATCTACGGTAATTCCCCTCATCATATAGATCGTCATGAACGCAGATATCTGACTTGGATTGAATTTACCTGTTGCCATGTCGACTAAAACCTGCTTTGCATTCGCTTTCGAAAGCGTGCGATGACCAATCAAATTATTCAAGACCTCTTTCATATCATTTTATCTGTTATCAACTAACTGTTCAGCCAATTCTCGATCATCTTCGGCCCTTCCGGTGTCATCACCGACTCCGGATGAAACTGTAGCCCTTTTACATCATACTTTACGTGACTTAGTCCCATAACCAAACCTTCATCATTTACAGCTGTGACTTTTAAGTCGGTGGGAATACTCTCGGGTTTCACTGCCCATGAATGATAATGTGTACACTGAAATCGTTCCGATACATTATAAAAAAGTTTCTCCGACTTGTCGTTGACTCGGGCAGTTGAAGTAACCCCATGCAAAACATCAGGAATATTATAAAGAGTGGCGCCATAAACTTCTGCAATTCCCTGGTGACCTAAGCAGATACCAAGAATGCTTTTGGTGGAGCCATATACTTTGATCACTTGTTTCATTATCCCTGCTTCATCAGGAATACCAGGGCCCGGGGAAAGTAAAATTTTATCGTAGTGATTAATTTCATCCACAGCGATTTTATCATTCCTGAAAATATCAGGTTGATACCCCAGCGCCCGAATGATGTGCACAAGGTTGTACGTAAACGAATCGTAATTGTCGAGAACCAGTATTTTAATCTTACTCATAATGTTCAAATCCTTATAATTAAAAATCAAATCGTTTCTGCCAGCTTCACTGCCTTACGAAGGGCTTCAAGTTTATTATTCACTTCCTGTAACTCATTCTCTTTGATCGACTTCGAAACTATCCCCGCTCCTGCCTGGTAAATCAATTGATTATTCTTACTTAAAAAGGTGCGTATCATTATGGCTTTATTCAATGAACCATCAAATCCAATCAGCCCGATTGCTCCTCCGTAAAAACTACGATTTACATTTTCGTATCGATTGATCAGATTCATAGCCATAACCTTAGGCGCTCCAGAAAGTGTCCCTGCCGGAAAGGTGTCTGCAAACATTTGAATAACTGAAGCATTTTCGCTCAGCTTGCCCGAAACTTTTGAAACCAAATGAATCACATGCGAGTAATATTGAATTTCCTTAAATACATTCACCTGCACATCGTTGGCACTTCTGCTCATGTCATTTCGGGCGAGATCAACCAGCATTACATGTTCCGCGTTCTCTTTCTCATCGGCCGAAAGTTTTAAAGCGATGGCAGCATCTTCCTGATCGTTGCCACTTCGGCGAAAGGTGCCGGCAATTGGGTAAATAAAGGCTTTGTTATCTTTTACCTGAAGCTGAGCTTCGGGCGAGGACCCGAAAAGCTTGAAATTACCGTAGTCAAAATAAAACAGGTAGGGTGACGGATTAATCGACCGCAAAGCTCTGTAAACATTAAACTCATCGCCTTTAAATGAACTTGAAAACCTGCGCGACAAAACAATCTGAAACACATCGCCTCTAAAGCAATGTTGCCTGCCAAGTTCCACCATTTCCATAAATTCCTCATCAGTAAGATTGGACGTCTCTTTTCCTGCCACCTGAAACTGGTAAGTAGAGAATCGGTTACTAAAAATAATTTGCTCTATTACGTCAAGAGAACTACCGGTATTCCCAAAACCAAATTCATGCAATCTCAGTTCGTTAAAAAAATGATCCACAATTATCACGTACCGGTATAATTTATAGACCATATCAGGAATAAATTTTTCAGGGTCGATCTCTACATCTTCAAAATACCTGACTGCATCGTAAGTTGTATAGCCAAATAGTCCCAAAGATTTAAACCTCGCATCCTGTGAATCAAGTTCAAACGATTTTTTAAAATCCTCAAGTAAAGCTGGCAGACGCTTGTCACCTGTTTTAAGTTCTATGCTGCGAATAGTTTCGTCAGGATAGCGCATCGTCACCGTTCCCTGTTGCACTTCAAATGAAGCAATCGGGCAGCAGCAGATAAAGGATAAGCTGTTTTCGCGTCCGTGATAGTCTGAGCTTTCCAACAAGATGCTTCCCATATAAACGTCGCGCAGTTTCAGATAGATGTTCACAGGAGTGAGCGTGTCAGCCAGAAGCTTCTTATAGTTGGTTTGAAGTTTATATTTCATAGTGATGTCGTTTTGGTAAAATAAAAAAGCCCACTCGAATGATCGGGCGGGCTTTTCTTAAATCTAAATATCCTTTCAACAAGACACAGCCGTGCACCGATCAATTATTGATCCGTACCACCACCATGCATTGAATGAAAATTGTTTCATATTAGTCTTCCTTCTTTTTTGCCACTTTACGAGCCTTTGGCTTTGCAGCTTCTTCCGTTACGGCTGTTGCTTTTTTCCTTGATGCTCTTTTCATGCGCTCTTTGATCTTCTTTTTAAGCCTTGAATTGCCAAAAGAGCCTATTGTACGTTTTCCCTTTTTTGATTTTTTGTCTCCTCTTCCCATTTAAATTTAAATTTGTGGGGCAATAATAAGGATGATTTGCGAAATACAAAAATTGAGACCTCAATTATTTGCTTTGCCTAGCATCAGCCGTAAGCAAACAAACCCGATAACCCCTGACAAAAGCGAGCCTGCTAGTACAGCAATTTTTGAACTATCGATCAGCGTGCCGTCATTAAAGGCCAGCAGGGTTATGAATATAGACATGGTGAAGCCTATTCCCGCGAGCAACCCAATTCCCAATAAATAAGAAATTTTAAGTCCTTTTGGAATAGAACACCACCCTATCCATACTCCCGCAGCTGCAAATAAAAAGATGCCAAATGGTTTGCCCAACAGCAACCCCAGGATAATCCCCAGGCTATTGGGCGAGCTCAAATCGCTGGCAAATGTAACCGGGATAGTTATAGCTGTATTAGCAAGCGCAAAAAGAGGCAACACAATAAACGCCACCGGCTTGTGAAGCCAATGCAAGAGTTTGACAGAGGGAGACTTATCATCACCTGTGCGAAATGGAATCGCAAATGCCAATAGCACTCCGGTAATCGTAGCATGAATACCAGAACGGTGCATGCAAAACCACATAACACATCCCAGAATCACATAAACCCAGAGTGACAGGATGTTTAATCGGTTTAGTAAAATCAGGAACGCAAAAATCAGTAAGGCAATTCCCAGATACAAAAGAGAAAAGTGAGTTGAATAGAATAAAGCAATAACGAGAATCGCCCCTAAGTCATCAATAATAGCGAGGGCGGTCAGGAATACTTTTAGTGAAAACGGAACACGATTTCCAAGCAACGAGAGTATTCCCAGTGAAAATGCAATGTCGGTAGCCATCGGTATGCCGTAGCCGCTTTGTGAAAGCATTCCGCGATTGAAGAAAAAATGAATACCGGCAGGTACCACCATTCCACCCACAGCAGCCAGCACCGGCAGCAATGACTTTTTAAAATCCTTGAGTTCACCAACATATATTTCGCGCTCAATCTCCAAACCTACCTGCAGAAAGAAAATTGCCATTAGTCCGTCATTAATCCAAAATTCTATAGGTTTCGAGGATGCGGAAATATGCCAAAAGTGTTGATAAGAACTGCCGAATGATGTGTTTGCCACAACCATGGAAGCGGCGGCACAGAATAGTAACACCATGCCACTGGACTTCTCGCTGTTAAGAAAGTCGTTGAAGAATTTCGGAAGCTTCATTTATTTATAGCATTGAACTTAAAGATAAAATATTCCTTTTGGTATTCGCCTTCGACCTTCCTATTTTTAAACAATCAAAAATTTCCTTCGTGTGAGAACCCTAATTATAGCTGCGCTTTTCTTTCTTCTTGTTGCCGAAAGTGGCGCCCAGCAAAAGACTTACGACACGCTGCCCAACCTTCCTGATCATTATAAGAAGCGTTACGAGCTTTTCAAGAAAGAGCCTATTGTAAAAGGGCAAGTGATCATGCTCGGCAACAGTATTACTGAAGGCGGCTTATGGAAAAAGTTATTGCAGGATTCCGGCGTGATCAACCGCGGAATCTCGGGTGATGTGACCTTTGGAATTCTCAACAGGATTAAAGACATTACGGATCGTCAGCCATCCAAAATATTCATCCTAATCGGGATCAACGATATCTCGCGTAATACGCCAGATGAGGTGATTCTCGAAAACATATTTACGATCATGGGCAAGATCAGAGGTCGCTCTCCAAAGACGAAAATCTATCTCCAAAGCATTTTGCCGATTAACGAATCGTTTAAGAATCTGAACCCAAATTACAAGGGCAAAAGCGATCACATTACGAAGATCAACGGGCAGCTTCAAAAGTACGCGACCAAGCAAAAGTATACTTATGTAGATTTGTACTCTAATTTTCTTGATAAAGACGGAACCCTTGATGCAAAGTATACCTACGATGGCTTGCACCTCAACGGCACAGGCTATGCTCAATGGGTAGAAGTTTTGAAGAGAGAAAAGTATTTGTGAGAATTGTCAGTTACTATTAATCGTTAAAATGAAAATCTCTCTCCTTGCTGTATTTAGTTTTTTTTTCTTATGCTCTTTTGCTCAATTCAAAAATATCAAGCTCGCCGAGCAAACTGATGATGCGTATCCGCCGGTGGAACCTTCCATAGCCATCAACAAGAAGAATCCAAAGAACATTGTGGTAGGTATGGCACTCAACCGTGTGGTAACAACCACCGATGGTGGTGAAACATGGAATGAAACCAAACTCACCTCGCCACTTGGGGTGTATGGCGACCCGGCCGTAATTGCTAATTATAAAGGAGAGGTTTTCTATTTTCATTTGGCGGACCCCAGCGGCAAGGGCCGCAGCGATGATGCCTGGCTTGACAGAATCGTTTGTCAAATATCCATTAATGAGGGCGCACTCTGGAGTGAGGGTGCTTCCATCGGCAACAACCCTCCTGCAGATCAGGACAAAGCATGGCCAGCCGTACATCCAAAGAAGAATTTTATCTGCACAACATGGACGCAGTTTGATAAATATGGAAGCGATAGTCCGAGTTGCCAATCCAACATCATGTTCAGTAAATCAGGAAGTGGCAACCGCTGGTCTAAACCGGTTCAGATCAATCAGAATCCTGGTGATTGCATCGATGACGACAACACTGCCATGGGTGCGGTTCCTGCTGTCAGTTCAGAAGGGAAAATTTTCGTTGCCTGGGCCAATCAGGGCAACATCTATTTTGACAGGTCGTATGACGAAGGTACCAATTGGCTGGCAAGCGACTTACTTATTGCCAAACAAGAGGGCGGTTGGTCAATGTCTGTTCCTGGTCTTGAGCGATGCAATGGATTACCAGTGCTGGCGGTCAACAATACTTTTACACGATACCGCGGATTATTATACGTGGTTTGGGCCGATCAAAGAAACGGGACTGACGACACCGATATCTGGCTTATCCGCTCCAGCAATCGGGGTGATTCCTGGACAAAACCGGTACGAGTAAACAAAGATGAACCAGGCACTCATCAATTCATGCCGTGGATTGCCATAGACGAAACTACGGGGCATGTTTTTATCGTCTATTACGATCGAAGAAATTATGAAGATCTCCAAACTGATGTTTATCTGGCTTATTCCTCTGATGGAGGTGATAGCTTTACTGATGCCAAAATCAGTGAGAGCCCATTTATACCAGACTCAAAGAAGTTCTTTGGCGACTATACTAATATTTCTGCGCATGGTGGAATCATCACACCTGTCTGGACGCGTATGGATAAGGGGCGTACCAGCGTATGGACCACTGTGATTAAAGATGTTGACTTAATTAAGAATGATCCGATACGCGACAAGGCGTTGCAAAAGCCGAAATAAAGTCGCATCGTGCAAGTGTTAATAACAGCTACTGAAATTCGAAAGTGAATATGTAAATTTGATGTAAAGACTCATCAGTGCATCCTTCGCGCCTAGCCGTAAAAATAATTTTCTTTCTCAACGGGTTTGTTCACGCTAATTATTTTTCACGTCTACCCAGAATCCAAGAGCAATTTTCTATTGATAACGGGGTCGTGGGGCTGGTGCTGCTTTCGTCATCAATAGGAGCATTATTGGCAATGCCCTTTACTGGATGGCTGATTATCCGAAACGGCAGCAGAAGGATAACCATTTTCTCTGCGTTCTTCTACTGCTCTCTAATCCCGTTTATTTCGTGGATGCCCTCCCTGTGGGCGTTGATCATCCTATTTTTTATTCTTGGTGTTTCGGCCGGCATGCTTGACGTTGCCATGAACTCGCAAGCAGTGATGGTAGAAAAGCAGTTAGGAAAACCTATCATGACTTCGTTTCACGCCCTTTTTAGCATAGGCATGGCGATAGGTGCTGTAACAGGTGCCTTGTTTACCAAAATTGGCTCAGGAATGTCGCTTCATTTTACGCTGGTTTCAGGGATCAGCATAGTCACCGTTTTTCTGGCCCGCTATTATCTTATCCATGATAAACCCAAAACGAAGACCAGTGAAGAACCGGCCTTCCGGCTGCCTAATGCCGTCATGGTGGGTATTGGCGTTATAGCCTTTTGCAGCATGCTGGGTGAAGGCGCTATGGCCGACTGGAGTACCAACTATATGGAGAACGTTGCGCATGCAGACAGGGCACTTGCTCCGCTGGGGTTATCTGCTTTCGCGATAGCAATGACGATCGGCCGGATTTTTGGCGATGGTGCAAGAGTAAAGTTCGGGGATCGGTCACTGATGATTGCTTGCGGCCTTACAGCCACCGTTGGGTTATGCATCGCAATACTCTTTGTAAACCCAATAGTCGTTATTGTTGGATTGTTCATTGTAGGCATTGGGCTATCTGCTATCGTCCCTATTGCTTACAGCCTTGCAGGGCATACTAAAGGTCTTCCTCCCGGAGTCGGCTTAGCGATGGTGACCACAGTGGGCTATTCGGGTTTCTTGTTTGGTCCTCCCATTATCGGGTTCATTGCCGAGTGGCAAAACTTACGAATTGCATTAGGACTCGTGGCTGTCTTATTTGTAGTGATGACACTCTTAAGCGCTCAGCGAAAAAGTTAACAATCCTTTTGCTCTACATCGCAAGCCTCTCCTTTCAAAGAAGGCTCACTTCCTATTTCAGAAAATGCGTTGACGAAGACTTCAGATGGTTGTGCGCCCGAAACTCCGTATTTATTGTTGATTATATAAAACGGCACACCTGAGATGCCGCGTTGATGATTAGTTTGTTCTTCCAATTGTACTTCGGCAGAAAGTTCTTCACTTTTTAAAAAAGTGTCTACCCGATTGGCGTCCAAACCAAGTTGAGCGG
>Ga0206968_10200_pt1 | contig 16538 bp, 19 predicted proteins | sample Alteio_BWOrgHeat_22_FD_153254 | JGI IMG/M metagenome (GOLD analysis project Ga0206968, IMG submission 153254) | Enriched cells from forest soil in Barre Woods Harvard Forest LTER site, Petersham, Massachusetts, United States -... | ecosystem: Environmental > Terrestrial > Soil > Temperate forest >... | reverse complement strand
TGGACATTTTGGCAGCATAGTGAGCATGGTCGCGTGGACGGCACAACGGGCGATACGGATTTAGATTTCTTCAATGGCGGTTTGGCGCAGCTCAAAGCGTATGCGCCTCGCGGATTTTAGCGCCAAATCTGGAAGCGGTGTGACGGTTAAAAGTTGGCCTCGCTACGTACTTTTTTACACCATAAATGCGCCACCGGTTTTGCGAATGTATATATTTCGATAAAATTTGGCCCGGCACGCACCTTGCTCTTCCCTTTTGCACCAATCAACCTTTGTCCCACCTTTAGGGAGGAAAAATGAAAAAGCTAATTACCGTTTTGCTCAGCATGGGCTTTGCCACATCCGTTTACGCTGCAGATGCTGAAAATTCAGGCTCCGCGACCGTCGACCATTCAAAAAATCCGCTGACGGGAACGCAGACCACGACAAAAAAATGGAAAAGTAAAAAGAAAAACGCTCGCGGCGAAGCCGAGACCAACAGCAAAGAAACTACAAAAGAGATGACAGACGGATCGACTGAAAAAACAACTAAGACGACAACGGATTCGAAGTCGAACTAGTTTGTTCTGATGACTGTGCGAGAACGCGGGGTCTGAACGGGCCCCGCTTCTCTTATTTAAAAGGAGTATTTTACTCCAAGAATAAATCCCGCCGTCGCGGCTTCATCAATCTGCAGCGGGAAACTGGGATCACTGAGAGTGCCTTTCATGCGCACATCGCGATAGCCACCTTCGACAGAGAAGCTCGGCGTGATGCAATATCCGACCCCCGCCTGATACCCGATGAGGCCATGCATGTTATCCGTGCTCTTGCTCAAAAAGGTGAGAGGAAAGTTGGGTCCCAAGTAAACATAGAAGTCGGATCCAAAAGAGTAATTGAGGTTGGTCGCGGCCGACCAGAGATTGGACCCGCCATTGTCGCTATAGGTTCCATGCACGCTAAAACTGCCGGCGTTGCCAATGAGACCGTTTGAGTGGCGAACAAAGTCAAAGGCCAACTCTCCACTAAAACCAAAAGAGTTAGGGCGGCGAAAAATGTATCCACCGCCCACGCCAGGGGCGGTGTTGGTCGCCTCACTCGCGGTAAAAGGAGTGGGCTGACCGAATAGATTGATCATGCCTTTATAGTTTACCCGGTTGGCGGTGCTGTAATACGCGGAAGCAAAAAAATGCCGGTCGGTGGAAGACGGTTCTGTCTTCGCGGGTAGGTTGTCTTTGAATTTCACTTTGGGTCGCGGTTTTGCTTTTGCCTTTTTTTGGAGCGGGGGCCTCGGGTGCGGGCTCATCGAACTGCGTGGCGTGTGCCATCGACATCGTCGCTAAAATGATGAGCGGTAGCGAACACAGAAAAAGGCGATCAATTGAAGGTGTCACAGCTGTTCACGGCGGCGCAAATCTGGAGGGTGGTCCCGTTGTTGGTATACGTCGCCGATCCACCTGTAGAGTTAAACTGAGCGCAGTTGGAATAACTGCCGGCGCAATTGGATAATGTGGCTTGCCCTGCGGCGTCCGTTCCTTGGATCAGCATCTGACAAATGCAGTTTTGTCCCGTGAAGGTCGTCAAGGTGACGTTGCTGGTGACGCCGAATTGGGAATTGCGTAAATCAATTTGATAGAGATTTCCGGTTTCCATCCAGAGACTGAATAGCACTTTGCCTTGCGCAGGCGGAGTGCTTGTCGTGTTGTTGTCGACTTTGAGGTCAAGCGTACCGCCACCTGTTCCACAGGCCGCTAGAAGGAGTGCTGCCGCACTGGCTAAAATTAATTTGGCGAATTTCATACCCATTATCCTTAAGTCCTATTTTAGCGGGTTTTACCGCCTTGAAACCACTGTTAGGATTTTGGATAGTTTGGGATTCTCTGATCTCACCGACAATGGAGTTGGCTGTCGAGGTGAAAAAGGGTTCGACAGCTTTTACGCGATGGGTGTTTCAGATTGGGATTGGTGCCCTCACCAAGCCTTGCCAATAGCCGCGATCACTTGTTGAAAGGCGGCATCGTTGAGGCAACTGGCATACTCCGCATCGCAACGCGAGACTTCAACGGAATGACCGTTACCCACCTCGCGCTGGACAACGGCCGCTGTGCCGGCGGCATCGGTGAGCACAACGGTCGGAGGATGGTCGCCGAAAGTGTTGAGGCTTGGTACCGCCAGGGTGCCGGATTGCATGGTCAGGGGAAGCGTCAATCCGAGCACAATGGGATTTGCGGATTCTCCCTGAGCCGCCGAAAGGACCAATGCACTTTGCGCCGTTTGCGCCTCTTTGAAGAGCACCAAGTCGGTCATTTTTTTGTAGTGGCTTGACGAGAGAAAGGCGTCTTCACCGGTCAGAATGTAGGTTCCGCCGGCGTTCACGAAATTCACGAGGGATTGTTGTCCCGCATCGGGTAGGTCGGCGGTATTATCCGTGGTGCCGAAGTGAAAAATCACCGCGTAGTCGCTTAGATCGATGGTGCCGTCGAATTTGCCGCTCGGAACGGTGGAGAGGGTGACTTCTAAGCCCAAATCGATCAGGGCCTTGGCAAAAGTGTCGGCTTCGCCCGCGCCTCCGTCCCAAAGAATATACATGCCACTTCTCACTAGAGTCATTCCGAGTTTCAAAGCCTGATCCAGGGGGATCGGAAGGACAGTGGATTTGCTGATCTTCGCATCGGTGAAATCGACGTTGGTGAGGTCCGTTTTCGCTAGCGAAGCGCCACGTAAATCGGCCTTTTGAAAATTCGCACCCGTGAGTATGGCTTCATCCAGTTTGGCGTTGCGGAAATTGCCATTGGACATATCGGCTTTTTGCAAATGAGCCCGACGCAAAAATGCGGAATTGAACTGGGCTCCCGAAGCTTGTACACCTTGCAGACTGGCGCCCGTCATGTCGGTCGAGTGCAATGTCGCGTCGGCCAAGTTGGCGCCGTCAAGAACGGCTCCTTCCAAGTTGGCTTGCGAGAGATCCGCCGAGCTCAAATCAACTCCGCTGAAATTCGTACTGTCCATGGTGGCCCCGACAAAAATGGCGCCGGGAAACGCGCTGCCGGTGAACGACATCATACTGAGGGCGTCGTTGGAAAAGTTAGCCTTGGCGAAATTGCATTTCTGGATATCGGCTCCGGCAAAATGTGTATTGACCAAGGAAGCGCCGGTAAAGTCGGTACTGTGAAGTGATGCGCCGCTGAGTTTAGCTCCATCGAGTGTGGCGCCCTTGAAGATCGTCGCCGTCAGGTTTGCCCCTTGGAAGGAATCCTGCGATAAAATGGCGTGTTCGAAGTTCGCTCCTGAAAAGTCGACGTTATCAAAATCAACCCCCGACACGGTCGCCCCATGTAAGTCGCCACACTGGCCAAAGTAGCCTGGATTAAGTCCGGTCTTACCCGTCGAATCGGCGCAGGTCGTGCCGTTGTAGCGAAATCCGAGATCTTCCGCGTGAACAGCTCCTGCAAAAGCCAAGATGAAAATCAAGAGTCGCATCGGGACCTCCGTTTAAGAGTGGCGATCTCTAGATTCTGCGACGTTGAATTTTACTGTGGCAAGAAATGAATCGGGGAGGCGCCGAGCGGCATGCGAGAGACCCGCTAAAAAGCCAATCCCGTTTCCACCGTCAGTGTAGAAACAGTGACCATACGCCCGGGCTCGACCTGCAGGCGCTCCGCTTTATAGGAAACTCCCAGATCAACAAAGTCCAGGCGACCGTTGGCACCAAGGCCGAATTGCGATGTGCCCAACAGCAAATTGGCGGCGGCGCGTTCGTCGAAATTATAGGTGGCGCCCCAGGAGAGCCGGCTGAAGAAGTCCACGGCGTCCGGCCGGCTGGTGTAATGAAGTGCGCTATGAAAAGCGTGACTGAAATCGCCGAGGCTTGAGCTGAAGCCAAAATCGAAAAGAGGCTGAATAGGCAGGCGATCGCCGGTTTGAAACACGGGAAAATTCGTGTAGGTCCACGAAAACATGGGATCCCAATTCGTCTTCCAGGCGTAAACCACACCGGGTTCGAGGTAAAGCGCGCTTTCATGTTTAATCTCGACGAGTGAAGGATCCGCAAGAGCATCAAAGACGGCGAAATTTTGGTAAACGTAATTGCGCTGCACATAGCGGCCGCTTAGGCCGACACGAAAATTATTATCGTCGGAAGAATAGAGTCCGGCATTGGCGAAAAGTTCAGACTCTTTGTACATCTGAGTCGAAATTTCGGGATAGGCGGGATTGCTTTGCGTAAAGGCGAAGCCGGCGCGAAACGGAACATAGCCAACCGCCCACCAATCGTGTTGAAACCAAACCGAAATGCTGGCTTTGGCGATCAGCGGGTCGGACTGTTGCAGCAACTCGTTGGCGACACTGAGTTGGTCGTTATTATTCAATTGTTCGCGATAGTGGTTCAGTTGCAGTAGTCTGTCGTTCCCCAGAATATTGATGCGGAGCTGTGTCTTTTGCTCATCGGCCATGAACGCTGGATTGCAATCCAAGTCGAGAGAACTGGCTTGCAGCGAATAGCACGCTCGGCCAAGGGTGTCTTGGCCTTGAGTCATGGACGGGCTGTCGTTAAATAGGTTGGGAATTCCGTTCACGTATTGGGCGGCGTGGGCACCGGCGCCCTCAATGACCAAACCTAAAATATAGAGCCAGAGGATCAGCCGCACGTCGGATAGATCTTCTGCAAAATTTGGGGCATGTCGATGAGTGTGGTGGCCGGATCGGTGGCCGCTGTTCCTTTTTCCATTTCCTTAAAAATATCTTGAATTTGCTGCTCAAGGTCAGTCAACTTCTCTTTTTTCTTGGGCTCCTTGGTGGCCAGGGCGACGTCTTGGAGGACTCCGGTCAAACTGCTGTCGACATTCTGGAGCCACTGAATCATAGCTGCAGGGGCGACCTGACAGCTGGCGGTGGTTTTTAGGCGAAAGGTGTTATTCAGGTCGTATTTGAAGATCACGAGTTTTAAGAGCGCCCGGTAAAGATACTCGCCCAGTGAAAACTGCACGCCCTGTACCTGTAATACGTCGACGGCGAGATGGAGGTCGCTTACGGCTTGTTCGCCATTAATCTCCGGTACGGCGTGGATGGCGTTGATGATCATGTCGATTTGTGCGGACAGCTCTTTCAGGCTCCCGGAATCTGCGGAAGATTTCGGACGATCGTTCCAATTGATCAGAATCCGTGCAAAGCCCATAAAGCGGGAGAGCACAAGTCCGTTCTTGGCGGCCAGTGCGGAGGCCAGAAAAATCCTCGCTTGTCCGTCGTAGGGATCCTGATTCACGCGCGCGATTAAGTTTTGAATGGCCGGATCGTAAGCGGCTTCGCAGTTGGGGCTGCAAACAATGGCTATGATCGTTGCCAAAGCCGCAATCACCAATAACAGAGACTTCATCCTTGAACCTTTCTGACCTTTACATATTTAAGATTAGCGTGAGCGCGTAGCGGGTAACCAGTGGGCTGATAATAACTTGCCTGAGGCTGGCTTTTATTTTCACCGGTTGTGTAAGCTGCACGGAATCCACGGAACTTTTGACTTGGAAGCCCTGAAAGCCTTTGGCAAACGCGTTGGTGAGCAGCGTAGAAAGAGCTTTGGTCATCGCTTGATTATAGATGTCTTCACTCCCCGGGGACAACTCGAGGTCGACGGTTTTGCCGGCCTGAAAGTCTTCCCAAGATCCCTGTACGAGTTGCACCGGCAAAGTAAATTTCCCCGAAGTCGCAAGTGGAAAGCCAGAGACTGAATCGGCCAATTGGAATTCACTGATCAAAACCAAAGCGCCATTGGCATTCTGCAACTGGACGCTTGAGAATCCGATAATTTTTCTTTTGCCAACAATGCCTTGAACTGTATCGTCGACCGGAACAGAGTCGGCTTTCAGCGCGGCTTTGAGTGTGCCAGTGGCCATCAGCTGACCGGTGATTCGAGTGGCTGCGCTCGTCAGCACGTAGGATTTTGATTTAGTGTCCAACGAATAAACCATGTCTTGGTATTGCGTTGTCAGTGTGCCCTTGAGGCTCCCCATGGGGACTTGCGCCTGAAGGCTAAACGAGACGATTGCCGTCAGTGCGGCGAATAGGCTTGTAATGAGAGATTGGCGCTCCATACGACTCCTTATATTTCACCGGTGGCTCCGTTGAGTACCATTGCAAATGGGGGCCCATCTCAACGGGAAACAAGTTGACGGAGAGCGCCGAGGGGATGAAAAAAATAATGGATCGTACGGAGTTTAGGCGGTGGGCTTGTGCGGGTCGCATGTCCCTCGTCCGAAAATCGCTATTTAGCGATATTGCCCGCGAGAGTGAAATAGTTCGGTTTGGCGGACAGTCAGTTTGAATTAGTTGTCGCTGACAGTCTGATATCGCCATTTAGCGATATTCGGTGGGAAGGGGTGTGCTCATGTGCCTGACCGGTAAACCTCCAAACCATCGGAAGTTCGGTTTCACGTGGATGGGTCCGCCATTGCGCAGGACTAAATATTGCAGCTACCTTGAAATTCAGTGAGTGAACTTCGAAGGGGAAATGCAATGCAACAAACCGATGAAGAATTACGAAGGGCCGTGGCCAGAAACTGGAGTTTGCCAATCCGGCGAAAAATACTGGGTGAGGATGTACCGGTTTATTCAACCACTATAAATAAAAGTCCGCTCGAGGTGCAGTCCATATTAGAAATAGTTGAGAATTTACCTTTGTTTTTTGAATTCCTCGAAAGTGTTCACGTCGTCGAAAGTAACAGATCGGAGTGGCATTTTAGGAATAAGCTTCAACCGGACGTTAAGGTTTCAATACGCATGCGGACTTCGCCTATTGAAAGCGGATGGATTTGGGAACCCGAAGACAACGCCCATATTAAGTATCTTGTAGCCATGACCTCCGAGCCGGCACAAGCGGACCGTGGAACGGTCGTACGGATGCAGGTGAAATACGAGAGTTTGGCAGCGGAAATAGCAGCAAAATTCGAAAAGCTGTTTGGGGATGATGCGGAGATGATCGCCAAAAAAAATCTCCAGAGATTTAAGGCCTTTTGCGAAACGGGGAATATTCCCACGACGGAGGGGCAACCCAGCGGACGTGAGAGTGAGAACAACGGAAACATGAACCATTGAGAGGACACCAATGAAAGCACTGTGTTGGGAAGGCAAGCAAAATGTAATGGTTAAAAATGTTAATGATCCAAAAATTCTTCGCCCTGACGATGTGATCATAAGAATTACCACCGCTGCAATTTGTGGTTCTGATCTCCATCTCTACAATGGCTATGTTCCGAGCATGCAAAAGGGAGACATACTTGGCCATGAGAATATGGGGGAAATTGTTGAGGTCGGACCTGCGGTCAAAAAATTGAAAGTAGGAAATAAAATTGTCGTCTCTTTCGATATTGGTTGTGGCAAATGTTATCATTGTGAGCGTCAGGAATTTTCAGTCTGCGACAATTCCAACCCGAATCGGCATCTTGTGGACGCCATGTATGGGCACGGAGGAGCGGGGCTTTTTGGTTTCTCGCACCTGAATGGCGGATATGCCGGAGGACAGGCCCAATTTCTTCGAGTGCCCTATGCCGAGGTGAATTCGGTGGTCGTGCCTAATGACATTGCCGACGAGAAGGTTCTATTTCTTAGCGACATTTTTCCCACGGGTTGGATGGCGGCTGAAAATTGCGATATCAAACCGGGAGATACGGTTGCTATTTGGGGCGCGGGACCAGTGGGCCAAATGGCTATTCGCAGTGCCTTTTTGCAAGGTGCGGAGCGGGTCATCGCCATCGACCATATCGAAAGTCGATTGCAACTGGCGGAACGGGCGGGCGCCGAATGCGTTAATTTTGATCAAACGGAAGAAGGTATTTTAGACGAGCTTGCCTTTTTGACTGGTGGTGTGGGTCCTGATTCTTGTTTAGATGCGGTGGGATTGGAAGCTCACGGACATTCGGTCACCGCTTTGTTGGACCGGGCAAAAGCGGCAGTTGGTTTGGCCACGGATCGACCCGATGTCTTACGGCAAGCCATCCAAGCCTGCCGGAAAGCGGGAACAGTCTCGGTGCCTGGGGTCTACGCGGCGTTTTTGGATAAGATTCCTTTCGGGGCCGCATTCGCAAAAGGTCTCAAATTCAAAATGGGACAAACGCACACGCAAAAATATATGGCCCCCTTGTTAGAAAGGGTTCTCGAGGGAGAAATTGATCCTTCGGAAATTATTAGTCACCGCATCGACATTGATGAGGGTCCGCAAGCTTATCATGACTTCAACGTCGATAAGGAAAATGTGCGGAAAGTTGTTATTAAAATGCATTGAAGGGGATTTACTCCTTCATCATCAACCGCCACTCGATCCTCGCGCTAATGCGTTTGAGCTTCTCATAGCGGGCACTATCAAAATCTGGCTTGCGCTGCGACTTCTCGCAAAGATAGAGAGTGCAAGTTTCTCGTAAATGGGGTGGTACCAAACAGCCATTGCAGCCAATGAACCTAAGCGCATGGGCGGAGCGCTCGATGTTCACTCCCCGTTTTAGGTTTACACTTTCGACGTGTGCGCAAATGCTGTCCTTGCACGCGCAGCCCGAGAGTTCACATTCTCCGCACTGCGAAGACGTGAAACGATAGAGTTCGTTAAAAATTTGCATCTTACGTTTAAGCAGAATTTGCGACACGGTCCGTAACTAGCAGAAGTGGGCAGCTATTGAAAGACCTTATATCGGCGCGCCAGCGTTCACAAGCATTTCGACTAGCCACGCCGGTGCCTGAAATTCCTTTGCCAGATGTAGAGGCGTGTACCAACTGAGGTCACACCAAAAGCTACCAGGACATGTGTCACCAGTCATTATCATGAACAGGTAAGTTCATGAAATTGAGAAGGGTGCAAATTGGCTCCTCTTCGACTGAGTGTCGTGAGACATCAAAGACGGGGCGTCGCCTTGCCGAGGCGGGAACGGGCTTCATTATCATGAACAGGTAAGTTCATGAAATTGAGAAGGGTGCAAATTGGCTCCTCTTCGACTGAGTGTCGTGAGACATCAAAGACGGGGCTCAAACCGTGAATTCGGCCTCCGGAGCTTCGCTTGCTTTTCCAGGACGTCGCCTTGCCAAGCCGAAGATCGCGGGTACACGATTATTTGGGTGAGCGCGTAGTTCTATTTTGTTCGAAATTTGGAGCGGGAGACGGGGCTCAAACCCGCGACCTTCGCCTTGGCAAGGCGACGCTCTATCAACTGAGCTACTCCCGCGGTCGCTGAGAAGGGTTTAGTCATAACTTTCAACCCCTTTGGCAGTCAAAGCCTTAATTGGCTGGCTTTTCTTTTTCAGCTTTTATCTGTTTGATTTCGGCGTCTTCCAGCATCTGGGAGACTACGTATTCGCTTCCCTTGGTGTGGCTTAGAAAAAGCCACCGGTGGTCTAAGGCGACGGGTAGGGCGACGGGGCGGCCACTTAGTTTGATGCGTGTGATCAGTCCACTTTTCGGGGTGAAGACGCAGAAGCTGCTGTCGTAGCACGGTGTCCAGATTGTCCAACCCTTGTGGAGCCAATCCATTGAGTATTCTTCGATGTATTTGCTTTTCAAGCGCGCCGACCACGTGTCCGTGAGCGGGTTGCGATTCTCAGCGGCGACACGCCAATAGACTTTTCCCGACTTGGCGTCGATGTGACTCAAAGCGCCGCTGGTGTCCAAGATCGAGAGGCGATTCATCGCCGGCAAGTACGTGGGACTGCTCGCGGGCGGTTTGACGATTTCCGCTTCCCAATCCACCTTGCCCTTTTTAGCGCCATCGATCTTGACCACTTTGGCGGCCAGCGTGGCGGCGTAGAGCTGGGTGCCGGCAACCACCACCGGACCCTTGATGGGATCGGTCAGCGTCACCGACCAAAGCATCTGCCATTCCGTGGGGTCGAGAGCGATCACATTGTTGTCGACGGTCGCGATGAGAGCGCCAAGTTCCGGCGCATGCGAAAGCAAGAATCCCGGCTTAAGATCCAAGTTCGGACTGTCTTCGTCGACGTGGCCCGTAACGCGATCGACGCCGATCATTTGCACGCCGTTAGAGGATTTGCTCGGGATGATGAGCGCCTTCTTCCAAATCACCGGGTCGGCGACGACCTCGCTCTTCACCGAATTCACCCAACGAATTTCGCCGGTGGCTTTATTTAAGCAAACCACATCGCCCATGGGATGAATCAGGTACGCGGAATTTTCATCAACTAAGACTGGATAAATCGCTTTGCCCGCGGGCAAATCTTTGAAGCGATATTTCCAGCGAATACTGCCATCGGCGCTGATGGCAGCCGCCCAGGGCGTCTTGCCGCTCACGAAAAAGCCGCTGGCGTCACCGGTCACGTTTTGCGCGTCCAGATTTTCGGCCTCGAAATCTATGGCTTTGTGTTCATACTCTTCGTAACCCTTCGCGCGCGGTGAATTTTGCGGATCCGTGGCGGTTCGTTGGAAATTGTAGCGCTGGTAAAAGGTGGGCGCGCTTTCCGCAATCTCCTCAGGATGCGCGGGAATCGTTTGGCGATGTACGAATTCTCCCTGATCCAGGGAGGAGCGCAAATCCAATTTTGAATAAAGCAGAGGATTGCCCTTAAACAAAAGATAGGCCACGGCCACGCAATAAGCGCAAAAGGCGAATACCCAATACCATTTTACTTTGCGCGATTCGTAGTCCATTGAACCTCACTCAGTTGCTTGAACGCCAAATCGCTGGCGCAAAAATCCTTAACTTCGAACGCACGGTAGGAACTCTTCTCGCGGAAATTGCGCACCTGAAAGACGCTGCTCAAGGTCACAAAGTCAGAATCTTTCTTCTTCATCTCCTGGCATGCACCTCTAAGATCGAGATAGCGCAAGTACGGATTGCAATACATGGCCGGTTGGCGCGAGAGTTGCGGCTCAATGTCGATTTCTTCCACACGATTCTTGTAAATCGCGAACGTGCGCTGCTCACACTCTTCGTGCGCGGCCTCGGGGTGAAGGGTCCAAACGTTCAAAAATCCGCGCAGCGCGGATTCGCGCGGCAGAGACAAGAAAGGCGAAATTTGCGCCGCCCAGAATAGCGCCAAAAACGCTCCACCCCAGACGAACGAAGGTTCCGGGCGAATGAAGGATTGATAAATGTATTCGCGCTCGGCTTTGCGCAGCTCCATTTCATCGAGTGCCACATACACCAGCACACCCAAGGCCAGACAGGCCCCCAAAAACTCACCGATATAAAGATGGGCGCAGTAATAAAGGAACAGACTCAGCCAACCCGTCATAAAATAGCGTCCGTCGCGAAACAGCAAGGCCGCGCCGCCGATCATATTCACCAAGACACTGATGGCCGCGAGCCACTCCGCGATTTTCACGGGCAGAAGAAGGTGATCGGAGTACCAAGCCCCGGTCAGCCAATCGGCAGCGGCCTGGGAAAGTCCGCGCGCCACGAAAAACGAAACAATCAATCGTCGCATCATCCGGTGCTTCGAGGGCACCAAAAGATACGCTGTGGACATGAACAGAATGAAGTAACCCTCATTGCTGCTCATGCGTAAGTCTTGAAAATAAAGTCCGAGTGCGAGGCCAAACGCGATCAGCAGCAGGTAAAATCCAAAGGTCACCCAGTCGGTCAGAATCAAAATGACCGCCGCGAGAACTGCAAATATCGAGTAGCTGTAGAAAAACAGCGCCGTGAGCGCCACCGGCAGGTGTAACCAGCTACAGCTTTCCATGAACGAGCGGCACATCGGTTGCCCTTGCGCCGCCAACTTCACCGGCAAGGAACCTTCATGCGACCAATAAATAAAAAGCATCAGGTGAAAAAGAGCCAGCAGTCCGCCGAGCGTCTTCAATGATCCTGACTTTTTAACTTCCCAAATGTTGGCCTTAAGAATTTCCATTCCGGTCTTTCGCGATTTGCAATAGGCCAAGACCCTATCGCAAAATGGCCGGACGAGCAAAACCTAATGAATTTTGGGAACTTTGCAGAATGATTCAGATTTTTCTTGTTTGCGCGGCCGAGGTTTCGTATTAGCCCACCTGGCGACGATCACTGGCTCCCGTGGAGCGCCGATCTTCCGAACTATTCCGCCGCTCTTCCTGCTCAGGATCCCGAGCCGCACCGTCTTGAGTGCGGCGATCCGGAGAATTGACCCGGCGTTGCGCAAGTCGCACCCGCGATTGACTCATTTGCTCAAGTTCCGATTGGCGTTGAATATTGATGAACGCCCGCCAACGCCAGAACAACATCAAAATCGTGGCAATGGCCACCCACATAAAGTTGGGAGTTCCAGGCTTGGGCGGCGCGGGTACTTCGACATAATAAAAATCGCCATCATGACCAATCCGCTCATGCGGCTGCGCCGGACTATTGATCACGCGCGAAGGCTCCGGCGAGTTCCAGTCATAGCGCTGCTGGGCCGCGGCCGGAAAAGCTATCCAAAAGATCGCCAATATTGCAAGAATTCGAACACTTAACTTAGGCAGTATATTCCCCCAGGTTACTTCTCCCATAGAGTGCAACGCCTGGACCACTACGGGCTCCGCCATAAGCGATTGAGCGCGTCGCGCATTTGGCACCAGTCTATTTATTAGACATGTCCCAAAGTGAGAATTTATATAAACACAATTAGTTTAAACGATCGAAGGTCGTCCAGGGCACCAAGCAGATTCTCGAGCGTATTATAAGTGGCAGGTAAGTAGTTTTGACCTATTTTGTTTTTGCTTCAAACTTATATTCGCATGGATCTTTAGAAAGCAAACCTGCCATGAACTGGGTGCGAAAGGTTTCGTCGCACCTTTTATATCGGGCATAGTCTGTCTCACTGAATCGCAAACTTTTCGTGGTTTCACATGCGCGGCCTAGAAATCCCCTAAGAAATTGTCCAGTGAACGAGTTATCGCAGGGTTTATCACGCTTTTTTATATATTCTACTGTGCTAATCTCCAAATATGTACATTGGTGTTTGCCCGTTAGGCCTTTTAGGAATGCCGCAGAGTTTGAAGGATCACAAACTAGCTTATATATCTTTCCCTCATCCAGCCATTGTGGACCAGGCGCAAGAGGTTCGGTATTCGAATCTGCGACTTCAGCACGCGTGGTGATGGTAAATAGCAAGAGGATTGTTAGCACTAACTTCATAGGGGCCTCCACATTTTTAGTCTACATTTTTTTCCGCAGTGAGGATGGTGGATTTAGAGTGCGGCCTGACTTTGGTCTAAAGGTCTGAGTCAAAATGATTAAATCACTCCGACTCCGATCTAAACTCGGACTCAAACCTAAACCTAAACCTAAACCTAAACTTGGGCTTGGACTCAACTTAAACTTGGACTCGGACCCCTAACTCGGACTCCGCTTTCCCAATTCAAAAGCGGTTTTTATAGTACCCAATGGTGTACTCAGCGCCCGAGATGAGGCTAAATCCGACACTGACCCACAACCCGTAATAGCCGATGTCGCCTAAAGGCAGCCCAAACAACGGCTCGTAGATGAGTAGGCAGGGGATTGCGGCCATTTGGAAGGCGGTTTTCCATTTTCCGAAAGGTTTGGCGGCGATGATGATATTGTTGGCGGCGGCGACCGAGCGAATGCCTCCGATAAAGATATCGCGCGCTAAAAACAGAAAAACCATAACGGGATCCACGCGACCCATGGACAAGAGCATCACGATGGCGCCAAGAACCAGAATCTTGTCGGCAATGGGGTCCATTAAGCGGCCCATATTGCTTTCGACGTTAAACTTGCGCGCCAGGTAGCCATCCAGCCAATCGGTTATGGAGGCCAACACAAATAAACCGGCGGTCAGCCAGCCGGCCCACGGCCACATCATCAGAATGCCCACGATAATTGGTGCGGTACCTGCGCGTATGTAAGTCAGGATCATCGGCAGATGATTTTTCAGTTTGTTCCGCTGATCTGGGGTCATTAAAATGATATAACATCGCCAAGGAGCATAGTCGAGATGTTGCGAAGTGTCTGGCTGCTATTCCTCATCGTATTTTCCTCGGCTCATGCCGACGATCCGTTTTGGAAAAGTAAAGCCAAAGTTTATGAACGCGTGCAACAGGGCGAGGTGATCGTCAGCGTCAACGCGCATGATATCACTCCCAAAAAACCGCATATGGATTTGGATATCAAGGGCGGCGGCCATGTTCCCGCGCCTTGCAGTTTTGTGTACGCGGAATCGCGGAAATATGAGCAAGTCGCGCGTTATTCCGACTATGTCAAAGAGGCCAAGTTTAATCCCGACACGAATCAAATGCGCGTGAAGATTTCCGCCTTCGGTTTCTCGCGGGAACTCACTATGGCCATAACGGTGATCGCCGATCGCGACACGGAATTCCGCCTTCTGGACGGGCCAATGCCGGGATTCTGGTGGCGCTCACAAATGACCGAGTTCAAACCGGGCGTGTGCGAGATCGCCATGACGGGGGGATACAAATATGATGAGTTTCCCATACCGCGTTTCTTCCTGGAGTTCGGGATGGAGGTCATTTTCAAGCGTATGGCCCAGCAGATGCGCAGCCATGTCATGGCGCTTTACCACGGTGGCAAAACGGCTGGACAAGGGGACGGAAGGCATGAAAGAATCCTCTCGAATTTCATGGCCTTAGGAGAGTAAGTTGCAGGAATTTTTCAGCTACGAAAGACGTGTCGCATTTGTCGATACGGACGCCATGGGTGTCGTACATCACGCCAATTATTTGCACTATCTGGAAGAAGCGCGCGTCGCCTGGATGCGCGAGCGCGGCCTAACGTTCACCCACTATCCGGCGTGTGATCGCATCCTGGCTCTTCTGCACTACCAAGTTTGGCATCTCAAACCCGCTCTTTTTGACGATATGCTGCGTGTGGTGTTGCAGGTCCGCCGTGATAAATTGAAAATTCAATTTCAGTACTCGATTTTTAAGGGCGAAGACATGATCGCGCAGGCGGAGACTTTGCATATTCCGGTCGACCGGGAATTGAAGGCGGTGCGGCCGCATGCCCATTTACTCAAACACATGGAGAGTGAACCGTGGAACGAAACCTGGCTCTTGAATTCGTAAGAATCACCGAAGCCGCGGCACTATCGAGCGCGCGGCTCATGGGTCGTGGCGATGAAAAAGCCGCGGATCAGGCGGCGGTGGATGCCATGCGCAAGGCTTTCGACACAGTCTACATCGACGGCGTGGTTGTGATCGGCGAGGGGGAGCGCGATGAAGCTCCCATGCTTTATATCGGGGAAAAGGTCGGGCGTGGCGGTAGCGGCGCGCCGACCATCGACATCGCCTTGGATCCTTTGGAAGGGACCACAATTTGCGCCACCGGAGGTGTGGGTGCGGTCTCCGTAATTGCCGCGGCCGAACGGGGAAATTTTTTGCACGCACCCGATACCTATATGGAAAAGATCGCGTGCGGACCGGCTGCGGCCGGTAAAATCTCGCTGCAGAAATCGGCGACGGAAAATATTCATATTGTCGCCGAAGTTTTGTCAAAGCCCGTTTCCGACGTGACAGTGGTCATCCTTGAGCGGCCGCGCCACAAGGACCTCATCGCGGAAGTGCGCAAGACCGGCGCGCGCATCCGTCTCATCGGCGATGGCGATGTCTCCGCGGGGATCGCCACCTGCTGGCCGGATTCAGGCATCGATTTGTTGATGGGAATAGGCGGCGCACCCGAGGGTGTGATCACGGCCGCCGCGAATAAATGCCTCGGCGGCGACTTTCAAGGCCGATTGAAGTTTCGCAGTGAAGAGGAGCGGCTGCGCGCGACGAGAATGGGTCTTAAAGAAACGGAAAAGATTTTTAAGCTCGAGGATCTCGCTCGCGGCTCGGTGATGTTTTGCGCGACCGGCGTGACGGACGGTCCATTGCTGAAGGGTGTGCGCGCGCTTCCGGGAAATCGCGCCAATACACACTCGATCGTCATGCGCTCGGCGACCGGTACAGTCCGGCGGATCGAGGCGGAACATAACTTCAACATCAAAGCCAAGGTGTGATTTCCCATGCCCTCGTTTCGCTGCTTTCATTGTGGTGCTGAAATTTCATTCGTGGATCGCGTCGGCATACGCGCCGAGTGTGAGAAGTGCCATAGCGACGCGCACGCATGCAAGAACTGCGTCTTCTATGATCCGAAAGTCTACAATGAGTGCAAGGAACCTCAAGCTGAAGTGGTGCGCGAAAAAGAGCGCGCCAATGTTTGTGATTACTTTCAGCCGGGCCACGGTGCGGGTAGTGGTGCAAAAACCAAGGAAGATTTGCTCAAGGCGGCCGAAGCTCTCTTCAAGAAAAAGTGACTTAGCGGTCTCATCAACCAAGTGTTAATAAAGCAAAAGTATCCTCGGAACTCGAACTCGATGTATTGACGGCGTCCTCTACAACTGCCATTGTTTCGAAGTGCTAAACAAGACTAACGGGAAGGCCAGAAAAAAAGTTATCGCCCGCGGGAAAGTTTCAAGCAGAGCCACGCCTGCGTCCTTGGAGATTGCGCGCGATCAAAATTTCTTTCATATTCTTGCACTGTTAAAAGCATCGAGTCAGATCGACGTCTCGGAGTATAAGTTCACCACCATTGGCCGGCGCATTCATCGGCAAATGAATCTGTTTAAGGTGCGGAAGCTCTCCGACTACGCCCGGTTTC
>Ga0206968_10199_pt1 | contig 16539 bp, 11 predicted proteins | sample Alteio_BWOrgHeat_22_FD_153254 | JGI IMG/M metagenome (GOLD analysis project Ga0206968, IMG submission 153254) | Enriched cells from forest soil in Barre Woods Harvard Forest LTER site, Petersham, Massachusetts, United States -... | ecosystem: Environmental > Terrestrial > Soil > Temperate forest >... | reverse complement strand
CGAGTTGCTGTAGCTTTCGGTGGTCAAGGTGAGGTGCCAATCCCCTCCGGAGACTTCGGCAAAGGATACGTTCACGTGATGAGCGAATGCAGTTTCCATGAAGTTCTAACTGAGCTCGATACGGTCACCGATTTTGTCAAATACCTGGCGGCAAAGGTAAACAGCAAGTGCAGTAAATTCATACTTGGTTCCGAGGCCAACCTGCTTGGTTGGTACTTGTTCAATGGACGAACTTTTCCGAGCGGTTTGGATGCAATTCTCGTCGACGACAGCATTTGGGAGGATATTCAGGAAAAACCCGAGTTCAAAAGGAGAAAAGAAGCGGATCGAGAAAGTTATTTCTGGGACCGGCTCATTGAATGTCTCTCCGACCCGGACGCCAAACCCGTCATTGAAGCCGGCCCACAACTTACAAACCTTGAATTCGCGCTCCGTTCGATGGCCCGTGAGGACCGTCTCTCCCGTCGCATCTTGGGCCGGGGTGTTCGTGAATTTGTCGAGCAGGCCAAAGCCGGGCGATTGCGTTCACGCATAATGCTATCGCCGAGTGGTGTGATCTACGTCTTTGCGTTTTTCAAGCCGGAAGAGGAAACCAAGCTCCGAACCGCCGAACTCGCTAACCGCTGTTTCCTCGCGCGCCACGTGGCCGGCTGTGGCGATACGGTCATCGGTGTCGGAATCAGCGAATATGTCCAAGGTATTGGGTCGGCTTCTGACCTAATCTATCTAAACCTGGGCAAGTGGTCTGTTTCGGACGACAAAAAAGCGCTGAGAATGAAAGCTGATTGCGGTTATTTCGCTGACGCGGCCATCCGACGCTTGAATATATCCGAGGATGAATACCCGGAATCAGGCTAATCGCCGCATAATGAGTGCGTCCCCTGCGAAATGCCTAAATTCACGATGCCCGCGCTTAGCCCGCACCATTGAGGGCCAAGCGTGATCACAAGGTCTTTTGTCTTATGCTAACGGTAATACCACTTTTGTTTGCCATCGCTCCCCGCGATACCTAGATCTAGGGCCGGAAAAACTAGCGACTGCCATGTTCGCGTATCCCAAATCCAGGGTCAACCACTGGAGGATCTTCATGGGCAACGTCCCTTGATCCACGAGCCGGTGTTTGCCTGGCGGCATTTTGGCTGGCAATCGCGCGGCTTGGCAAGGCCTTCTGGCCGTTTCTTGGGTGGAGAGGAATTACGTCACAGCGTCTTCAGGTATTCGATGACCGCCAGGCGTTCTGGCTCCGTCAGGTCGTCGCCGAAGGAGTGGCCGGCGTTGCCGCGTCCGGGGAGGGTGGTGTCGTAAATCTTGCGCCGCTCGATTCCGGGTAGCTTGGGATCAGCTGGCTCGTCCAAGACGGTGATCTTCCATCCCAGCTTAACGGGGTCGTAATCCTCCTTGCCGGTGAAAAAGGAGCGGGTGAAAATCTTGGGCCGTGCTTTGGAGTTGAGCACGTGGTAGACGGTGGGAACTGAGGCATTGTGGAAGTATGGAGCAGTGGCCCAGACGCCGTCCAGGGGCGGGGCCTGGTAACCCTTGGTGTTAGCAACGCGGTAGAGTTGCCCGTCCGGCCCTTTTTCCTGAGCGAACCAGCTCTGGTTGTAATATTCCAGGTTCCTCAGCGAGATGGCCCGTGCCAGGGTCGGGTCCGTGCCGATCTTATCGAGGGGCACGATTTTGTTGGGATAAGTCCAGCGCGGACCATAGGAGCCGTGACACTTGGCGCAGTTTTCGGTAAAGAGCGCTCGGCCGCTGGCCGCCAGCTCGGCATCCACCGTAAACGGATACTTGGGCGCCTCGACGGTGAGCAGGAAATCCCGGATGTCTGCAAAGGCCGGTTCCTGCTTTTTGATGTAGTCACTGCTGTTGAACGGGGTAAGTAAATTGGCCATGTCCACTCGCGTCGAGCGGGCGTCGATGCCGCCGGTCCAGTCGCGGGTTTTCTTTTTCTTGATCTGCCACCAAGCGGGGGGATCGCTGCACACGTTGGAGAAAAAATCCAACTCGACGGGCCGTTGCAGGCTCAAATCTTTGTCGCGGAGCTGCATCAGGTAGGCGACGGGCGTCACGGGATCGATAGTGCCGCGGACGTGGCTGAACCGAAAGGGCAGATTCATGGACAAACCGTCGGCGGCGCTCAAGTCGTCAAAGAGAGCTTGCAAGTCCAGCGAGGCATTCCCCAAGCCGATGTAAGTCTGGCCGGCAATCGAGCCGGCATGACACATCAGGCAATTGTTGACGATCCCTTTGCCCAACAGGCCCGAGGATTCCATGAGTCCGAAGGGCAGCTCCCGCTTGGCTAACGGGTTCGCCTGGAGACCGTAGCGCTGGCGAAAGGCCAGGCCGTAGTCGGCCGGTTTTTCCGCAAGGCCCCATTGCTTCCAAGCATTTTCATAGGCTTTGGCCGACCAAAGCGGAGGATTAAGCGGGTGGTTGAAAATGATTTCCCTGCCGTGCAAGGCCGATGCCGGCTCGCCGGCCTGGGTGCTCTCCGTGAAAAACAAGGAAAGTCCACCGGCGCAAGCAAAGATCAGATTTCGCAGGCAATTCCTCATGCTAGCTCCTCCTTGGACCCAGAAGCAGCCAGCGCCGACAACCGCTGCTAGCTTATTTCAATTTAGTCCCTTACAACTGTTTTCCAAGAAGCAGCGCGACATGTCTTGAGGCGACGGGGGCACTGCTGACGGATGCTTCGGGCGGCCCGTTCCGCTGGCCGGTCCGCCCGGATGCGGCGTCGCCCCGCAGGGTGCACCTCTGGGACCTGCGGACCAGCTTTATGCGAACTGTAATGACGCATTCGTTTACCATCACCGCAACGCCCTTATGCCCGCCAACCACTCCAGGCCGTCGAGCTGTTGCCCCATCTCTCGCTTGCTTTTCCGGTTCCGTGGCATAGAACAATTCGAGCGGTGGACTAGATAAGGGGCACTCCGGCAGGAGTCGGGAGGCCCATTAAAAAGTAAGCCGGCGCGGTGGAACATGGCGTTCCACTATGCCGGCTTTTTTGTTCTGCGGCCTTGCCTAGATGAAGTTTTCACCGACGAGCTCATACCGGTGTACGAACCGTGAACCAATTGGTATCGAAGTCAAGTGGAGGCCTGCTGATCGAGCAACCAGTCCAGATTTTCTGGACTACATACGATCCCCTAGACCTCGCTAGCGGCAGCCTTGACCCCCTCGGCTTCGCCCGCGGCTATCTGGCCCTCGCCGACCGATTCCTCCCGAGCTTCACCACGGTCACGACCATCCCCCGATATGTGTCGATGCTTTGCGCCGCATTGCGCGTTGTTCAAACCCACTACCGCCACGAACCGGGAATTGCCTCTTCCAAGGGCCGGCAAGAGCGGCTGAGACTGCTTAAGTCATTTGAGCGTGCGTGGGCCCTCGCGTGTGGACTCGCTTCCTCGGACCCGAGCATCGGCCAGGAAGCCACTAGAGGATTGCGCGGGATTCGCTACGTCAACAGACGCCTCGAAACGCTCTCTGGGCGCGAAAAGTACGTCCAGACCGGCTCTTATAACCTGCTGTCTAACCAGGTTCGTTATGGTGGCCTCGGCATCTACTCGGCATTCCTGGAGGAGTGTCACTTGGCGTCGATGCAGACTTTCACTCTGCGGCCGCTCGGCGAAGCGTTGGCCGAGGCGTTTCCGAGCCCTGACCAAGGTATGTCGGTCCATGAGGAAGATGCGCGGTTGTCGCTGGAGGCTCTCCGGGAATGGGGAAACCGCGCTCACATCGGAGCCTTTACGACACAGGAGGGGGCAACGCTGGCCGAGGCATTGCGGGGCGGCGAGGAGGCCGACTACCCTGACCACGTTCGGTGGGCAGCCCTACGAATGCTCATGAAGGTGAATCCACAGCCCGGCCATAATGAAGGGGAACTTCTCCGCAGTCTGGCAATCGAGCTGCGCAGCGGAACGTTCGACAAACTCGGGGTTCCATCAATGTGCCTGACTCAAATCGCGGCAACGCTCCATATACTCGAACCGTTCGAGCAGTTTTACCAGGGCGTGATATTCCTCTTCGAGCGAATTCGGGGGGCCGCCTCCGATGAAATCGAAGCAAGCCTTGCCGATCTGGCCTGCACGGAGCCTTTGGAAGAAGCGGCCGGGGCAATTCGCAAGAGCGCAGCCGACCTACGGAGGAACTTGCAAGCGGCCCGTGAGGTCAATCCGATGACAGCAAATGAGGTGGAGGTCGTTTTGCGTGAGTCGGGAATCCTCGCGCTCGCAGAAGATGTCCTTCGCCAGCCAAATGACGCCTCTGAATTAATGCGTCTAGTTCTCCGGCGCCACGGTCAGGTCCAGTCCGGCAAGTTCGATAAGGGTTTGCGGAAAGCCGCTTGGACCCGACTGTCAGGCGGCGACAAAGTTCAGCTGACAGCCCAGCGCCACCAGCTAGCCGCGTCACAACGACCAGCGGGTTGGAAGGACGTGGGCCGTCACCCATATCGCACTGGAAGTGCCATTGCATTTATCCAGGCATGCGGCATTGACTAAAGGGGCATCGTCCATGGCAAAAGCCACCAAAATGACCGCCCTTCCTCTCATCGACGCTGTCCGGCCAATGGATGCTGACGGCCCGCTCGTCTCATTGATTTGCTCCACATACGGCCTGTCACTCGACCAGCCCAACTTCTTCGAGCAGGACTTCCTCCCCACTGTTCTTGGTCTCGGCGGCGTTCGCGACCGAGGCTACGCCGTACCCGTGGCAATGGAACGCAAGCTGAAGGAGACTTATTCGGCTCTAGTCGCCGACGCGCACGCGCTCGCCGACGGGGGCCGACCAAGCCTCCAGATCGACATCCTTCCGGTCGGCCACCGGACAAACCACGCCAAGATCGTCCTGATCCACCGTAAGAGGTTAATCCGCCTCGTAGTCGCCTCGGCCAACCTCACCCACGAGGGCTACCGGAGGCAGAGAGAGGTGGCAGTTAATCTCGACTTCAAAGAGGGAGGGCCACTCCCCTTAGCAGTGCTTCGCCATGCGCTGGAGCGGTGGTCTGAGGTCCTTGGCACACTGTGCACTCAGCCGCTAAGGAAGGCATTTGACGCCGCTGTCCGCCAGGCGGAACGCTGGACGATGCCGACGGCGGTCTTACCGGGCCGCATGGTAGAGGTGGTGTTCGGGGGCGGTCCCCGGCCGCTGTGGCAGGCACTCGTGGAGGCCTGGCCTCGTGGCGAACCCCTTTTGGACTGGTGCATCTGCTCGCCCTTCTGGCCTGACGGCAGCGGCGGAGAAACTCCGTTCGAGGTGATTGTCCGCGGCCTCACAGAACGCGGTTCCCGCCTAGAAAATGCCCGGTTGGGGATCATGACTTGTGCCGATTCTCCGGGGGGAAAAGCCAGGCCGATGTTTCCGTTCCGGCTCGCACACCGCCTGTATGAAGGCGGATTCCCCGTCCGCAATGGCTACATTGCCGCAGCACGGTTGGAGGCTCTTCTGGAGGAAATGCCGGAAGGCATGGCTGAGGATCACCGAGAGCCGCACGCGAAGTGGGTGCTGTTGCGCGGTCCGAGTACCGCCGTCATCCTTATCGGGTCTGCGAACTTCACGCGAAAGGGTTTTGGGGTAGGCGTTCGGCCGGATGCAGCAAACATCGAGGCATGCGTGCTTCTCACCCTTCCCGCGACAGCGGTGGACCCGGAGGTCTGGATGCGCCCCCTCGCTCAAGAGGGAATCGTTGATCTGGCATTGTGCCAAGAGAGCCAGTTTCAGGAGCCAGCGCAGGAGCAGGATACCGACTCGCCCTGGCCTGACTTCATCGCTCGCATCGAGGTCGAAGCCCGCTGGCCGGATGGACCCGACCCAGTCGGCGCCGTGCGCGCCGTTCTACGTCCGGAGCCACACCCTGCATTCACCGTCTCCCTAGTCCAGGAATTGGGCGAGCCGCCATTTATGCACCTGTTGAATGTGACAGCAAACGCGGCACAAGAAGGAACTCATATCAGCGCGCCGGCAGATGCTCGGGGCATTCGCCGCGTGCTTACCAGTCGTGCGGTTCTGGTGAGTTGGGGCGAGCCATCCTCCTCGGTCCGCTTCCCCGTCAACATTGACGAGGATAGCAAGGCTGGGCTTCCCAGCGTGCTAGGGGCACGCCCGGACGAACAGCAACTCCTTTCTTATTTCCACGGCCGGATCAGTGAGGAGGACCTCATAGAGTTACTGGAGAAACGGGCAGCAGAGTCACTGACGGGCGCGCAGGCCCCGCCCCAGGAGGCCGAGCGCCTACGCCAACTCCAGAGCTACCTCCTTCGCGACTTTGTGGAGAGCCTGTTCGGTCTGGCCGAAACACTGCGGCAATCGATGCGCTCACCACGGGCGTTCGAGCAGGCGCTGGTAGGCGATTTCAGCCCGGTCAGTCTCGCCGAGCAGGTTCTACAGGCCTTTCGTGCTGGCCGACGTTCGCCGACCGCTGCCGCCTTCCAATTCGTTGAACTAATCCAGGTCGTCGCCGGACTGCAATTGGAGGGGGAGGAGTTGCAAGGAGAAAAGGAGGCGCTGGACGAAGTCCGTGCACGCGGGCTCGCCCGTCTGCTAGCGCTCGTGGGAAGTGCCGGGGAGCGGGAGGACTTTCGGCAGACTTGCAGCGACCGCGATTTCTCACGTTACGTCACGGCCTCGCTGGCGCTACCCCTCGCCCAGCAGTGGGCGAGCGTCGTCCTAAAGGACACGACTACTGCTGCCGCGACACCACTCGACTCCCGCACGGAGGCCCTCTTATGATCCCTCGTCTTGACAGTGCAGTTGATCTCGGTCGTGACCAGAAACGTATGTCCGACGAAGACCCCCAACGCCAGCCAGCCTCAGTGAACAAGCTTTTGGAAGCATTCTTCGGGTCGCTGGATTCGCGCACCGAGATTCAGTTGCTGGCCGACGAGGTTGGGATGGGGAAGACGTTTGTGGCCTTAGCGACAGCTTACGCCATTCTGGACGTTCTGCGGCACAAGCCGGCTGAAGACCAGCCGATCGATCTAAAGAAGTGCTATCGCGCCGTAGTGGTTGTCACACCTGCCGGTAACCATGCGCTCACGGAGAAATGGCACCGGGAGGTAGAGGCTTTTCGCACGCGCTGTTCGCGGAGCGCCGACGTAACTCGCTGGTTCCAGTCCCGGATATGCAGGACCCCCGAGGATTTAGTCGAGAGCCTGTGCCGAGCGCATGATCTGCGCCGCGACCCCACCAAGGCCCCCTGCGTCATTGTCTGTCAGGGCAACGTCTTTACGCGCCGTATGAATGACGCCGGGGAACGTCTCCGTTTTCTGACCGCCTGTCTATTCCGCTGGTGGGGTAACAAACTGAACAAAGAAGAACGTTACCACATCGTTCGGCGTGCGGCTGAGGTCCGCGGGTTCTCTAGTTGGGGCGGGCTGGCCCGGCGCGTGGGAACGGGAGACTATGAGGTAAATCTCTGGGACTTCCGGCAGCACGAAACATACTTGTCGGCCTCCCAGCACGAGAGGAAAGGCTGCGACCCGTTTCTCCAGAGCACCTACGACCAGACGCCCTTTACTTACGCCGAGGTCGCAAAGGCCCTGGACCAGTACGCACTTACGCCGGAGGGGGACGATTTCTTGCAAGCTAGCGGGGAACGGCTGCGCCAGGGAGTTCCCGAGCCAGGGGGCCTGCTGCCTTACTGCAAGTGGGCCGCCGAGCGGAAGGGGTATGCCGAATGGTACTTCAACGGGTTCAAGGACCGGCTTCTCCACCTCTACCGGAAAGTGATCCCCGTCTTGTTGAAGAACATGAAGTTGGACCTACCTCTTGTCATCGCCGACGAAGCCCACCACTGGCGTCATTCGCAACGGCAAGATTGTCAGGCCTTTCGACTGTATCTCGCACCGCTTGCCCGCCGGCTACTGATGTTGACCGCGACGCCGTTCCAGCTGCACCGGGACGAGTTGCTGGAGGTGCTCGCCACGGGGGATAGCATGGAGCCCGCGATCGGGGCGGACCGGGTCCAGGTCCTGCAGGCGAAACGCAACGGCCTTCAACAAGGGATGGAAGCCTCGGAAGAAGCCGGACGAGCTTTCTCGTGCAAGTGGGGTACTCTTGCCGAGCAGATGGCCGGCATTGACAAAAGGTTCACTACGGCGTTGGGTCGAATGCCGGCCGATGATGACCCGCGCACTCAGGAGATCGGAACGCACTGGGAAGAACTGCGCGGCGCGTCAGGCGATGAACGAAAAGGGGTATTGGAACGGGTGCCCGGCGCACTTCGACCGTTCTTTGATCGGGCCCTCCAGCTTCACGACGCCAACCTGCGCCTCCGGGACCTCATGGTTCCTTTAATCATTAGGCACCGGCGCCGGACGGAGCACCGCCGTTACTGGGTCGGCAGGGAATACCCGCCAGTTGCCAACGGCCAAGCCATGCGCCCGGACCGTAGTCAGCTACACTTAGCACCGGGTCAGCCGATCTTGCAGGGTGAGCTGGCGCAGTACCTGTTGATGAAGGTTGTTGCAGAAATGAGCCGCGGCAGGCACCGCACCACGCTGGGAATGGACCTGACGGGATGTTACACGACCCTCTGGCAAAGCAGCGCGGGGAGCAAGGCAGTGGAATCGGCGCTCCAGGCAGGTCAACACGGCCTGCTCGATATCTTGAAACGGATCACAGGGTACGGGAAGGAGGACAACCCTCGCGACGCTACGCACCCCAAGGTAGAAACTGTAGTCGCCGAAGTCTTGCGGCGATGGGACGAGGGCGAAAAATCGTTGATCTTCTGTTTCCGCGTCCCGACCGCCGAGACGCTTTACCGCATACTCTCCCAGGGCGTTGAACGCCGCTTGCAGGCAGCGCGTAAAGCACTTTTCGCGTCACGTGGGACGGAGACGGGAGGCGATTTCGACCCTGACAAAGCGATGCAGCAATTCCGTCGCTCACTTACGGCCCGCGAAGGATCGGGCGTCCCCCTCTTCCTCGACCGGGTCTTGCTCGGATGGCTGACGAGCATCGACTACAGCTTGCCGGCGTTAACGGGAGAAGACCTGGCCGCAATCGCAGGTCTTTGCGCGCGGGCTATCCACAACGGGCGGCCCCTGTTCCATGACTTCGAGCGTCCCGACCGCGTTTTCCTGAGCCGGGCAATTGAGCATGTTCTGGCGGCCCGACTCCTCCGCGGCCCCCTCGAGTTGCCGTCTGACAAACTTGGCGCAACTAAGGAATTGCTCGAGCAGATTGCGGGGGAAGATTGGGTCTGCTTTCGCTACGGGAAGGTTCCGCAAGCCGCGGACCGTGGGGTCGAGCGGGAAGATGACACCAGGCCCTCCGAACAGGTGGCCCGGACCAGCTTGGCGACAGTCTACGAGCTGCAACCCGAACCAGATCCCGCCTATTTGCAGCTGGTGCAGCGTGCTCTGGAGGCACAGCCGCGCGGGAATCGCCCGCGGATCGTGGACACGCTTCTATCTGGCCCCAACCTGTTTCTGCCGTTGGGAGACGCCCTCCAGCTCATCGACCAGGCCAGCGAGCAGCGGATTCGAAGAATGCGGAAACTGATAGTTGACGTATCATTGCAAGGGAGCGGGTGGAACTGGGGGCAACGCGCTGAGGTGCTGGACGCTGTAGTGCGCGCTTTTCTCCGCGAAGACATCCTCCTCCGGCTGCCGAGAGACGTTTTCCGGGGAGAGGATGAAACTTGGAGCGAAAGCCTGCTCCGCGGCTTTCACCAGATGCTGCCGGGTGCCGCGCAATTGGAGCCGCTCGCGGCACGTGTCGAGGAATTCCTCAACGAACTGTCGGAGATGGGCGAGGAGGAGCGGCAAGCACACCTGCAATACGCCATGAGAACTACAGCCACCTCGGTGGTCTTGGTGACCGGGTCGAGCGGAGGGGATCGCGATGCCATCTTCAGTGGCTTCAACACTCCGTTACTTCCAGACATCCTCGTCTGCACGGCGGTAGGACAAGAGGGGATTGACTTGCACCGGCATTGCAGACATGTGGTGCACTATGACCTCGGCTGGAACCCCGCGGCGATTGAGCAGAGAACAGGACGGGCTGACCGCATCGGCAGCAAAGCGTCACGGGAGAGGAAAATAGCCGGCCATCTTCCGGAGGACCAGCTTCCTGGACTGGACATCGCGATGCCGTACCTGGCAGGCACTTACGACGAGCGAATGTTCGAGCGCTTGCGTACCCGTGCCCAAGTCTTTGACATTTTGACCGGAGGCGACCCGACCGCCGACCAGGAGTCGGGCGCTTTCTGGCTTGACCCAGACAGCGAGGGAGAGGATGACGGCACCAGTTTCGTACCTTTGCCGAGGCAGATGCTCGACGATCTGCGGGTGAATCTCGCGGTCAGGGTCGATCCCTCTTCCGATCAGTGATCGAGGGATTCCTTGTTGGTGTGACAATACTTAGCCATCAGTTCGGCGCTTCCAATCAAAGTTTATGGTAAAGGGAATGCCAGTTTCATTTGCCATCCTGTGCTGAATGGCCTGGTTAATATCCGCCAGGGCTTTGTCAAAATCATGATTGGACTGAAAGGCGGAAAGGCTCGCGCAGCTGCAATGACGAAAAAACAGCGGTCCGAAAGTGCGAGAAAAGCGGCGAAAGCCCGCTGGAAAAACAAGTCTCAGTGACAACGGTAAGTCACACAAGATATTCCTACAAAACCGATCTTGACAAACTACCCCGGCCAGCTGGATAAGTGAGTTCGGGATTACTGCGCAGACTTCAACCCGTGCAAGGGGTTGAAGTCCCAGACAGTAATTGGATTGGGTTTGCTCCGAAGACTTGTTATGGCTTTGAACCCTGCCTGGGGCCTGCCAAATACACTCTGCGGAGCGGACAACGGGCATGGTGCGTAAACGCTGCCTGAATGCGTTTAACGCTTACGCACTTGTACCATAGCCATCGTCCGCGCTGCAAGAGCAAAATTGACAGGCTTTGCTGAGCCTCAGCAAAGCCTTTTTCGTTTTTGTGACTCGCATCAAAAGATTGGAGGTCGAAGATGCCAAGAGACGGTTTACTGTTGGTTGGATATTTGAATGAAGATGCCGCTGTAGACTACATGAAGAAGCGATGCAGCAATTCCTTCACGCACGACGAGAGTTCTTTGCGGACGGCATGGAGGGAAGCCTATAAAAAAGTCCAATCGCCTGTTGCTTGGCTGCATCCTTCAGTTCTTCGCGATATTCCTCCCAATCTCAAACACCATACCGATTTGATCGAACAAGACGCAGAATTTGCAGAGGTCCTTGATGGCATGGATTACAAGTTCCAAGTCATTGAGATTGACCCGCTTCTCGCTTTTCAGGTGGACATTGATTTTGCTAGGTCAGACCAAGCGTGCGCTGGCATAAACCAGAACCCATCAATTGCGGAAATGTTGCCCCGCTGTCTGCCAACAACAAAAGACACAATATCGTTCACCACCCACTTGCCAGCTAGTGGGAAGAAGGGAATCGTTCTAGAAACAGAAAATCGAAATGTCGTCGCTAAGGATGCGGAATATTGGGGAATTGATGCCCAAGATGGCCTGCATACGGCCGGGATCAAAATAGGCGCAAGACCATCACTGATCCAAGTGGTAAAGTTTGGCTCCAAGTATTTTCTAAAGAACGGCTACCATCGCGCTTTTGGCCTTCGCAAACGTGGCGCAACGGAAATGCCGTGTTTACTCTTGGATGGATTGCTTTGGGGACACGTTGGCGCTCATCCAGATGAACATCTTCCAGAGAGCCTGTTTTGGGCAGCGAACCCTGCGACGTGTGGACACTTCGTCCACGGCCTAGCGATGCAAACTAAGCTCCGACAGTGGATTCCTCAATACGAAATCAATGTGACTCCAGGTGGTCGCTGGAAAGATTAGTATCGCGACTTGGCTCACAATCTTCTTTGCGAGAGTTTTTTGTGACACTGACGGGAACAGTTGGAGTCCCGTTTTCAGGCTTGAACTTGACCTTAATGCTGTCCCGACGATGGATGGTCATCACTTTGTCGGAGGCGGTGCCATTCGTTTCCGAGTGGCACGCGTTTTCGTTTTGGTTCTTGTTGGTGTTCATGGCCGATCCCCCATGATAAGTCCTCTTCGGGTGGCCTACTGGAATTATATCGGATTCTTTTGCCGGGAAATCAAGCATGAGGGAGAAATATACGGAAGTCAAGGAAAAAATGAAATACGTTTTCGGGGCTGCGCTATTGACGCCTCCCTAATCATTCACGGCCTGAAAGATCCTTATCTTTATGCCCGGCGCGCTTAACGATACTTGGAAGTGGGTGGAGAATGACATGACGCTTTTAACCATCCCCAAAGGCCGGCCATTTCGTTCACCGGGACGCGCCGGAGCAAGTCACCAGGACGATGGTGCAGTGGTTGACGACAGAATCGAATGCCACGCCCAAAGCCGAGATAAGCCCAGATGAGAAGAAATAGATTCTGGGGTAGGGAATGATAGCAGCCGTCGTTATCGATCAGGGCGCCGATGCGTCCCCCGGAACGGACGCCGCGACTTGCTTGGCTACTTCCCCACCCAGGTCCCGCCGGTTGTCGTCGTATCGCTCCAGGACCCGAACGTCCCGATGGCGGGAGAAGCGTTGCACGGCACGGACGTTGCCTCCGGTAAGGTCCAGAGCCTCCGTAATTGCCGCGTGCCTCAGGCCATGGGGCCACACCTTGAAGCCGAGTCTCCGGCCAAGCTCGCGTACCACGCCGTATAGGCCGATCGCCGTCAATCGCCCCTTACCGGGGTGGGTTCGGTTCATGGAACAGAATAGCGGACCCGGAGCGGCGCCGCGAACCCCGATCCACGCATCCAGGGCCTTCTTAGTTTCCGGAGGAAGGGTTAGCTTCACCTTGGAGGTGCGGCCCTTCCCCAAGACGGCGACAGTCCCGCCTTCACGGTCCAAGTCTTCCAAATCGAGATTCAGAACTTCGGCACGGCGAAGCCCCAAGTCGAACAAGCAGCGGAGCAGCGCACGGTCGCGCATGCTCTTGGGGTCTTTCCGCTTAGCCAGGGAGTCGAGCATGTCCCGGAATCCGGCTCGCCCGGGCCCGCGGGTGTCCCGATATGGGTCAGCCTTCACGCTTTGAACTTCAATAGTCCAGGAAACCACGCCCAGGGTCCGGCCCAACTTGACCAAACTGCGGAGAGCAGTCAGCCTGCGGTTAATCGTGTTGGCTGCCAACTCGCGGTCCATGAGGTGCGCCTTGTAATCGAGAGCCAAGGCGTTCGCCTCTCCCGGACCTCGGGCCAAAAGTAAACTCGCAGCCTGTTCAAGGCTCGGTGCCTGGATGAACGCCTGGAAATCCTCCAGGTCTTGGCGGTAGGCAGTGATGGTCTCCGCCTTGCGGCCGTTCAGAAATGCCCGCAGCAAGCGGGCAGCCGCAGACTCGGGGTCGAGGCTGCCTCTTCGGCCAAGGGGAACGGGAAGATGTTCGGGCATGGATCATATCTCCAATATGAAATTGCCCTCCGGCAAGAGGCCCGGTGGGGGCCTCTTGGCCGGAGGGCAATGGAACCGATTACGCGACTCCGGTGCTGGCGAACTTGCCGCGTTCTGACTTTTTGAATCGAGAATCCTTCCCCTTGTCGCGGATCTCCCGCGCGATGCTGGAATAAAGAGTGGCGTGCGGCGTCTTACCGCCGGGCGTGGTCCAATAGCCCTTGGTCGCCATGACCTCGATCATCTCCTTGCAGGTCATTGGTTCGCCCTTCTCGGCGAGAACCTTGGCCGCCGCGTTCAGGCAACTCAACTGACCGTCCTGGCCCTTGGTCTCGGGCGGCTTTCCTTTCCCTTTTGATTTCCCTTTCGTTTTGGTCTTACTGCTTTCGCTCATGATTCACCTCCGTTTTCGATGGATGCTGCCATCCTCAGGCCGAGCCCACCTCGGGCCAGCAGGACACAGCTACCTCATCTTGCGAAGGATCATCAAGGCAATTCGGGCAGATTTGCAGGGATTTACATGTATTAGGCTTGGCTAACGCAATTTGTGCCCCGATTTCTTTGCGGCTGCCGTTTGCCCAGGCCCAGCGACTGACTGTGCATCCGGAGAAAGCTGCGAGCAAACGCATGGAAGGCCCCGCACCTGCCACCGGCGGTGCTCGTTTCGCCTATTACCTGGCTCGCGCGGCGGAGCATCTAGGTCACGTTCGTCGGGTGAAGGAAGTTTCCCTGTAACGATGTGACCGCTACCTCTCCTCAAATCCATAATTCTCAAAACGCAGCGTCCGGCAATTTTCGGTGACATCCCGGACAACCTTTTCGGGTGCGCCGTCCGGCAAGTCGGCCAGTACTTCGAGAGTGACTTCCACGTTTGCTCCGACAAGCCCCGTGAGATGTTGGACGACTTCCTCGGCGATGCGGCCAGCATCGCGGCCAAGACGCAAGGGATCCAGCGCAACCGAACCGTGAAATCGCACCAACATTCGGGGGCCGTCCTGCTGAGCGCCCGTGGCTCCCCCATCACCTCGCCCGCCAGTGAAAAATCCTTCGCTGGTTTCTTGAGAGGATTTGCCGGTTACGGCAGCTTCCCCGCCGGCCTGCCGCTGCTTCTGTTCTGCCGCGAGTTGAGCCGCGGCAGCCTCTGGCTTGACCAGCACGCTTTGCCCATCAAGGGCCGGACGTATGGCTTGCCCGGCGCGGAGGCCGTTGTACCGGGTGCGTTGCTCATCAAATCCTTCCGCGTAGGCGAAAGTCTCCTGCTGCCAATTTAGTTGGCCGACGCCATCAATAATGGCGCCAAGCAACACGTCCTCGTCCCGCATTCGGGGCAGGTACAAATACCGGGCGATGTCCTCGGCCAACTGCTTGATGCCGACATGATTGCCCCGCCAGAGAGGAATGCGATCCAATTCCAAACGCAGGCGGACGCCCCCGCACCGCAGCATAAGCATTTCTTCGTTCTTAAGCTTTTTCGCAGCTCGGGCCGCAAGCCCATCCTGCCCCTGAACTTTGATTTCTGCCCATTCGACGTTGCCCTTGGGGTCCGGTTGCCCCGGCACCAATAGCCACTGGTAGGTCTCGGGAATGCGCGCCTCGACTGTCTCCTCGGCAGCCTTGGTCTTTGTTTCCGCCTGCCGTGTTTGAAAGTTATCAAGGTTCAAGGTCGGATTTGGACCGGAGCCGTCGCGGATGATGGTGGTCCAGGCCAGGAATTGCTTGGCCGCCTGCCTTAATTCGCGCAACCGAGTGGCGTCGCCGGCAAGAAATACCAGCATGTTCTTGTAATTCCGCGGGCTGTTGCCGCGCGACTCCAATATCGCGGCCGCCTCTTGTTGTGCGGGGCTACCGGCGTCTTTAGCTGAGTGCGGATACTCGGGGCCAAGAATCACCAACCGAGCCTCGCGCTCGTCTGGCACGTCGCCGCTGCCCACGCAAGCGTGAACCTTGGAGAAATCGGCCCGAGTCCGCGCTTCCTCACGCAAGCGCCTCTGAATTTCGTCGTCCCCGTCTTGGTCGCTCAACTGGCTAGCGCGATCCTCAGCCAACCTAGTGACCGTGGGCACGGTCGAATACCAGTAGCGCTTACCCCCATCGTAAAGATAGGTAGCAGCATCCGTCAGCCGTCGCAGCGCGTCCCCAAAGGTGGCAACCGTTTCTCCCGGCTGGACGCATCCCAACTTCACGCGGCGGTCGTCGATGCCGCGGTTGGCCGCGCGTTGCATCGGGGCCGACCCCATATAGATGGTTCGCGCCACACGTCGGCAGGCCGAGTAGCGACCCAGGTTCGGGTTGCCCCGGTCGAGTGCTAGCGGCAGCGAGTTCGACCCATCGACATCCTTTTCGATGACTGGCACCCAATGGTCTTCCATGTAGCGAGTTAGCTCAAACTGCACAGATGGGTCGTCCACGGGGATTGTCGCCGGCAAGATCAGAAGGTTTTTGTCATCTCGATTCCACAATGTGTGAATTACTGCCGCCATGAGCCGCAACACGCCGCGAGTCCGCTGGAACTTGTCGAGCGTGGACCAGTCGTTGTATAGCCGGTCAAAAAGCTCTGGGTGGATGGGATAGGCCATCTTGATGCGGCGCTCGTAGTCCGCTTCCCGACATTCGGACGGAAACTCTTGCTGTTGCCCGCCATACAAATCGGAGAACGCCCGTGCCACGGCGTCCCGTTGCTTGGCTTTCTCATTGCTGAGCGGCTCGAACAGTCGCCGTCGGACGATCTCGAACCCCTCATCGGGGCTCGCCGGCCGCCAAGACGACTCCACTCTGCCAATTGCGTTCTTGATCCGATCCAGGGCTTTCTGCCCCCATTCGCCACCGATCTCGTTGTCCGACGACGGCACGCTCACTACCAGCAGGGTCTTCTTGGCAGCTTTCGCTGATTCGCTGATTGCCTGGGCAAAGGTGAACTGCGTATCAAAAGTGCCGGCAGGCAGGTTACTTCCTTCGTGCAATTGCCGCGCATAGGCCACCCATTCGTCAATCAGGATTAGACAAGGTGCGTACTTGTTGAAGAGCCTTTTCAGAGTGTCACCGGGGTTTGTGGCCTTCTTGTCGTCCTCTTCGACCTCCTTGTAGCCCTCCTTACCTCCGAGCTGCCAGGCGATTTCTCCCCACAGTGTCCGGACTATGCAGCCGTCC
>Ga0206968_10198_pt1 | contig 16549 bp, 14 predicted proteins | sample Alteio_BWOrgHeat_22_FD_153254 | JGI IMG/M metagenome (GOLD analysis project Ga0206968, IMG submission 153254) | Enriched cells from forest soil in Barre Woods Harvard Forest LTER site, Petersham, Massachusetts, United States -... | ecosystem: Environmental > Terrestrial > Soil > Temperate forest >... | reverse complement strand
GTTTGGATCTAATTTTTTTGCGGCAGCATAAACTGCATCATAAGTTTCTTTGAAAACTTTTGCTTTTAAATCAGCATCATTTACTTCGTGACAATATTCGCGTTTTGTTTTTAAACCTGCTTTTACTGCAAATGCATTTATTTCTTTAATTTGAATTTTAATTGCTTCGTGCGCAAATTTAATTGCTTCCAACATTTCATCTTCACTTACTTCTTTCATTTCACCTTCAACCATGGCAATGTCGGTTGCGTTACCGGCAACAATCATTTCAAGGGTATTGCCAACTAATTGTGTTTTGGTGGGATTGATGACTAATTTACCATCAATTTTAGCAACACGTACTTCGCTTATTGCACCATTAAAAGGAATATCACTTACGGCAATTGCTGCTGAAGCTGCTAATCCAACTAAAGCATCCGGCATGTTTTCTCTATCTGTAGAAATAAGCGATAACATCAATTGCGTATCGGCATGGTAATCTTCAGGAAATTGTGGACGTAAAGCACGGTCAACAATACGGGAAATTAAAACTTCGTAATCAGATAATTTTGCTTCGCGTTTAAAAAATCCTCCTGGGAAACGACCAGCAGAAGCAAATTTTTCTTGATAATCTACTGTTAATGGTAAAAAGTCTACGCCTTCTTTTGCGTCTTTGTTACTTACAATCGTAGCCAAAATCATGGTGTTACCAAGTTTTACTACTACCGATCCATCAGCTTGCTTTGCTAATTTCCCTGTTTCTAATGTTACGATTCGGCCATCGCCAAGATCAAAACTGTGTGTGATTCCTATTTGTGACATGTTTGTTTGTTTATGACGAGCCGTTTGCCCATCGGGTTTATATTAGTTTATGTTATATCCTTTAATAAAAAAGGCAATCCGAATAAATCGAATTGCCCCCTTTAGTTTATTGCATCCGTAATTATTTACGGATGTCTAATGTTTTAATAATTGCACGGTAACGAGTTAGATCAGTTTTCTTTAAATAATCTAATAACGCACGACGTTTACCAACTAAGTTTAATAAGGCACGTTGAGTACCAAAATCTTTCTTGTTATTTTTTAAATGACCAGTTAAATGGTCGATACGGTGTGTGAATAATGCAACTTGTGCCTCAGATGTACCAGTGTTTTTTTCACTTCCTGCGTACTTCTTAAAAATGTCCTTTTTTACTTGCGATGTCAAATACATATTATTTTCTTTTTTTATCGGGTAACAAAGATAATAAATTTTTAAGAACTCCAAAAAAAAGACTGAAAATAGCCTGTTTTTATTGGTTTTTGAAAGGAAAACACCCTGTAAGGTCTGTCAAATCGCTAAATTGATGATCTAGGTTTCGCATAGGCTAAGCTATTTCAAAGCTTTTTTTACCTTTATCCCATTATAACAAAATAAATGTTCTATTTCATTTCTATACTTTTTAGCGGAATTTTTATGATGGTTTCGCTCATTATTGCACTTGTAAAATATAGTAGTAATAAGAGTGGGTCAGGTAAATGGTTAATCGGTTTTTATTGCGTTAGCTTGTTTGCTCTTGTCTATTTTTCTTTTTACTAAAGAAGTAGTAAATAAAGGAAAAAATTTTGTAGAAAACATGATGCAAACACAATTTGATCAAATAAAGGTTTTAGACTCTTTAAATGATATGCAACAGATTAATGAAGATTCTGTTTTACAATCCAAACAAGTAAGTGTCTTATTAGAATTAGAGCCCGAAGAATATAAAAATAAAGTAGTAAGTCAGTTTTATTCGTATTTAGGTTTCAGGGATTATTTTCGCATGCCTTTGAGATACCCGTATTCATTGCATTGTATAGATTCTTTAGGAAATGCGCAATTATTTAATGAAGAAAATGTCGAGCAATTTGATGCGAATAGCAACGGAGAGATTTCTTGCGAATTAAGTAATATAAACACTTTCACCTTTAATAAAAACATATTGATTGGAACAAAAACAAAAAAGGAAAGAGAAAAACAAAGCTTAATTTATTTTGGATATGATTTAAATAAAAAGGAAATCAAAGAATTTAAAACGGAAAAGGAATTAATAAACTATGCAAAAGCAAATGGTTTTAATAAAGAGATTGAATTTTTTACTTGTAAAAAGTATTATGAATTATTTTGATCCTTTATAATTTTGCCATTTTCGTCTTCCGTAAATACCTGAGTTTGGCAACTGTTGCGAAGTTGAAGATATTCTTTGTAATTATTATTTAGCTCGGTTCTTTGATCAATAACTTCATCAAAATTTAAATTAAGAGTTATTAGCATTTCGCATGCTTCACGAATTCCGGAGTTGTTGCCATCATTAGTTGTGATATAATCAACTAAATTATTTTTGATGCAATAATTAGTAAATAAGGTTGTTGCATTTTTCCCGATCATAATTCTTATTCCACAAACTTTTGCTATTGATAAATCTAATACGTCGTCAAAAAAGTAAACAACTTCTTCTGGTTTAATATTTTTTTGGTGACAAATAAAATCCAATGCGTCTATTTTATGAGCAATCTTGTAAAATGCAAAATCAAAATGTTCTCGATTAGCAAAAAACTGCGCGCTTTCATTTTTTTCACCACTAATTATCCCCGTAATTGGTGGTTGTTTTGCTTTCAAAAAATAAGAGAAGCGTAGTAAATTTGTACCCATACTATCAATTTCACTAAACCCGCTACCTGTTTGCCCTTGTTTAAACCCGTCATTGAATACGCCATCCCAATCAAAAATAAAAGCTTTGGCTTTTATTAAACGACCAACTATGTCTGCTTGGTTGTTTACAAAACTACCAATGAATTTTTTTTGATTTTCCATTTATTTAAAAAGAAAAAAGCCATCAAAAGTGATGGCTTTATATTTATGATTTTAGATCTTGAATATCTAACATTCCAACAGGTTTACCATTATCGGTAACCACAATGGTATCCACATTTGTTTTTTTGAATAAAGTATTTGCGTCATTTAATAATACATTTCCTTCAATTGAAATTGGATCGCGGTATTCCAGATCAGATAATTTTTTATTCAAAACATCTCTGCCTTGATCCATAATTAATTTACGTAAAGATCCGTCAGTAAAAACACCTTTGATGCTTCCATCTGCTTTGGTCACAGTGATTGCGCCGTAACCAAATTCAGTCATTTTTACGATTGCATCAGTCAAAGAAGTTGATTCTATAACCAATGGATTAGTTCCTTTAATGGCCTCTTTTACCTTCACCATCATTAAACGGGTGTCTGCAATAAATTGATCAGTGCCAACTGTTGTGAAATTATTTTCTGTTAATTGTTTTAATACTTTTAGCGGTACAGTAATTGTATGTACACCAATATTAATAGCATTTCTAACATGCTCGGCATGACGAACAGATGAGAACATGATCTTGGTATCATAACCATAAACTTCAACAGCATCCACACATTGTTCAACTAAAGCTAATGCATCATGCCCTTGATCCTGTAAACGACCAACAAGTGGGCAAACGTAAGTTGCGCCCGCATGCATTGCCATATAAGCTTGTTGCAAAGTATAAACTAAATGTACATTAACTAATAAACCTTTATTTCGTAATAATTTACAAGCACGAACGCCTTCTAGAGAAACAGGAATTTTAAAAACAGTTTTGTTTTTATCTAAACCTAAAGCAAGTTGACGTTCTGCCTCTGCTAAAATTTCTTCGGCACTATTTCCTAAAGCTTCAATCTGAAGCACGGGTACAATTTTGCTTAATTTTACAATAGTACCATCAATATCAGTAATACCTTCTTTTTGCATGAAGGTTGGGGTAGTAGTTAAACCATTTAAAAAGCCAAGCTTAAATCCTTCTTCAATTTCTTTAAGATTTGCTGAGTCTAAATATAATTCCATGTTGTTTTTTTATAAGAGGTAAAGAAACTAAAAATAATCAATTTTACCTAAAACAAAACAAGCAAGTTTTTCAACTTGCTTGTTCATTAATGAAAGCTTTTGTGCTAATTATTCTATAATTATAACTAAGTATTTAGAAACACTCCAAAACTCTTCTGCGTTTGTAATTTCAATTTTCTCAACTGTTTTTTCTCCAACTAATTTATAAGAGCCACTTGGGTGAGTTGTAATAATTTTTGCTTTTTTAGAACCAATATTAATACTTGTGGTTTCGTCAATATTTACTTTAGTAAAATATTCTTTATTAAAGTCTTCTTTCAATTTATTGGTTTTACCAATGCCTATAAAGCCACCTTCTTTTGTAATGATATTTTTTTCTTTCAATTCTTTACTTGTGCCAAATGCATAGTAAGCGGTTTTAATGATTTGAGTTTTGGCTTCATTCTCTCCTTGAACATCTTTGTAATCAGTATTTAAACTTGATAATTCAATATTTAAACTTTCAATCTTGTTTTTCAAATCAGTGATCTCTTCATCTTTCAAATTTAAAGAAGCCTGAAGGTTTTCAATCATTTGTTGCATTCCCTCCAATTTCAAGTTACTATCTTTTAATTTTTTTGATAATGAGTTAATGCGATTTTTGTTTTTCCCCATCAAATCGTAGATAGCTTGGATGTCTTCTTTGATCTGGTCTTCTTTATTTTTCACATCACCACCAACAGTGCTCTTAGAAACAATTTTTTCTTTTTGTTTAATAGTATTAAGATTTTCCTGAATCTCATTAAATGTTGAGATGAATTCTTGTAACGCTAATTCCTTCTCATTTAACTTCCCACTTAAACCATCATTTACATTTTTTAAGCTATCGGCTAAAGGATTAACTTCTTTTTCTTTGCTATTACCGCATGAATTAAAAAAGATAGGTGTTGAAATTAGAAAAATTGCAACAAGTAAAAGACTAATTTTTTTCATTTTGTTATTTTTATATTAATTCAATTTTGACTCAAAAGTAACCCTAAATTTTTAGCAAAACTCATCATAAACCATTTTCAGGTGATCTGCAATCATTGCTGCTGTTCTTCCCTCAATATTATGACGTTCAACCATGTGAACTAATTCGCCATTCTTAAACAACGCAATGCTTGGGCTGCTTGGAGGATAAGGAGCAAAATGATCACGTGCTGTTTTAACAGCGTCAACATCAAATCCTGCAAATACAGTTGTTAATTTATTTGGAATTTTAGAATTTGTTAAACTCATTTTTACACCTGGTCTACATGCACCTGCTGCGCAACCGCAAACTGAGTTTACTACAACCAGCACAGTGCCTTCGTTTTTCAAAGCAGATTCTACTGAATCTGAGGTTAAAAGCTCTTCAAAACCAGAACTGGTTAATTCGGCTTTCATTGGTTTTACAATCGATTCTGGATACATTTTTTTAAATTTTGTACAAATTTATGCATAAAAGAGTTAACTATATTGAAAGTGTTTACAAAGTATTGTTAATTTATCATTGTTATTTGCCGTACAAAACAAAACATATTTTGTAACACAATTGAATTACTATATTTACCGAAATAAAATTAATTGATTTTTAAATAAATAAACTATGAAGTTAATCAAGTTTACTGCCTTTGCCGCCATTATTTTGGTTGCAAATTTAAAGGCTCAAAAAACTCCACAGAATTTACCAAAAGACATGGTGATTCATTCAACCCCTAAATTTATTGAAGAGGTAAAAAAAGTAGGTAAAGAAATTGTTATCCCATACAAACGTTACGAATTGGCGAATGGAATGCAAATTGTAATCCACGAAGATCATAGTGATCCAATTGTTTATGTAGATGTAACTTATCATGTTGGTAGTGCTCGTGAACAACAAGGTAGAAGCGGTTTTGCACATTTTTTTGAGCACATGATGTTTCAAGGCTCAAAAAATGTTGCTGATGAACAACACTTCAAAGTTATTACAGAAGCAGGTGGTACTTTAAACGGAACCACAAATACAGACAGAACAAATTACTTTGAAGTTGTACCAAGTAATCAGCTCGAAAAAATGTTATGGTTAGAGTCCGATCGTATGGGCTTTTTATTAGATTCAGTTACACAAAAGAAATTTGAAGTACAACGCGCCACGGTAAAAAATGAAAGAGGGCAGCGTTACGATAATGCTCCATATGGCTTGGTTAGTGAGAAGATAGGTGAGGCTTTATATCCAAAAGGGCATCCTTATAGTTGGACAACAATAGGTTATATTGATGATTTGAACCGAGTGGATGTAGGTGATCTGAAACGATTTTATATGCGTTGGTATGGGCCTAACAATGCGGTATTAACAGTAGCAGGTGATGTGAATACAGAAAAGGTTCTTGAGTATGCTGAAAAATATTTTGGAAGTATTCCTCGTGGTCCGGAAGTAAAACCACAAGTTGTAGTACCGGTTCCTTTAACTGAAAACCGCTATATTTCGTATGAAGATAATGTGAAATTGCCAATGTTAAGGATGGCATATCAAACCGAAAAAACAAATACAAAAGAAGATGCAGCCTTGGATTTTTTAGGGAATATTTTATCAGGCTCACAAGGTTCTCCATTTTATAAAGCATTTATCGAAACTAAAAAAGCTGTTGGTGCTAATGCATTTCAATACTCAAGGGAATTGGCAGGGCAATTTGAAATTATGATTCGTGCTAATCCAAATTCACCTTTGGTTGATATGGAAAAAGAAGTTTATCGTGTTTTAGAAGAGTGGGAGAAAAAAGGGGTAACTGATGACGATATTAATAAATTCAAAGCATCTTATCAAAGTGATTTGTATGATCGTTTAACTTCTGTTCAGGGAAAAGGAGCAACATTAGCTGCGAATTATACGTTTACAAAAGACGCGAATTTCATTAAGAAAGAAATAGAAATGGTTATGGCTGTTACAAAAGCAGATGTGATGGCAGTTTATACGAAATACATTAAAGGTAAAAAAGCTGTTATTTTGAGTTGTGTTCCAAAAGGAAAACCAGAATTGGCTGCTCAAAAAGATACTTGGCAAATGTATCAACGTACAGTAGAACCTGAAAGTGCTGAATATAAAAATTTAAATTACAAGGAGCCAAAAGATGATTTCAACAGAAGCGTCATGCCAAATGCCGGTCCTGCTAGTCCGGTTCCGGTTCCCGATTTTTACACTTCTCAATTTAAAAATGGAATCAAATTAATTGGTGTTGTAAATACCGATATCCCAAAATTGAATATCTTGATTAGCATTAAGAATGGCCATCGTTATGAACCACTTGAAAAGGCTGGCTTAGCGGCCTTATTGTCCGCTGTTTGGGGTCAAAGTACAACTAAAACAAAAGCAGATGAAATTGAAAATAAATTGGACAGATTAGGTAGCAGTATTCGTGCTTTTGCCGGCGAAGATGAAATCAATTGTTCCGTGGAATGTTTGAAAAGCAATTTACCCCAAACGATGGCTATTCTTAAAGAATCATTGTTTGAACCAAAATTTGATAAAGAAGAATTTGAAATAGAAAAGAAAGGTCAAATGGATGCCATAATTCAATCACAAATGTCAGCGGCAGCTTTGGCTGAGAATCTCTATAAAAAATTATTGTTCGGTAAAAATAATATTTTGGGAATTCAGGTTAATGGGACAAACAATAGCGTAAATAGTATTACAGTAGATGATGTTAAAGCATATTATGATCAATCTATGAATAGCAGCTTATTTGCGGTTTCTGTTTCAGGAGATGTAACAAAAGATGAAATAATGAAGGAATTGGCATTTTTGAATGATATCAAAGATAAGGGAGCTAAAAAATACGAGGAACCTTCACATCCAAATATAGACAAAACAAAGATCTTCTTCTGTGATAAAAAGAATGCAGCACAAAGTGAAATAAGAATTGGTTACATTGCTTTACCATATGATCCAACTGGTGAGTATTATAAAAGCCAAATTATGAATTTCTCTTTTGGTGGAGCTTTCAATAGTCGTACAAACTATTTATTACGCGAAATTAAAGGGTGGACCTATGGCTCAAGAAGTGGTTTCAGCGGCTCTAAATTTGCTGGTCCTTATACTTTTGCAGGTGGTTTTAAAGCAAACACTACTGATAGTGCCCTTGTTGAAATTATGAGTGAGATGAAAAAGTATCGTGAGAGTGGTATAACGTCAGAAGAACTCACATTTACTAAAAATGCAATGTCACAATCTGATGCTTTAAAATATGAAGCTCCGGTTCAAAAATTATATTTCATTAAACGTATTATGGATTATAATTTGGATAAAGATTTTGTGAGCAAGCAAACGGCAGTATTAAATGCTATTACTAAGCCAGAAATTGATGCTTTAGCAAAAAAGAATTTACCGATGGATAAGTTGGTAATTCTTGTTTTAGGAGATAAGGCATCAAATCTTGATAAAGTTAAAAAACTGGGTTATGATGTAGTTGAAATCGATAATGAAGGAAATGAGGTAAAATAAGATTTTAGAACCCCAAAAATCTCCCTAAAACCCTTAAAACGCTGTTTTAAGGGTTTTTTGTTAATTTCTTTTCACTTTGTAGGCTTATTTTTTGAAAAAGCTTGTCTGTATAAAAAAAACTTATTACATTTGCAGCCCTTATTTTTGGGAAACAACGCTTAAAAATCGAATAATAAAGTGGACGCATTAAGTTATAAAACCAAGTATCAAACCAAATCAACTGCTAAAAAGGAGTGGGTTTTGGTTGACGCAGAGAACGAAGTTGTTGGTCGTTTAGCAACAAAAATTGCTATGATCATTCGTGGAAAGCATAAAACAAACTATACTCCGCATATGGATGGTGGTGATAATGTAATTATTATCAATGCTGATAAAGTTAGATTTACAGGTAAAAAAGTAACAGATAAAGAATATTTAAGATACACTGGTTATCCAGGTGGGCAAAGAGTTGCAACGCCAAAAACATTATTAATGAAAAATCCTACCGAAATTTTAAGTCATGCTATTCATGGTATGTTACCTAAAGGTCGCTTAGGGCGCAATATCAATACGAATATCCGCATTTTTGTTGGTACAGAACATGGAATGGAAGCTCAGCAACCGAAGAAAATTGATTTAAGCAAAATTAAATAAGAATGGAAGTTATTAATACATCAGGACGTAGAAAAACATCAGTTGCTCGCATCTACATGACTAAAGGCAATGGTAACATTGTAGTTAATGGTAAAGATTACAAAACGTATTTTTCTACCCCAACTTTACAATATTATGTAACACAATCACTACAAGTTTCAAAAGCTGCTGCTGATTGGGATGTTACTGTAAATGTTGCAGGTGGCGGCATTACCGGTCAGGCACAAGCTATTCGTTTAGCAATTGCGAAGGCTTTAGTTGAATCAAACCCTGAACTTAAAAAAGATCTTCGTGCAGAAGGTTTAGTAACACGTGATCCACGTATGGTTGAGCGTAAGAAATTCGGTCAAAAGAAAGCTCGTGCCCGTTTCCAATTCAGTAAACGTTAATTTTTTAATTAAGAAAGAAGAATATATCCAATGTCTACAAGAACAACATTTAACGCATTATTAGAATCAGGTGCACATTTCGGTCACTTAAAACGTAAATGGAATCCCGCAATGGCTCCATATATTTATGCTGAAAAGAACGGTATTCACATTATCGATTTAAATAAAACTGTAGCTAAAGTTGACGAAGCAGCAAATGCTTTAAAACAAATTGCTCGTTCAGGTAAAAAAGTATTATTTGTGTCAACTAAAAAACAAGCTAAAGATATAGTTGCCGGCAAAGTTAGAGAAGTTAATATGCCTTTTGTAACAGAACGTTGGCCAGGTGGAATGTTAACTAATTTCAGTACAATTCGTAAATCGGTTCGTCGTATGTCACAAATCGACAAAATGTCAACTGATGGAACTTTTACAAATATTTCAAAACGCGAACGTTTACAGTTTTCCCGTGAAAGAGCCAAATTAGAAATTCAATTTGGTTCTGTTTCTGATCTTTCTCGTTTACCAGCTGCTTTGTTTATTGTTGATATAACAAAAGAACATATCGCAGTTGCTGAGGCAAAACGTTTAAATATTCCAACATTTGCAATTGTTGATACAAATTCAAATCCTAATTTGGTTGATTATGCTATCCCTGCAAATGATGATGCTTCAACTTCTATTTCTTACATTATTGATTTAATGTGTGAAGCAATTAAAGAAGGTTTATCTGATCGTAAAGCTGATAAAGAAGCAAGTGCAGAAGAAAAAGATACAAAAGAATTAAGCGCGATTGAGGCAGAAGAATTAGCACAAAGTACTAGAATTAAGGGCTTAGATAAAGACGCAGAAGAAGAAAAAGGTGGCGCAAAAAAACCTCGTAAGAGAGTGAGTGCTAAAAAATAATTTAATAATTTAAATATATTAAGCGGTCATTCTGGTAACAGTTTGACCGTTTTTTTTAAAAAATCTAAAAACAAAAGAAAATGGCTATCACAGCAGCAGATGTAAATAAGTTACGCCAACAAACCGGCGCAGGAATGATGGATTGTAAAAAAGCATTAGAAGAAACTAATGGTGATTTTGAAGCGGCAATAGATTATCTCCGTAAAAAAGGTGCGAAAGTTGCCGCAAATCGTCAAGATCGTGATGCAAAAGAAGGCGTAGTTTTGGCTAAAACTTCTTCGGATCATAAACATGGAATTGTAATTAGTGTAAATTGTGAAACTGATTTCGTTGCAAAAAATTCTGATTTTATAGCATTTGCAGAGCAGGTTGCAAAAATTGCACTAGAGAAAAAACCAGCTGATGTAGATGCGTTAAAAGCTTTACCTTATGATAACAATATTAACATAGGTGATAAATTTATGGAGCAAGTTGGTAAAATAGGAGAGAAGATTGATATTGGTTTTTACCAGGTAATAAATGCAGAATTTATTGTTCCATATATTCACCCGGGTAATCGTTTAGCAGTTGCAGTTGGTTTTAATAAAACGGTTTCAGCTGATGTGGCAAAAAATATTGCGATGCAAGCCGCAGCAATGGCACCTGTTGCAATTGATAAAGACGATGTGGATTCAAAAACATTAGAAAGAGAACTTGATATTGCGAGAGAGCAAATTCGTGCAGAAGGTAAACCTGAAGACATGGTTGAAAAAATTGCGCAAGGAAAATTAAATAAATTCTATAAAGATAGTACGCTTTTAAATCAGGAATATTTCATTGATAATAAAGTAACAGTTCGTCAATTTTTACAAAGTGTAGAAAAAGACTTAACAGTTAAAGCATTCAAGCGTTATTCATTAGCATAATAATTTATCCCGACTTTTTAGTCGGGATTTTTTTTGCGAAATAATTTATAAATTTGAGAACAGGGAAAACTTAACTAATATTCCAGACAAAAAGTAAACTATGAAATATAAACGGATTCTTTTAAAAGTAAGTGGTGAAGCATTAATGGGAAATAAAGGCTTTGGGATTGATCAGGAAAGATTGCTAGAATATGCCAAAGAAATTAAATCGGTTTATGATGCAGGTTGTCAGGTAGCAATAGTGATTGGTGGCGGAAATATTTTTAGAGGTATTCAGGCAGAAAAAGGCGGAATGGATAGAGTACATGGTGACTATATGGGAATGCTTGCGACCGTTATAAATAGCATGGCTATTCAAAGTGCATTAGAAGGTTTGGGTGTTCATACTCGTTTACAAAGCGCAATTAAAATGGAACAAATTTGCGAACCATTTATTCGCCGCAAAGCGGTTCGTCATTTAGAAAAAGGGAGAGTTGTTATTTTTGGAGCGGGTACCGGAAACCCTTATTTTACAACCGATACAGCTGCAACACTGAGAGCAATTGAAATTGAAGCGAATGTTATTTTAAAAGGAACTCGCGTAGATGGAATTTATACTGCAGACCCGGAAAAAGATAAAAGCGCAACCAAATATGAAGTCATTAAATTCCAGGAAGTTTATGAAAAAGGATTGGAAGTGATGGATATGACTGCTTTTACATTATGTAAGGAAAATAATTTGCCAATCATCGTTTTTGATATGAATAAGGCCGGAAACCTTATGAAATTAATTAATGGTGATAAAGTTGGGACCCTCGTTGAGGTTTAATTATATTTTGAGGAATTATAAGACATTAGATCCCAGAAACAATGCTGGGATCTAATGTCTATTTTTATTTATCTTTATTCAGATGAAGTTGCGTTTGCTGATAATTGTTTTTTCTTTATTAGGAACAATGATGTTTTCACAAACTTATGACAAAGATTATTTAAAAATTACCGAAAGAGTTGAAAAAGGTCAAAATGTTTCTGCGGATGATTACAAAAAACTATTGAATACTTATACTTTAGTACTTCATCATTTTCCTGATCAAACAACACAGCTTTATTATTATTTAGGCAATCAACTATATCACGAAAATAAAGTTGACGAAGCCATTCAAAATTTTTCGAGAGCATATGACTTTTCAATTGAGGCTGACGATACTACACTAAAATATATTATTATTTTAACTTTCGGTCGTGTTAATTCTAATATGAAAAAGTACGATCAGGCTGAACAATACTATCGTGTTGCTTTGCCCGGAATGGCTGCTATATATGGTCAAAGCAGTTTAGAATATACGCGAATCTATTTTGAGTACGTTAGACTTTTAATGAATCTCAATCGTTTAACGGAAGCTAAACCTATGTTAGAAGCATTGGAATACTTTTATAAAACTTTGAATTTATATACCAATGAAACTTATTTAGCAGTAATAGCAAATCAAGCTTATATTTTACAAGAAAGTGGAAATTATAAGGAAGCAATTGCAAAATATAATTTCATTTTAGAAGATAGCAAACCACTTAAGAATGGTGATACACTTGAGTTTGTAATTGCTAATTCTAATTTAGGTGAAGCTTATCGTGAAATGGGAGATTATGAACAGGCCTTAGTTTTTTTACAAAAGGCAAAACGATTGATGCAAAAATATAAAATAGAAAAACCAGCGCAGCAAGCATCTATTGAAAATAATTTAGGCTTATTATATAAATCTTTGAATAATTACAATAATGCTGAGGAGAGTTTTAACTACTCTATTCAAATGTATCAAAATTCAAAATTAGACAGTACGGAAGAATATTGTACAACACTCAGTAATAAAGCTGATCTGATGCGATTGTTAGGTAGAAGAGATGAAGGTTCTGCCTTACTAAGAACTGCATTAAGTATCAGGAAAATGAATTTTGGAACCAATTCAGAAAACTATGCGAATGCTATGAGTACTTATGGTTTAATTGCTTTTGAAGATGGAATTTATGAAGTTGCTCAAGATAGACTAGAGGAAGCTTTAAGAATATATGAGGCTACTGTTTCAAAAAAACATCAGAGTTACGCCAATTGTTTAAATAGTTTATCGGCATGTTATTATAAAAGTGGAGATTTAAAGAAAGCGGAATCATACAAATTTGAAGCAATTAAAATAATTGAAGAGACTCTTGGAAAAGAACAGTACAGGTATATCTCATTTGTTTTAGGTTCAGTTGATATATTAACTGCCAATAGAAATTATGAAAAAGCAATTCAGATGCTTAATGAGTCGAAAGAATTAGCCAAGAAAAAATTCGGAATGGATCATGATTTGTACATAAGATCATTAATCAATCTGGCGTATGTATGCCTACTAACCGGAAAATACGAAGAGAGTCTGAGTTATTATGAAGAAGCTATCGAACACAAAACAAAAAGCCTGAGTGCTTTTTTTTATACAATGAACAGAGAGAATCAAATGAAATACCTTGAGGAAATTCAAGACGAAATGTTTTCTTACAATACTTCGCTTTTCAACTACAAAGGAAAATTCCCTAAAATAAATTTGAATGATCATTTTGAAAAATATTTCAATTTTCAGTTGATCTTAAAGTCATTGTTGAATAAAAATGTAACTGAATGGCAACGAAAAATAGCAGAAAGTAAAGATGAAGAATTAAAGAGTAATTATTTAAAATGGATCAAATTGAAAAATGATTTGAATGATTTATACAAATCTGATTTCACAAATGAAGATGAAGAAGCGTTAAGAGTACAAATAAATGATTTAGAGAGTTACCTCAAAAAAATGGTCGTAATAAAACCAGAAGTTAATATGACGTTTAAGACCATAAAGGAAAAACTAAAGCCCAATGAAGCTATTATAGATATTTCTGGTTTCACAAATATTTTGGTAGATACAAATGGACGAACAAACTATGCAGCATTGATCGTAAAAGATAATTCAGCTTTTCCTGAATGTGTTCTTTTAAATGATAACCGTTTTAAGGAGGAAAAAGCTGTGGATTTTTATGAAGATCAAATGGAAAAGGAATTACCTGATTCTGCATCTTACGCTGCTTTTTACAAGAATTTATTTTTGTCTTTAAATGGAATCAAGAAAATATATGTCTCAACAAAAGGTGTTTATAATAAAATAAATATTCAGTCATTATTTAATCCTCACATAGGAAAATATATTTTAGAAGAGATTGATGTTGTGTATTTACCAAATTTAAACGCCATCGGTTCTTTTTCAGATCCAGGGAATAGTCAATTAACTGCTGAATTATTTGGTAACCCGGATTTTAATTTTGATTTTAGAAAAAATTCAACTCAAAAAAAACCTGTTAAAATAGAATTATTGGCAAAGCGTTTTGGATTAACTCAATTAGCTGATTTACCTGGAACAGAGAACGAGTTGAAGGAGATATCTAGTTTGCTAAAGGAAAATAAATGGCAATTGCATTCATATACAAGGTCAGATGCGAATGAAGAAAATTTAAGAAAAGTAAAATCACCAAAACTTTTACATATAGCAACTCATGGTTATTTTTTAAATGATATTGAAACGAGTGATAAAAAATTTCTTGGTTTTAATTCAAATGCATTTAAACAATTGCAAGACATGAGATCGGGATTATTATTAGCAGGAGCCTCTGTTAGTACACAAGATTCGGTAGAAATAAGTTCATATAAAGATGGAATTTTAACTTCGCGTGAAGCCTCAGCTCTTAATTTATCAAATACAGATCTTGTTGTGCTTTCTGCCTGCCAAACAGGACTTACTGTAGAGACAGTTAATATGGGAGTAATTGGATTGCAGCAGGCATTTAGTAATGCAGGTGCGAAGAATTTAATTTTAAGTTTGTGGCCTGTAGATGATAATGCAACAGAATTATTAATGTCTAAGTTTTATGAGTATTGGTTGAAAAATAGTTCGAACCAAAATATTGTGGAGGCATTTAAAAAAGCACAATTAGAGGTTAAGCAAAAATATAAACACCCATATTATTGGGGAGCTTTTGTATTGCTAAAAAATTAGTAAAAGATTATTCGAAATAATCTTTCATTCTTTCAAAAAAACTTTTTTGATTTTTAGATGGATTAGGTTTAAAGTTTTTTGATTCTTTTAGTTGCTCCATCATCTTTTTTTCTTCAGGATTTACTGCAGTTGGCGTAAACAGGCTTATTTCAACCATCAAATCACCTTTATAATATGAATTAACATCCGGTAATCCTTTTCCTTTTAAACGTAAAACTTTTCCACTTTGAGTTCCTGGATCTATTTTTATTTTCGCTTTCCCTTCTACTAAAGGCACATCAACCGATGTTCCTAAAATTGCATCAGGAATACTAATATGAAGATTGTAAACTAAATGTTGACCTTCACGTTTCAATTCTGGGTGTTCTTCTTCTTCGATCAGTACAATTAAATCGCCATTAATACCACCCCTTATTGCCGCATTACCTTTTCCACTTACATTTAATTGCATCCCATCTGCAACACCGGCAGGAATATTAATAGAGATCGTTTCTTCGCCTCTTACTACACCTTCACCATGACAAGTATTGCATTTATCTTTAATTAATTTTCCTTCACCTTGACACGAAGCACAAGTTGTTTGCGTTTGCATTGCTCCCAACATGGTTTGTTGAATTTTAGTTACAACGCCCGAACCATTACACATTCTGCAAGTATCGTAATTATTATTCTTGGCACCACTTCCATTACAAGTACCACAAGAAACTTGTTTATTTACTTTGATTTTTTTCTCAACGCCGTTTGCAATTTCAGAAAGATTTAATTTTACTTTAACTCTTAAATTACTCCCTCTGTTTACACGTCTTCCGCCTCTTGAACCACCGCCTCCGCCAAATCCAAAAGAACCACCAAAAATATCTCCAAACTGACTAAAAATATCATCCATATTCATGCCGCCGCCATTGAAACCACCACCACCACTGGCAGCACCACCAACACCGGCATGTCCGAATTGATTGTATCGTTGACGTTTATCAGCATTACTTAAAACTTCATAAGCTTCAGCCGCTTCTTTGAATTTATCTTCAGCAGTTTTGTCATTCGGGTTTTTATCAGGATGGTATTTAATAGCAAGCTTGCGATAAGCTTTTTTTATTTCCTCTTCGCTTGCATTTTTTGCAATGCCTAATATTTCATAATAGTCTCTTTTCGACATAAGATCTTTTTATTTATTTAACTACCTACAACTACCTTTGCAAAACGAATTACTTTGTCACCAAGTTTATATCCTTTTTCTACTTCATCAACAACTTTTCCCTTTTGTTCTTCTGTAGGTGCAGGAATATGAGTAATTGCTTCCATTAAATCGGCATCAAAAACTTCACCTTTACTTTCAAAAGCTGTTAAGCCTTTA